>ULWL01083484.1_pt1 | contig 18803 bp, 15 predicted proteins | sample 1960171 | NCBI WGS metagenome assembly ULWL01 (sample SAMEA4835807, study PRJEB28245) | human gut metagenome | biome: gut microbiome; material: fecal sample | place: Denmark | collected 2008 | reverse complement strand
TTATTATTTTTAAATTTTCTTGAATTTTTATTTTTTCCAATTTTATTTATATTTTTTATTGGGTTCTCAAATTCACGCGGACGAGGTTCTACTCCTTTAATGGCAAAACTGAGTTTGCGTGCTTTAATGTCTGCGGACAAGAGAGTTACTTCCACTTCATCGCCAAGCGTGTATGAATGACTATTGCCTTTGAGTGTTATGGCAAGGTCGTCAAAATTGTAATCGTCTTCTGGCAAGGCTTCGAGTCGAACCAATCCTTCAACTGTATTGTCTAGCATAACGAATATACCGAACTCTTGAACGCCCGTAACACGCGCATGGAAATCTTGACCAACGAACGACTTCATATACTGACATTTTTTCAAATCGTCAACTGCACGCTCGGCGTCGTCTGCCACCACTTCCATATCGCTTGAACGTTCGCTCGCCTGCTTCACAAACTCTTCAAGATATGGTTTGTTTTCACTGGAAATTTTGTCGTGCAAATCCATCTTTATCATACGATGAATTGCAAGGTCTGGATAACGCCTAATTGGTGAGGTAAAATGACAATAGTAGGTGCTGGCGATGCCATAGTGACCTAGGCATTCCGGTGCATAACGCGCCTTGGCAAGACTGCGCAACAAAACACTGCTCATCGTTTCGCGGACGACGTCGTCCTTTACACTCTCCAAAAGTTTTTGCAATTCCATTGGCTTGACGTCTTCCGGATTAATCTTGAAGGTATTAAAACCATGCAATTCGGCGAACTTCAAAAATCTATTCAACTTGGCTGGGTCTGGTTTCTCGTGCACACGATAAACGAAAGGTGTTTTCTTGATAAAATATCTATTCGCCACAGTTTCATTAGCCAAAATCATAAAACTCTCAATCAAGCGATGAGCGAGAGTGCGTGGTCGCTTGGTGATGTTGGTTACGTCGCCCTTGTCATCTACTTCAATATATGCTTCTGGCATATCAAGGTCAATTGCACCGCGGTTATGACGTTTCATTTCAAGTTTAAGCGTTAAGTCTGCCAAAATTTTCAAGTCCGGCAAGACGGACTGCAACTTCTCCACTTGCACTGGGTCGCCCTGCAATGCCAAATAGACGTCATCATAAACAAGGTGTTTTTTAACATTGACAACGCTCTCACAGACGTCGCTATACAAAACGTTGGCATTCTCGTCCAAGTCCATAATCACAGACAAAGTCAAGCGGTCAACGCCTTCGTTTAGCGAGCAAATTCCGTTCGAGAGTTCGACTGGGAGCATTGGCAAAACGCGGTCTGGGAAATAGACGCTCGTGCCACGGTCAAAGGCTTCTTTGTCAAGCGCACTGTCAGGCTTGACATAATTGCTTACGTCCGCGATGTGCACGCCCACGCGATACACGCCTTTTTTTAATCGGCGCACGCTGATTGCGTCATCGACATCGCGCGTATCACTGCCGTCAATAGTGAAAATATTTAGGTCGCGGAAATCTTCTCTACCCGCAAAATCTTTCTCCACCACAACCGAGCGAATGCGACGGGCTTCGTCAAGCGTGGCGGGGTCAAACTCTGTGCGAACTTTGAACTGTCTAATGAGTGCGTCTTCTTCGCCCGATTCATCATCATATCTGCCCAACACTTCCACGATTTCGCCACAAATTTTGCGGTTCATTCCGTCGCCGAAATCAATAATGCGGGCAACAACGCGGTCGCCATCTTGTGCCGTCTTGAAATTTTGCTTGGCAATGTAAACGCCCGCGCTAAACTTGGTGTCATCACTGAAAACATAGCCACAACTTTTCGTGCGCTCAAATCTGCCCACCACTTCGTTAGTGCCACGTTTCAAGACCTTGATAACGCAACCTTCCGGATTGTTGTCTTGCGGACGATAGTCAATCTTTATGAGTACAAAATCGTTATTGACCGCGCCGTTAAGTTTACTGGCAGGAATGAACACGTCTTGCTCTTCGCCGTCCACCTCGCAAAAACCAAAGCCTTTGGCATTGCCGATGATTTTGCCTTTTAAATAACCCTTGCTTTTGGTTGAACAAATCTTGTTGCTGGTGTCCAAAAACAAGTCGCCACTATCTAGCAACTCGTCAATAATTTTATTGACATCGACATATTCAAAACGCACTTTTAGGAGTGCGGTTAATTCTTTTCTTCTCAAATATAATAGTTGATTTGATGTAATATAATCTAGTATTTCTTCTTTCATATAACTATTTTACACTAGTGCGCAAATTTTGGCAAATAAAAAAGACACTTAATGTGTCTAAATTGTATTGCCCAAATAAGTCAAGAAAAACAAAATGATGCTAACGGCAATGATAACACCGCAAACGATAATCCATTTTGTCAAACGTCCTTGCTTGTTGTTGCCCTTATTTTGAGAATAGTAACTCTCGCGATTGCCAGTGATGACATTGCCCACGTCGCTGTTATTGTCTAGTTGCATAAATGTGAGAATGATGACCGCAATTGCACACAAACTCATAAGCACAACTAGAATGATACGTGCTGTTGGGAAAAACCACGCACTAAAATCGCTGATTGGTTGGTCTAGTAAAAGATTTAGCATATATAACTCCTATAATGATGAAATTCATCTAACTATTTATCTTACTATGAGATTTTAACACAAACTCACAAATTAATCAAGCAATTCACTATCTAATTGATGAAATACCTGCCAAAACTATTAGACAAATTGCGACACCAAGTATGCAAGGCAATTTGTTTACTTTGTCAGTGTCACCCTTGTTCGCCTTTAAAAAGTTCTTGATAAAGGTCAAACATACAATGAATATCACACAAATAACGAACACATACTGGAAGGTAGTGAGCCCACGAATAAAATCGGTGATATAATTAAACAAAGTATTAATCATACCCGAATTATATCACCAATTTGTGAGTTGTCAAGATTTAATTTATTTGTACAAAGGCGTACCCGTGAAATCTGGGTTTGGTTTCTCACCCATCAATTTCAAAATTGTTGGCGCAACATCGGCTAGTTTGCCGTCTGGTGCCATTTTGATGTCAGGAATGGTCTGGTCAACGATTGTGAACATTACTGGGTTGGTTGTGTGCGCTGGGAATGGCTTATTGCGTTCATCACGCACATATTCAATGTTACCGTGGTCAGCAGTCACTGCTACGAAATAGCCCGCGCCGGCTGCCTTAGCCACCAACTTTTGCAAGTTCACGTCAAGAATTTCGAGTGCCTTGATACAACGTTTCAAATCTGCTGTGTGACCGATGATGTCAGGGCTGGCATAGTTCACCACAATCAAATCATATTCGTTGCTCTTGATTCCCTTAATCACTGCGTTAGTGATTTCCTTGGTGCGCATTGAAGGTGGAATGTTGGTTGTTTTGAAATTCTTGCCTTGAATGAGCACTCTATCTTCGCCGTCAAAAGGCTTCTCGATTTCGCCATTGAAGAAATATGTGACGTGAGCATATTTGGTCGTTTCTGCCACTTTGAGCACTTTGTGACCATTGTTTGTCAAATATTCGGTCAATCCGTTGTGGATTAGTTGTTCTGGGAAAAGCACAAAGAAGCGATTGAACTGCTCGGCTTCACTGTATTGTGTCATTGACACCAATTTTACGCTCTCTGGCATTGTGTCAATGCACATTTGACAAATCTGGCGCATACGGTCAGCACGGAAGTTGTAGAAAACTACCATATCGTTGGCGCAAGACTTGAATTGTCTGTCGTTAAGCAAGCGTACAGGAATGATAAATTCGTCCGAAACGCCTTCTTTGTAATTCGCCTTTAAATACTCTTCTGCACTTGCCTTGCTAACTTCTTGGTTAGGCATAAACATTGAGTTGAACGCAAGTTTGGTGCGGTCGAGATATTTATCTCTGTCCATACCGAAATATCTACCGCCTATGCTGGCAATTTTCACATTCTTGTATGGCGCGATGTATTGTTCAAGGTCGATAAGGTGTTGCAAACCGCCGTCCGTTTCTTCATCGCGTCCGTCAGTAATAAGGTGCAAATATACGCGTGGCACATTCATCTTGACTGCATGGTCAATAAGTTTGTACATATGTGCAATCTCGGCGTGCGTGCCGATGTCGGACAAAAGACCCACAATGTGCATAGCACCTTTGCCGTCAATTGTGTCCTTGATGAGCGCATTAAACTTTTTGTTTTTAGCCAAATAGTTGTTATTTAGTTCACGTGTAATGCGCACACCCATTTGTTCAACAACACGTCCGCCACCGATGTTTAGGTGACCGATTTCGCTATTACCCATTTGACCCGGCTTGACACCAACGGCTTCTCCACTGGCTTGAATATATGTGGTTGGGCAATATCTCTTCAAATAGTCCAAAAATGGCGTGTATGCCACATAACTTGGATTGCGCACTGTTTTCTCGGCTTCTCCATAGCCGTCCAAAATAACTAAAACACCCTTGCGACTTGTCATATTTAACTCCTTCGTTTTTCTAACATTAGTTTTGACTAGAAATAATGTCCACGGCTGGCAAGGTCTTTCCTTCCAAAAGACGAAGTGAAACACCGCCACCGGTTGAAATGTGTCCTACTTTTTTGTTTAGTTTCAATGACTTAATGCTGGCTGCACTGTCCCCGCCACCGATTATACTATATGCACGGCTCTTGGCAACGGCTTTGGCAATCTTGATAGTGCCCTTGGCGAAACGTGGGAATTCATAGACGCCCATTGGTCCATTCCATACAATTGTCTTGGCTGAACGAATATATTTCTTGAAAAGTTTGATAGTCTTTTTGCCAATGTCCATACCTTGATAACCCATTGGAATGAATGCGCTATTGAAACTCTTTTTCTCGGCGTCAATTCTAAATGCGTTGGCACAAACATTGTCGATAGGCAATACAATCTTTACACCCTTTTCTTTGGCTTTCTCCAAAATTTGACCTGCGAGTTCAACTTTGGTTTCGTCAACTAGTGAATCGCCAACTTCTCCACCGATGGCTTTCACAAAAGTATAACTCATTCCGCCACCAATCAAAATGGTGTCAGCAATGTTCAATAGGTTCTCTACAATAGGCAATTTGTCTTTGACTTTTGCCCCTCCCAAAATGGCAACGAGTGGACGCTCTGGATTGTTGAGTTTGTCAAAAGCGGACAACTCCTTCTCCACCAACAGACCGACTGCGCTAGGCAAAAATTCTGCCACTCCGTAAGTGCTGGCGTGTTTGCGGTGCATTGTGCCGAATGCGTCGTTGACATAGATGTCGGCAAGGCTAGCAAGTTTCTTGCTGAACTCTTTTTCGCATTCTTCTTCTTGTTTATAGAAGCGCACGTTCTCCAAAAGTACAACGTCCTTTGGTTCAAGGTTCTCAATCAATGGTTTGGTGTTTTTGCCGAAAATATCTTCGACGAACAACACGTCTTTTTGCAACAATTTTGCAAGATAGTTGGCAACTGGTTCAAGACTATATTTCTTGTCTTTTTTGCCGTCTGGACGACCCAAGTGCGAACAAATAATAACAATCGCATTGTGGTCAATTAAATATTTTATAGTGTCAAGTGCGGCAACAATGCGACTGTCGTCAACAATCTTGCCATCTTGGAATGGTACATTAAAATCTACTCTCAAAAGGACTTTTTTATTCTCAACGTCAATGTCCTTTAACGTTTTTGCATTCATCAAATTCCTCCACGCATAATTAGGCTTACTCTATTTTACAATAAAATAAAAGAAAAGCCAAATAAATTGACCTTAAATTTAAAATTTATTGAAAATATGATTGACATAAACAATTATATGGTTATGGACGCCACTTCGTCCACCACATAGTTCATCATTTTCACAAAAAAGCCATCTTTTAGAAAATATGTAATGTTCTTGCCCTCGCGAACGTAATCGACTACATTGTTGAATTTCAATATTTTAAGTTGGTGGCTAGTCGTCGTCTGGTTTATGCCCAAATAGTCGGCAATGTCGCCCACTTGCATTTGCCTGATTGAGAGCAATATGAGAATACGCAGTCGAGTACAATCGGCGAAAATGGAAAAATAGTTGGACAACTTTTTCACATTTTCAACATTAGGCATATTCTCTTCTATAATGGCTCTCTCGGCTTGGTCTTTCGTGTATTCTTGTAAACTTAACATAGTTATAGTATAAAACCTTTTTGAGATTCTTCCAAACTATCACAAAAGTATATTTTGTGGAATATATAAGAAAAACCAATTATTTTGTTTAATGGAGGGAGAAATGACATTTTCGCAAGATATTTTAATTGTGTTGCTGATTGGAGTCATCGCGCAAGCCACCAATACCGAACTGGCAACCAACACCAACTTTTTACTGTTGTTACTTTTGGCACTAGGTGCGTATCGCTCTGGCAGCCCGTCTTCTTTAAATCATGGCAACTGCACGTCCAACTGCCCTGGCGTAAATCGTTCATTCATCTAAAAAAAAGAGCAAAACGCTCTTTTCTCTATTTACAATCAAACCAACTTTTGCCCATTGAAACTTCCACTTTAAGTGGGACGCTGATTTTTACAACGTCGTTCATATTTTCTTGCAAAATTTGTTTTACAATTTCTTCTTCTCCCGGATAGCAATCAACGATAAGTTCGTCGTGGATTTGCAATATCAGTCGGCTGTTAATTTTGCTCTCCTTGATTGCATTGCTCACTTTGAGCATTGCAATTTTTATTATGTCGCTGGCAGTACCCTGCAATGGTGCGTTAATCGCCACGCGCTCGCCGAACTTGCGAACAAGCGGACTAGACGAACTGAGTTCTGGAATGTAGCGACGGCGATTAAAGAGCGTGAGTGAATAACCCTTTTCCTTGGCAGAAATTACGCTATTGTTCATACATTCTTTGACCGCTGGAAAGGTTTCAAAATATTTGGCGATAAACTCTTTGGCTTCGCTCGGTTTGATGTCCAAGGTCTTTGCCAAACCATATTCACTTATGCCGTATATTATGCCGAAGTTGACAGTCTTGGCAATGCGACGTTGTTTAGGCGTGATTTGGTCAATCGGCACGCCGAATACCTTGCTGGCAGTGGCGGAGTGAATGTCGTGACCGGCGTTAAAGTCGGCAAGCATTAATTTGTCTTGGCTGAAATGAGCCATTAAACGCAATTCAATTTGGTTATAGTCGGCGCTGACAATTTTGCCGTCTGGAAAACTGCTGACAAATAACTTTCTTAACGTCTTACCCTCGTCATCGCGCACAGGAATGTTTTGCAAATTCGGTGAACGGCTGGCAAGTCTGCCCGTGCTGGTGATGGACTGCATAAAGGTGGTGTGCACTTTGTCGTGGCTGTCAAGGTAAGGCAAGAAGCCAGAAATGTAGGTGCTGAGCAGTTTATTGACTTTGCGGTAGCGCAAAATCTCCTTGACGACTGGGTGCTGGTCGCTGATTGCTTCCAACACGTCCGCGCTTGTGCTCTTTTTGCCTCGATATTTCAGTTGCAACTGGTTGAACAAAAGGTCGCTGACTTGTTGTGGCGAATTGATGTTGAATTCGTTACCCACAAGCGAGTAAATCTTCTGCTCGATTTCTTTTAGTTCGGCAGTGTATTTATCATTGAGTTCTGCCATTGCATATTTATCTACTTTAAAGCCTTGTTCTTCCATTTCGTAAAGCACTTTTACGAGTGGCAATTCAATGTTGTAGTATAAATCTTTTTGGTCACGATTTTGCAATTCTTCAATGAGTTTAGTTCGCGATATGAACATATCTGTTGCGACGAATTTTGCTTTCATATTGATAAGTTTCAGCCCGTCAATCACATTCAAAATGCGGTCAGATTGTTCAATCAAATATATGGCAATGCTTAGGTCGAAAAAGTTGTTTATTTCCTGACCCGAGAGCATATGCATAAACTCTTTTGCGTCAAACAAAATCTTCTCAACATCGCTGTTTTCGAGCAATTTTTTGAGTCCCAGAACGAAATCATTGCTATCGCTAATTAGCGGATTAATTGTGTATTCATAATATCTTGAAAAGGAGAAATGCCACACCTTGTCCAAATAGCAGATTGCCACTTGTTTGGTGTTGTAGATTTGGTCAAACATCGCACTCAAATCGTCTTTAGTTTCGACATTTTCGACTTCTACATCGTCATCATTTTCTTCCACAGGAGTTGACGCACTGAACGCGAACAACTTGCTTCTGGAAAGCAATGAATTGAAATTGTATTCAGTGAAAAATGCTCTCACTTCACTGCCGAACGGATAGGTGTAAGTGCAGTCGGTAATGTTGAATGGCAAATCGCAATTTCGGTCAATGGTCGCGAGTGTTTTCGACAACTTTGCTGACTCAACGCCGTTAAGTAATTTTTCGTGCAATTTGCCCTTTATTTCATCGATGTGTGCGTAAACATTGTCAAGGTTATCATAGTCGTGGATTAGGTTTAATGCTGTTTTTTCGCCAACGCCTGCCACACCCGGAATGTTATCACTGGTGTCGCCCATAAGCGCTTTTAGGTCAACCACTTGGTCAGCGCGAACGCCAAAACTCTCAACAATATTGTCCGGCGTGATTAGATTGAATTCGCTGTCGCCCTTTTTATTCATTTGCAAGGAAACAGACTTGTCCACGAGTTGCAAAAGGTCCCTATCGCCCGACATGATAATTACATTGTCTTGCGAATTTTGGCTAGACAGACAGCCCAAAATATCGTCCGCTTCATAGCGGTCGTCATCATAATATTTGACACCCATCGTGTCGAGCATTTCTTTCACAATCGGAAATTGCGCAATTAGGTCTTCGGGCGTTGGGTGGCGCTGTGCTTTGTAGTCAGCGAAAAGTTTGTGACGGAAGGTCTTTTTGCCCTTGTCGAACGCGACCAAAATGTAGTCCGGCTTGTGCTGTTCTATTGCGCTGATGAGCATATTGCAAAAGCCATATACGGCGTTGCATAGTTTGCCCGAGAGCGAGCGAAGTGGTGGCAGTGCGTAATACGCTCTAAACATTAGGTTATTGCCGTCAATCAAGAGTATGTTACGCATTAGTCCTCCTTGTTTACCATAAATTCCCACATCAAAGAAAAGTCTGGCACGATTTTCTTGCTATAGCCTTTGATGTCTTTCAAAATATAATGCAAATACAATGCTTCCGCACTATAATTCATCTCGGCGAGCGTTTTGTAGAGATAGTATTTGTACAAAACGAGTTCGTATGCGTGCGTGGTGTCGATAATTGCGTTGGCTGTGTATTTATATTTGTTGATGTAAATCTGCTCGGCAGCAAGCACGTTCGGCCAAGTTAGATAAGTCTTTTCTGGCGAATAACCGCGCGCTACTCTATCACGAGTTATACGACGCATAAAACGCAATTGCTCGCCCGTGATGACCGTCTTTTTGTTGAGCACGAAACTCGAATTAGGTGAGATGAAAATTTTGTACACATTTTTGAAGTCGAGCGCGCTGATAACCTCTGGGTTGAGCGCGTGAATGCCTTCCATTACGATAACGGTGTTTTTGGTGAGCGTCATTGGAATTTGGTCTGGAATGTTTTTGCCCGTGACGAAATCGTAAATTGGGAACTTGCACTTACGTTGTGTGCGCAAAACGTGGAAGCACTCGTTCATTTGTCGCAAATTGAGCGCGCGGAGTGACTCAAAATCACGCGTTACGCCGTCCTCCAAGAAAGGTGTTTTGTCGCGGTCGATGTAAAAATTGTCCGTCGAAACCATTATTGGCTCAGCACCGAAAGTCACCATTTTTTCGCAAAGCATTCTCATAAAGGTCGTTTTGCCTGCGCAAGATGGACCGGCAATGCACACAACTTTGATATCGACGTTCTTCGAGCAGATTTCACGGGTAACCTCGATTAGTTGCTTTTTGAGATAATTTTCGCTAGACTTTACCAATTTTGTAATGTCTGATTTACTGCAATTTATGATGTGATTTAAGTTGAAAAGTTTGTTTTGTTCGCTAACCATTGATACTCCTTACAATTATTGGCATAGTCCAACATTATATTCATTTATGTTTATTATACAATAAAATATTGTTTTAGCAAAATAAATGACACACTTTTTCGCGAGCATGGTTGTACTTTAATTGCCAATTTTATTAATATTTTACAAAATCTGCACCTGCGCGCAAAAAAAATGCTTAAAAATACTTGCAAATATCGTCACTATGTGATATATTAAAAAAGCATTCAATATATGCCGAAGTGGCGAAATGGCAGACGCACAAGACTCAAAATCTTGCGAGGGCAACTTCATGTGGGTTCAAGTCCCACCTTCGGCACCAATAATACTGAAAAATGGGTTTGACCTGTTTTTTATTTTATAGTTTAGTCATAAAAAAGAGCATACTCACACTCATAAATATGCTCTTTATTTATTAACAAATATTGTTCATTTCAACCTGCGCCGATTACTAGTTGCATTTAAATTAACAACTTATTACCTTCCGCTTCCTAGATTACCGTTTCTGTTTAATCTATTTTGGTATTTAGTGATTACTTTATCTAGTGCATCATTGGCATCAATATTCATTTCATTGGCAAGACTGAGTAAGGAGTATAAAACATCGCCAAATTCTAATTTAAAATCTTCTGTCGCTTCCACTGGCTGCGCACCATATTTGGTCGCCTTCAAATATTCTTTGCTGACCTCCCCTAATTCGCTAACAATGTCTAGTAATCTAGCAAAGCAAGGCATTGGGCTTATATGGTTTTGCATACTTTCATTAAAGATTTTAACTTTATTTTGCATTTTGTTTCTCCTTTATGTTTAATATTTTAATTGTAACATATTAAGATAACTATTTCAAAACAATTATTGCAAAGATTTGGGATTGGTCAAAATATAACTATAAATTTTTAAGGTTGACATAACACTCCAACCAATGTATAATGGTCATATAAGGATGAAACAATGGCAAATATTATTGATAAAGTTAAATCAATATTCGTACCAAGCAAAAAATTTGACACCGAATTTGCACGTCGTTTTGCAGACAAGTGCAGACATTCAAAAGAGTTTTTAGACTTTTTAACTGCGTCGACGAATGGAGATATTAGCAAGTTGCAATCACTGGCAATTATCGAGAATAGTTTGAAAACCGGCCCTTGCAAACACGATCGAGATCTACCATTCGACGAGAAGAAATGGACTGAATTAGTGAAAAATTTCTTCGCTAAATGCATGCCACAGAAAGCGGAAGAGGCAAAGCAGATTTTGGACAAGACTCACCCCTATTTCATTGACGAAAACGGCAACAGCCATGTACAATTTATTCAAGTACCAAAAGGTGACCGTCGATCAAGTAGTGTTGGGCAAAATGGGTCAAATATGCATTTAAATTTTGACATTTACATACATGACTCGCTAGACGACCTACGAACGACGGCTCACGAGACCGCTCATGCTCTCAGTTCGCACCACCAACATCTCATCCAGCTCATACGTAGTGGAGCAAGCAAAAAGGAAATAGATGACTACACTAGATTCAAAGCCGACGCTCAAAGTGTTGGTGAAATTGAAAGCCATATTGTTGAAGCACTATTCAATCAATATCTCTTGTCTAATAATATTTACACACAGGAAGATATGCAAAACTACGAGCAAGGAGCACGCAACAGTCTACAACACGACATCAACGTCGTTCGTCAAGAGAGCGACATCATTCGTGACCTAAATGGAGATATGAGCGAAAAATCACTTAACAAACTCTATACCCATTATATGCGCACGGGCAAGAAACAACTTGCCAGCCGTATCGAAAAGATTGTATCTGAGAGCAATAGTTCATATATGTTTAGATACGTCGTTGGCAGAGTCGTTGCAGACAGATGGATTGATAAATTCAACAATTCTACTAAAACTGAAAAAGAGCAGATGCTAACCACCTTCCAAAACTATCTTGACCACACACACGAGATGACCGTGGACAAGGCATGTCAAACCTTGCTTGGAGCAAACTTCGTTAGCCTAGCTCAAGACTATGCCAAGTCACAACAAAATCAAATTCAAACTGAAAATATAGCATCTAAAAACTAATTAAAATAAATAATTATGAAAAAAATAAAAAAAGCCGGAATCGGCTTTTTTTATTTACTAACTGTGTAATATTTTGTAGTCTCGTTGTAGGTGGATTTATAACCCTCTGGCAAGAAACTCGTCACATTCGAGTCCTTTGGTTCGGTTGTCACGTTTGCAGGGTCGTAAGACTTAAATTCGCCACCTTTAACGATAAATTTGGCAGTTGTAGCATATTTGTCTTGAATATTTAGCGTCCACTTTGGTGTATGGCAATCAAATTTGCCGCCTTCAATTGTCAACTGAGCACTTTCCGTGATATAGATCATATCATATTGCGTATCTTTACCAGTGATTGCCTGCGTGAATGTGCCGTTTTCAATCTTTACTTTTGAGTTACCCTTTGCCCAAATAACCATTGCATAATGGTCGGCGCTTTCCTTTGCGACAATTTTGCCGTCGCCCGTGATTGTGACTTCCGCGTCGCCTTGTGCCCAAATCACGCCATTACAGCCATCGCCCGTGAGCGTCTTGCCGTTTAAGTCAAACGTGACTTTGCGTTTCACGACAATCGCACTGGTCGCTTCCATATCTTCGGTCAATTTGATAACGTCATTGTCACCATCGACTGCAGTCAACAACTCTTCAATTGTTGCAACGTTGACCACGACTTCATTATCGCCACACGCCGTCATTACGACCGCTAGCGGAACTAAAAAGCATATTGCCAACAAAAAACTAAAAATCTTTTTCATAACACTTCCTTTTACTATTTTTATTCTATCAAAATTAGTTTTGCTTTTTTACTAATAATTATGCAAAAAAAAATTATTCGCCAAAATTCGTCATAAAGCACAAAAAATCCAAGACTAATCTTGGATTTTTCGTTATTAAACTCTTTCACTATGCTTTGTCGAAATTGACTACGCATATCTTTAGTATTCTTAATGTTGTTTGCTTTCAAAAAATGCACTATCTAGTAAATGTTTTGTTTAAATTTTAACTATTACTTTGCTTGTCAAATTTTATTGGGATTATTGCAAATTAATACTGGCGCTCTTTATGTTATTATCTTCATCATTTGCAACAATTTTTTTTAAAAATAAATAAAAATATCTAAAAATTTGATTATTTTATAGTGTATTTTTATAAAAAAATGAGATTTAATTATAAAATCTCATTTTTAAATTTAATTTTTTCTAGTTTCAATAGTACTATTTTTTTATTTGCACCACTGCCATATACAAGCCAACTAAATCATCGCCGTCGCTCACCATAATAATATCATCAAACTGCTTGAGTGTTTGATACAATTTTTTAAACATATTAAACTGCTTCGTTAAAATATGGTTTTAGACTAATTGATAAAGTGCTATACTTGTTGTCGATTAATACAGCCGTTTCATCGTTGACAATCTTAAATGTCGGAATTGTAACATCAATGGTAGAAATTCTGTCATAAGCGTTTATATTTTCATCGAAAACGGAAATGTCTAGACCATAGTTCACTTCTTGACCGTCACCACTACTATTCAACAAAAGCGAAGACATATTGCCCCATGATAAAATAGCGCCACCGACAGCGGATTCGTCAATCAATGTGAAATAGTTTGATCCTACGGAAGTTTCAACCAATTTATATGGTTTCTTGTTGACTGTAACAGTAAGTTCTTCTTCTGTGCTGACCACAATAGTTATGCCGTCACACATAGTGTGCAATCTGGCTTCCATCATACTGATAAGGTGCTGGAAGAATGCATCTGCTGACAAGTCACTATATTGCGATAAATCAACCGCTACTCCATTTATAAATGCGTTTGCCAAATCCAAGTTGCCTTTGGTGTATTCATCTTTTAAAAGTTTGCCCCTTGGCGTGCCATTGTTTCCGCCAATAGTCAAATAGTCGTTGAACGATGCGCCTTGATAGGTGAATGTTCTGCCCCATGCGTACCTAGTTTCAGGTGGAATGTAGCCACCGTCTCCGCACGCTGATAGAAACAATGCCGGAATAATTAAACATATTGCGATCGCCAGACTTTTTATCCAATTTCTCTTTATCATACGATGCTCCTTGTGATTGTTATAGGCAAGTAAATGTAAAAATCAAAATTATATCATCATTAACTATGCTTTAACTTCTTCAACGTAACCATTTGAGTATGTGAAAGTGTAGCCAGTTGCGGTTCTAACAACGTTGATTGTATCGGTTGTGCCGTCAATCGTGTATTTGATTACGAAAGAATTATCAGCCGAACCTTTGTACATTTTGTAAATGGTTTTTTCTAATGTCGTGCCGTTTTTGAATTTGAATTCAAGTTCAAACTTGTCGTTTTCATTTTCAATTTCGGTTTCGGTCTTTTGAACAAGGTTGCCATCACGATAAATTTTGTATTCATATTCAATTTCGGTTTCGCCGGTTTCGTTTTCAACTGATTGAGATACTACAATGTAGTTCAAAGGATTAACCTTGCTTTTGGTCGTAAATTCGATAGATGCTTCGGTTTCATCGCCTTCGCTTTCAAATTCACGCTCGCCAGTCACGTCATACTGACTGTCACCAAATACCAAAACACCAACAAGTTTGGACGAAACTTCAACTTCTTCTTTCTCGTCTTCAATTTTACGTTCTGTTTCCGTTTCGGTTTCATTGTAATACATAGTCATAGACTCATTGCCAGATGGTGTAGAAATGGTCATTTTGAATGTATAAGCACCTAGGTCGCCCATTTCATCGTTCTTCTTGGTATTTTGATTGACACCGCCACCTTGAATAAAGTTATCAAACATAGCCAAACAATTCGTCATACCAGTCACATTCGCGTCTGTGATTGCTGATGGACGTGTTTTCGCTACTTCCAGCGACAAACTTGCAACGCTCTTCGTTGACTTTGTTCCGTCCAAATGATGCAAATAATTAGCACTAGCAGATGCGGAAAGTGCGTACACATCTTTGGCATTGATATTCAAGCCGTTATCCTTTTTACAGCCAGCGAATCCCGCAGCCACTGGAACGAGCAACGCCGTCGTGCAAAGTGCGGTCAATAATACTCTTTTATTCATAAACTTACTCCTTTTTAGTAGAACTATTATCTACTTAATTATTTATACCAATAAAATAGGTTCGTCGTCAACTGATTTAACCTATTAATAGCCTTATCTAGCAATTTCGACATATTTAGACATTCAAGATGAAAAAAAAGAAGTCAAACGACTTCTTTTTTTGCTTATTATTCTTCGATTTCTGATACGATACCAGAACCAACAGTTCTACCACCTTCACGAATAGCGAAGCGGAGACCTTTTTCGATTGCAACTGGGTTGATAAGTTCAACGTCCATAGTGATGTTATCACCAGGCATAACCATTTCAACGCCTTCTGGCAATTTGATTGAACCAGTAATATCAGTAGTACGGAAGTAGAATTGTGGACGGTAACCATTGAAGAATGGAGTGTGACGGCCACCTTCTTCTTTCTTCAAAACATAAACTTGTGCTTTGAATTTAGTGTGTGGGTGAATTGAACCAGTTTTAGCCAAAACTTGTCCACGTTCGATTTCGTTTCTTTGAATACCACGGAGCAAGATACCAGCGTTATCACCAGCGCGTGCTTCGTCCAAAGATTTACGGAACATTTCGATACCAGTAACTACAACTTTACGTGTAGGTTTGATACCAACCAACTCGATTTCTTCACCGAGTTTCAAAACGCCACGTTCAACACGACCAGTAGCAACAGTACCACGACCAGTGATAGTGTATACTTCTTCAACTGGCATCAAGAATGGTTGGTCAGTAGGACGTTGTGGTTCTTGAATGTAAGTGTCAACAGCATCCATCAATTCTTTGATGCAAGCCATTTCAGGAGCGTTAGCGTCGTTGCAGTTCAAAGCCAACAATGCGCTACCACGGATAACCGGAGTTGTATCACCAGGGAAACCATAAGTGCTCAACAAATCACGGATTTCCATTTCAACCAAATCCAACAACTCTGGGTCGTCAACTTGGTCACATTTGTTCATAAATACTACGATGTATGGAACGCCAACCTGACGAGCAAGCACGATGTGCTCACGAGTTTGAGGCATTGGACCATCAGTAGCAGCAACTACTAGGATTGCGCCGTCCATTTGAGCAGCACCAGTAATCATGTTCTTTACATAGTCTGCGTGTCCTGGGCAGTCAACGTGTGCGTAGTGACGAGTTGCTGTTTCGTATTCAACGTGTGAAGTGTTAATTGTAATACCACGAGCTTTTTCTTCTGGGGTATTGTCGATTTGATCATAAGATCTGCTTTCTGCCAAACCTGCCAATGAAAGGTACTTAGTGATAGCAGCGGTCAAAGTAGTTTTGCCGTGGTCAACGTGACCAATAGTACCAATATTAACGTGTGGCTTAGTTCTTTCAAACTTGGCTCTTGCCATAATATTAATCCTCCTAGAATTTATAATTAAACTATATACATTTTCTATAATATTGTCAAGCAAAATTGCCATTATTTTGACGAGTTATTTTCCGCCTAAACTAGACAACTTTGCTCGTTATATTACAGAATTTGTCAAAAATTAGTTGCGTTTTGCTCTTTCGCCGATGATTTTTTCAGCGATAGACTTAGGAACTTCTTGATAGTGTGAGAAAGTCATAGTATAGTTGCCACGACCTTGTGTTACACTACGCAAGTCAGTTGCGTAACCGAACATTTCAGAAAGTGGAACAAGTGCGTTAACACGAGTTGCACTAGCCATAGTGTCAGTGCCTTGCAATACGCCACGACGAGAAGTGATGTTGCCCATTACTGCGCCTAGATAGTCGTCAGGAATGTCAACTTGAACTTTCATCATAGGTTCAAGCAATACTGCGCCTGCCTTTTGGCAACCATCTTTGAATGCCAAACTGCCGGCAATCTTAAATGCCATTTCACTTGAATCGACTTCGTGGTATGAACCATCGACCAAAGTAACTTTGAAGTCGATTGTTTCATAGCCTGCTACGATACCGCTATTCTTGGCTTCTTGAATACCGTCATCGATAGGTTGAATGTATTCCTTAGGAATAGCACCACCAACGATTTTGTTTTCAAATTTGTAGCCTTCACCTCTTTCAAGTGGTTCGATAACGATTTTACAATGACCGTATTGACCTTTACCACCAGATTGTTTGATGTACTTGCCTTCGGCTTCGGCACGGTTCTTGATTGTTTCTTTATAAGCAACTTGTGGTCTGCCGACGTTGGCTTCTACATTAAATTCACGCAAAAGTCGGTCAACAATGATTTCCAAGTGCAACTCGCCCATTCCGGCGATAATTGTTTGACCAGTTTCTTCGTCAGTGTAGCGCTTGAATGTTGGGTCTTCTTCTGCCAACTTACCAAGTGCGATTGCCATCTTTTCTTGGGCTGCTTTGCTCTTTGGTTCGATTGCAACGCGGATAACTGGTTCTGGGAATTTCATAGATTCCAAAATTACTGGGTGTTCTTCATCGCAAAGGGTGTTACCAGTAGTGGTATCTTTCAAGCCGACAACGGCTGCGATGTCACCAGCGAACAATTCATCAATATCTTCACGGTGGTTAGCGTGCATTTGAAGAATACGTCCAATTCTTTCTTTCTTGTTCTTGCTGGAATTCAAAACATATGAACCAGCAACGAGTGTACCACTGTAAACACGTACATAAGTGATACGACCAACGTATGGGTCAGTAGCGACCTTGAATGCCAATGCTGAGAATGGCTCTTTGTCGTCGCTGTTGCGGACTTCTGTCAAGCCGTCTTCTTCGTGACCTGGCAAGAAACCACGGATTGCAGGAATGTCGATTGGAGATGGCATATAGTAAACTACTGCGTCCAACAATTCCTTAACGCCCTTATTCTTGAATGATGTACCGCAAAGTACAGGGTTGATTTTCAATTCAATAGTTGCTTTACGCAATGCAGTGCGGATTTCTTCTTCAGTGAATTCTTCACCACTGAAATATCTTTCCATCAAAGCATCGTCAGTTTCAGCGATTGCTTCAATCAAGTTTGTACGATATTGGTTAGCCAAATCTTTCATATCGTCTGGGATTTCGCGAATTTCTTCTTGATTGCCCATATCGTCCATATAATAGATGGCGTTCATCTTGATAAGGTCAACAATACCAACAAAAGTGTCGGCAGAACCGATAGGCAACTGAATAGGTACAGCATTAGCCTTCAAGTTCTTTTTCATTTGGTCAACGGCGCGCAAGAAGTTGGCGTCGTTCATATCCATTTTGTTGACATAGCAGATACGAGGAACTTTGTACTCGTTAGCCTGACGCCAAACTGTTTCAGATTGTGCTTGAACACCACTACGTGCGCAGAAAACTGCAACGGCGCCGTCCAAAACTTTCAAACTGCGTTCAACTTCGACTGTAAAGTCAACGTGTCCTGGGGTATCAATAATGTTGATTTTGTGGTTTTTCCACTTACAAGTAGTACAAGCAGAAGTGATTGTAATACCACGTTCTTGCTCTTGAACCATCCAGTCCATAGTAGCCTGACCGTCGTGAACTTCACCAATCTTGTGAACTTTACCTGTGTAATACAAAATACGCTCTGTTGTGGTAGTTTTACCGGCATCGATGTGAGCCATAATACCGATATTTCTACATAATTCGAGTGGGACTTGTCTTTCCATATATTCTCCTGATTACCATTTGAAGTGTGCAAATGCCTTGTTTGCTTCGGCTGTACGATGCATTTCGTCACGCTTCTTCACAGCGCCACCAGTAAGGTTGCAAGCATCAACCAATTCATTTGCCAATTTTTCGTCCATTGTGCGTTCGCTACGCTTACGTGCGAACATAACGAGCCAGCGGATTGCCAATGTTTGTTGACGTGCTGGTC
>ULWL01003362.1_pt1 | contig 18871 bp, 39 predicted proteins | sample 1960171 | NCBI WGS metagenome assembly ULWL01 (sample SAMEA4835807, study PRJEB28245) | human gut metagenome | biome: gut microbiome; material: fecal sample | place: Denmark | collected 2008 | reverse complement strand
AATCTCGAAGAATATTGTTGCAATATGTGGCGCAAAGTATTCAAAACAGATTACCACGTAAACGTACAGCCGCACAGCGGTTCACAAGCCAACTTCGCAGCTTATATGTCTGTTGTAAATCCGCACGACAAAATACTTTCGATGTCGCTTGACAACGGTGCGCATCTCACTCACGGTTCTTCTGTTAATTTTAGCGGAAAGCTTTATAATATGAGCTTTTATAATACCGACACAAACGGTAGAATTGATTATCAAAATATTTACAATCATATTATTTCAGATCAACCCAAACTTGTCCTTGCTGGTGCGAGTGCATATTCGAGAGAAATTGATTTTAAACAAATCAAACAAATGATTGCCGAAGCAACCGCTGTAATAAAGAAAGATATAAATAAAGAATACCAAACTCCTTATTTTATGGTGGACATGGCTCATATTGCAGGACTTGTAGCCGCGGGCGTTCATCAATCACCTTTTGGCGTTGCAGATATTATTACAACGACCACACACAAAACGCTTCGCGGTCCGAGAGGCGGATTGGTTTTCTGTAAAAAAGAACTCGCAAAATCTGTTGACGGCGCGGTATTTCCAGGTAGTCAAGGTGGTCCACTCGAACATATTATAGCAGGAAAGGCTATTTGTGCAGAAGAGGCTTGCACAAAAGAGTATAAAGATTATATTCGAAGAGTTGTTTTGAATTGTAAAGTTATGGCGGAAGAATTTAAAAAACTCGGTTACAAAGTTGTAACAGACGGTACTGATAATCATCTGTTTTTGATAGATTTACGCCACAATCATCCAGCGATTACAGGACTTCAGGTTCAGGAAGCGTGCGATAGAAATAATATCACGTTAAATAAGAATTGCGTTCCGAATGAAAACAGAAGCCCGAAAGAGACGAGTGGTGTAAGAATCGGAACAGCAGCAATGACAACGAAAGGATATACAGCAACAGACTTTATTGAGGTTGCGCACAAAATCGATAAAATTATTTGTGAATTGGACGGTAAGAAATAATGATTGATAGTCAGAAGGTTTTATATAGCCAGGGAAACAACGACGAATGTTATACTCCTGATTATGCCGTGAAACCAATTGTTAAATATATTCCGAAGGATTGGGTGGTTTGGTGTCCGTTTGATAAAGAAGATAGTGAGTTTGTAAAACAAATTAAAGCAAACGGTAATAAAGTGATTGCAACGCATATCGAAAACGGTGAAAACTTTTATGAATATGAGCCATCTGAACATTGGGATTGTATTATTTCAAACCCTCCGTTTTCTGGAAAGAGACATATTTTTGAAAGAGCGTTGAGTTTTAATAAGCCATTTTCGTTACTTATGGCACTTACGTGGCTTAACGACTCCGCTCCTAAACAGTTGTTTATGGAAAAGGATTTACAGCTTTTGATGTTTGATAAACGGATTAAGTTTTTAAATCACGGTATTATTCAAGACAAGATTACGTTTTCAAGCGCGTATTATTGTTGGAACTTTTTACCGAAACAAATTATTATGGAGAAATTATAATGAACGGAATAACACATATAAACCTTTATGATAAATATTGGTTTTCGGACGAAGATTTAAGAAATTTTGGTATTCGAGAAGAAGATATACATCCATTCTTTGAATTTAATAATAGTCAAATAGCGTTTCGTTTGTTATTCGATAGAGAAGTCAAAGGTTTTGGGCATGGCTATTATGTTGAGATAATAGGTTTTGTAAGAAATGGTGAGAAATATGGGAAAATTTAATACAAGTGATAACAAAAGCATAAAGACAATATATAATAATGACACAACAGTTTCTTCGTCATCAAAATCTGATCTCAGTAATGAAGTTACCAGAGAAGAGATTGTCGATTTGGCATATAGGGTTTATGAAGCGAATGGTTCACGAAAACCAATTAAAGTTGCAACTGAATACGGAGAATTTAGAGTTTTAGATGAGAAGGGGAACCCAGTTGAGGAAGGGATTATAAATGTGTTAAATTTCTTTTATAAGCGAGAAAGCAACAAAAGAGATAGATAATATGTAAAAAATTTAAACCAAATATTTATGAGGCTCGCACGAGATGTGCGGGCTTTTTTTGTTTGCGCTCGTGTGCGGGAGGCACGAAAACGGGGTTGGGAAATTTCGAATTTTTTGGGATTTTTGGGAATTGTGGGGTAAAAACGAAATTTTTTGATTTTTTTGGGAATTTTGAGTTTTTTGGGTTTCAAAAGGGATGTAGATCACATTATATTCTTTTTGAGATGTAATATATATTAAAAAATGTATATTACGTTACGTTACTTTATCTTCTATGTAACGTAATACACTAATTTAAAGGAGGTTTTAAAAGTGAAAAACCGTATATACGTTCTTACGTATATCAACGGGAAACTTGCTTCGAACGAAGATTTGAAATCTTTGTTTATTCATGAACGTAAATATCATGAATTAGCAAGAAAAGAAATTTCATATCCTCACAGCAATGTGAAGGTTGTGAAATATTCTACTCGTTGGTAAAACGCAGAGTGGCACCACTTCGGTGGTGTTAATGCGGCGGTTCGGTCACAAGCCCGAACACGAAACATTCGATGGTTGCTCTTCGTGAGTGAGCAACAGCACCGCTAACGGAATAAAAAAACGGAGGAACCCAAAATGATTAAAGGTTTCAAATTTTACAAAGGCTTGGACAATTTCCAACTCAAAATTATGCACGATGATCCCAAAAAAGATTATTTCTGCATTTATTCATCGTTTGAAAAAATGATGAAACAAGTTAAATTTTTGAAAGAACACGGCAAAATAGAAATAACCGACTAAAACAAGACGTGGAAGCGATAACCACGTTAAAAACACTTCTGTAATGCAGCCAAGGACGGTTCCAAGCCCGTGTAAATGCAGAGGACAGGACGATACGAAGCTGTTGAGCGTATCCCCTTAGGTATAGGGTTGAGCCTCGTTTGTGTTGAAGCAAGCGTTAAGTATCTTCAATGGGACTTGCATCTCGTTATGCAAAAAACACCGTCTCAAGTTGGTGGATGTCGAACTTGGGTATTCCCGTAAGACTAACCGAGAGGAAGAAAAAGAAAGTCGGTTTCGCGGAACAGTTGCATTTCCGTTCCAATACGTTGGGTGATACCTCGTATGGATTTCCTGCGCACGTTGCGATACAAAAAACGGTGCGTTTGCGAGCAGGAAACACGAGGGAAGTACCAACGTAAGTGGAGAAAACCATGTTTGGTTGCCAGAGAACCAAACAGTGGAAATATGTAACAGTGTTGTCTGCTGAAGGCAAAGCGGAATTTGCATCCGTACCGCTTAATAATACGGATGTTCCATCAAACAAATCGGTTGATTGCGATAAAGGGCAACGCACCTCGCACAACCAATGGAGGTTTGTTATGAAAATTAAAGTATTAGTAAAATTCGAAAACGTTATTGGTTACCCCAACAACAGCTACACAACGCGCATCAGTGCGGAAGGCATTGATAAATCTGATTGTTATCAGAAGGCACATCAGCGGTGCATGGACATTGCTGATGAAATTGAAAGAGACCAATATGGTCTCGGTCATCCCAGTTATCTTTGGATTGACGAAGAATGGGAATAAACCCCCTGAAGAGTCGTTGAAAAGTACGACGAAACGCCGTGAGGCGTCGGGGTATTGAGAATCAATACTCAATCCAACAGTATTCAGATCGTTCAAAGCGGTTGTTGGAAAAGGAGGAAACTTATGAATAACACATATTTCGATAAATTCATCGAAATGATGAACGAAGCGCATTGCGAAGCGGAGGTAGAAACTATCTACAACCGTTGTTGCGAATCTTGCAAGTATCAATATACTTGCAACGAACGTGCCTGCGGGGTAACGTGGGCAAAAGACAGCGCAATCCAGCGTTTGAAAGAAAACGATAAGATGCTTGTACATCTTCATATCGTTTTCCCCGAAGAGAAACCGAAGCAGCAGCCCAAGCCCAAAACGGCTGAACAAAAGGCTGCAAAAGCCTGTGTTAGATTTCTCGATCGCGTTTACGATCGGACGGATGATGAGGAACTCAAAGACCTTATCGATGATGTAACCGTACAGTTGTGTCTGAACGACACAACGGCGATTGATCGGTTAAAGAAAAACTACGAAGTGCTCTACTTTAAGTTAGCACGTTTGTGGTGGAAATACGTCGATTCGACAAAGGAGGTGAAGTAAGATGCTTTGTGTTTATGATTTCAATGAATTCAGTTATCTTTGTAAAAAGAAATTGAATATTAGAACCGTTAAGGACTTGAACAAAGTTCTTAAAGCAAGCAAAATCACAATAACGCAATTATATTGTGTTTTAAGCGGCGGATGGGTAGACATAAACAAATAAAAATTATAGGAGGATATATTATGTTAAACCAACAATTACATGACGAACTTGCAGCTTTCTTAAAAGCGAATTATCATGAATTCGACGAAGAAAGCAAGTGTTTCTTCGACGAAGCTTATACCGATTATGATGATCGTGTAAGCGACAAAGACCTCGGAAAGGTTCTTGATTCCGATGATCCCGAACAAGCATTAGAAGAAATGCTTTGGGACTGTTACACTGGTTGTGAATGGCAATATCGAGATGATATTGTATCGGGGTTTCTCAAAACTCCCGAAGGTTCGAAATACGACTATGAAGAAGTCGATGACGAACTCGTGGAAATGTGGTATTTTAAAGTACCAGAAGATCATTACCTCGAACAAAAAGTCAATGTCGATATTGTCGTTGACACAGGCGATATGAACTACGACTACACGTTGAACGCGGTTTATCCGCATTACAACGGTCGCGAAGACGATGAAATCGATGACAAAGCATCGCTTGTATGGCTCGCAAAAACGCAAGGTTATACGAAAGAGCAGTTGCAAAATTACCTCACAAATGGTAAAGATAAGCGTGATGCAAAAGGGTTTTTGGAAACCGTTTATCAGGAAGTTATTAACTGTTCAACGGGCTGTCCAGCGTTATTCATTCCCATTAAGATGACTGTAAGGCAGTTGTTGAAAATCAACAAGATTATCAACGCTCGCGACAAGAACGGTTATGTTTATGATCCTGACAAACGAAAGGATTGCGGAACGCTTATAATCGGCAAAAACGTCGATTGTGCACTTTACGATTCTTGGGCAGGTGGCGGCGGTTGCTGGGGTATCGAGCTCGAAAAGGATATTGAACTTCCTATCAAGTTTATTCATAAAGCAGCCCCTGATGGATGTCTTGACTACTCTATGGAAGAGTGTTACGGCGTAACTTCCGATTGTTGGAAGGATGCGCTTAAAGAAATTAAAGATTAAAAATTATGCTGTCCTAACGGCAACACGGGGAAAGGAGATTTATATATGTTTATCAATTACACAGAGGTTATCAAGGTTCCCGACAACTGGACGGATTTCGACAACGAACGCGATGAACTTCAACAGTACATCGCTGAGAAGCTCGACAACGGCGAGAAGGCTGATAAGATTATCAATATCATTGATAATAATTGGTCTTTCTTCGCCGAAGAAACAGCGGTTCTCGTCGAAGTCGAAGGTTACGATTGTTTGACAATCGTAGATGAAGACGATAACGTCAATGAAACGGTTTATCCGTTCGATGAGCATCGGACTTATCCGATGCAGAAAATGGAGCAAAAGCTGTATTTCAAGCGTTATTGACAAATCTGGTTGTGCTACCGACCATAAATAAACGGGCAAAAAAATATTTTTGGAGGTGTACGGAGATGACGTACAGAGAACAATTAAACAAAGTAAGAGATTTAGGCATTGCTATCTGCGATTTGGAAATCGCGAACGAACTCGACGCAGTTTTGGACTTCGAATATACCGAAGAAGAATTCGAAGACTTATGTGCTTTCGGTGTTGAGGTTTATCTCGCCGCTGAAACAATGACAACAGATGCAATTGCTTATTGTATCAACGATTTGGTCAACGAAAAAGGCAAAACGGTTGAAGAAATCCTTGAAATGGATAAATGGGATTTCATCGACGAAGCAAGTAATTGGTTATAACAAACCAAAGGAGAAAATATCATGAAAAATATCTATTTATTAACTATTGACTGGGCAACCAGCGACGATGCAAACACGGCTGTATATGCTTATGCAAACTTCGAAGACGCGAAAGCGAAATGGGAAGAGTGCAGGAAGGATATCATTAAAGATCCAGAATATGCAGTGATTTTAAATTCGGATGGCAGTGTTGCCGAAGAATGGGAAAACACTTATGAGTGTCTTGAAACTCGTGAAAAAGAAGAACTTTTTTACGAAATTTATCAAAATGGTTATTATTGCAGTGACCATTATACGGTAAAAGTACAAAAACTTGAAATAATTGATCATAAGGAGTAAATATCATGAAAAAATTATACTTAAATAATTGGAACGTAAACGCAACGAAAATTCTTGACGAAATCGATCGTCAAGTGAAAGAACTGGGTGGCGAACCTGCTTCCCAGTTTGGACACGATTATTATTTCGCAAAAGAACCGATTGAAGTTGAAGCGAAAGATGGTTCAACGTTTGTATCGAAACACGCGGATGTGTTCGGTGTATATACGAAATTTGTCATCGGAAATATGTATTATTACATTGAACTCGATGACAATCCGTTTATGGATTTCTTTTTCACAAAAGCAAATCGAGATTATAAATGGAACAATCGGTATGGAGCAATACTTCCTAAAAATTTGTTCAAATATAACGAATTCCAGTTATATACCGATGAACAAATCAAAGAAACCGCGAAAACAATTCTCGATTGGGCTTTTGCAACAAAAGAGAATGAAATCGATTATAAAGACAAACGCGTATTCGGCAAATTAATTACCGAAAGCGAATGGAAATTAAAACAAAGGGAGGTGAAATAAAATGCGTAACACTATCAAAGCAAAAGTTGGTTATGTCATTTGGTTCAAAAAGAGCAAACCGAATGAAGTAATCGTCTGCGATGGCGATGATGTCCTTTTCGAAGGCGAACGTCGTTCGTGGGAAGATTACAAAGACGAGGTTCTCGATGATGGGAACGAAATGGCACACAAGGTTGAAGTGTTCACGACAGTAAAAGGAAATCAATTCATTTACTGGCGTGATGAAGAAACTGACGAAGACTTTGTAACAAAAGTCGAACAAAATTAAAATTAAGGAGAAACTGAAATGAAAACTTATTACATCAGAGTAACAGAAACTTCGGTAAAGACCGTTGAGGTCCACGCAGAAAACGAACAAGAAGCTTTGCAAAAAGCAGAAGATTCGTATTACAACGACGAATTCGAACTCGATTACAACGATCGAGTTGATACCGAATTCGAAAACGACACGGAAGGCACGCTTGAGTCTTATGACAATGGTGGAATGCCGAAATTTTATGAAATTCAATAAGGAGAATTGAAATGATTAAACTCACTAATTTTCAAAAACGTATCTTAAAGCAAAATCTTGTAGAAATCGCAGCGAAAAACACAGAGAGGTATTTCGGCGATTTGGTATTCGCTTTTGAATGGCTTGACAACCACGAAGAATTCGAGGAAAAGACGGTTATCTTTATTTCTCGAAAAAATGGTATCGAGTTGAATTACCTCGATAACCCCAGAATTCAAAGTTATCTTGGATGGGGCAGGGAGGGTGATCAACAGGCTTACACCATTGATTTATTCAATCTCGCAACCATTCACGATGGTTGGGATTCGAGAGATCAAGCACCCGCCGCAGACAAAATCGGTCATTATTCTTATCTTCGTGATGAAGACGATGACAGATTTTGTTGTATTCGCAAGTATTAAACGTTAAAAACAGTCGGGGTTGCAAAGTCAACTCAAAAATTAAACCCGACTGTCCCGAAAGGGAAAGGAAAATATATCATGAAACTTATTAACGGAATGGAACCTGAACGCTATCTTGCTTCTTTACTTCTTGCTAATAGCAGTTATAAAGGAGAGAAGTATTATGAAAAAGAAGATGAATATACAGAAATCATCAAAGAAAATAAACATCTTCTTTTAGACAACAACGAAGACGGTCCGATCGACTAAAATAATCAATAAATCAAATTATACCTTGGGACACTTTCCTGTTTAGAAAGCCGAAAAAGGATTTATTATGTTTAGTTTCAAAGATGCAATTAAGAAAATTCAGGAAAATTATCCTGGTTTTGAAGAAAGAGAACTCACCAATATTGATGAGTGGTACAGCAAAGAGGAAAATCAAGAATATTATAAAACCAATTTTCCGAAAAGCTACGAAGCGATTATGAAAAATATAAGCACAACTCGCAAGTTCATCAATCTTTATGATGGGCAAGGTGGTGAGTTCGCCGTTGGCTGTTATGGCTCAATGCGTTCTTGGGCGTTCAAAGTCCTCGACTGGATGGATTCGGACGGTTTTTACGACGAAGAGGCCGAGGCAGGTGATGTTGAAATGGTCAACGGTTTCGTTATGATGGATTGTTTCCATGAAGAAACACTCATCGATTTAATTAACGAAATTTGGACGCTTGAAATCGTGGAATACAGCGAAAAAGTTGATTCCACGCAACAGAAAGCAACTCAATTCTCAACGGTTGAAGACGTGCTCAGACAAATGGGCGCGTTGAGACCGTTGAAAAAGAACGGTGATTTATCTGAAAAGGGTTGGGTTGCGTTCGAAACGCTTCGAAACTTTTTAAAGTATCTCGCACAGCAAAACGTAATCAAATTCTACGAGGACAAACTCGATGAATTTATTGATAAAGATTAAGTTTCTGAATATTAATCAATCACGTCGGGACACTCTCGTACGTCAAGAGCCGAAAAAGGATTTATCATGAAAATGCAAAAAGACAAAGCAAAAGAACCGATGGCGATTCAACAATTCGAAGTCGTTGAAGTTTGCCCCGAATGCGGAGCAGAAAATGTTATGATGTGGAACGTCGAAAAAGAGGGTTACGTCGCTTATTGTCCCCATTGTGGCTCAAAAATGATGCTTTGCGACGAATGTATTCATTCTGACGATGCACCGATTTGTAATTGGAGCCCTCGCAACGGTTGTTGTCGCGACTGTCAAAGTAAAAAATAAAATCTAACCCGTGGGCGGCGGGTAATCCGCCCAAAGGAGTTCGTTATGAATAAAACAATTTTGGAAAGAATTAAGAAAGAAAATCACGTTACAGATTATCCTACAGCAACAAGTGGATATCTTCTCAAAGATGGAACTTATGTTCATCTGATTGCAAAAGAAGACGAAGACCGTGGTAATTTTTATAGAGATGATCATCGTTCTATAAGGAAGTTTTTCAACAAAAGAAAAACAGATAATTGGAGCGGTATGACCGATTTTGTAAAAATGGGAAATATTCGCTTTTCTCCAGAGTGTAATGGTTTTCAGTTTATAAAAAGACCAACTCGCGAACAAATCAAAGAAATTATTTCTTATTGCTCGCATGAAAGAAGAAATCAAAAAGAATATTATATTGAAAAAGTAAATGACGATTTTGTCGTTAAAAAAGAATATAATATTGAAGATTTAAGAGAATTGCTTTACAAATAATAAAAATAAATTTGGTTGCTCCCAGCCATAAGGGAAAAGGAATTTATATTATGAATAAGAAGATTTACAAAGTAGCAGTTGCATTGAACAACGGTATCGAAGGAATTAAATTCGTTAAAGTCGAAGCTTATGATGAAACGCATTTAGAACATATTCTCAGAACAAGAAATTTGGAATATCGTTTTATCGATTCTGTAACCGAAAAACGTAAGTATTGCGTTTCGATTTGCAATTTCAAAAATGGAATTCGTATCGAAGAAAAATGCGATATTTATGAAGAATATAAAGATGCAAAATTATTCTTTAATAAATACGCACTTGAAGGCAAATATGTAATGCTTTGGCTTTGTGAAAACGATGGAACAAAGATTTGTGAAATCGAATCTCACAAACCGACTCTTAAAACAAAAGAAGAAATTCTTACGTTTATAAAAGAAAGTTGGGGTGAAGAAGCCGTAACAGAATATATTTCTCACGACGGTAAACAGTGTTATCGTGTGTTTGGAAATACAGTTCATTTCCAAGATTTATGCGAACGTGCAAATATCGAGTGGAAATGGGTTGACGATTTCCAGATGATCGCAAAGGGTTCTGACTTTGAACTTGAATATTGCGAACACGACATCATTCTTGCGTTTGAAAAATAATTTAAAAAACTTTGTTTCAAACGCTTGACAGAATAAATTTAATTTGTTATAATAAAATTGTAACCGACCTGCGGCGGTATATCCGCAGGAAAGGAGTTATTATGGAAACTAAAACCACACTTAAAGAACTTGTAACAAAATACGTTGAAAACGCAGCATTTAAAGCTGCTGCAGAATATTATAATAACGATAATATTCCGACAAAAGAAGAACTCGAATATCTTGATAAATTTGGGTTAAATTTTACTGAATTCGCAGCTCATTACGAAGTTGTAACGCTCGACGCACCCGACGGAGAAATCCGCACGGTTGATAGCACTTGTGACCTCGAAGAAGCATTAAAATGGTACAACGAAGAAAGCAATGGATATGTTTATATCCAATTCGTAGACCACGAATCAATGCTTGTAGCAGTTTTAAAATGCAATTTTTAATTAAGGAGAATAAATATTATGAAAACGGTAGGATTTGGAGTTAATATGAAGTATAACGAATTGGACGGTTTTGAACGCGTGGCAACGTTCGAAAATAAAGAAATAGCGTTCGCTGTTTTTCATCTTCTCTCACAGTCATCAGAATATAAAGATACTGCAATGGCATTGGAAGTAGAAGAAATATTCGAAGATGATTTCGGTGGATATGAGTACAAAACACTTGCGTCGAAACAAAATTAATTAAATTTTAAGGAGATATAAAACATTATGGAAAACAAAATGTATTTCGCGTCTAACGTGGACAAAAACGGTAACACTTATCAGGCAATTGTTGACAACGACAACAAAACCGTCAGAAAAGGTTATTTCCTTTTCAGATGGAAAGATCAAATTAAAATGTCAAAAACTCAAATCAAACAAATAATTGAGCAGTACAAAAAGCAAGGTTATGAGGAGGTTTAAGTCTAATGAAATACGTTAAAATCAACAGGCAAGAAGCACGCAAATTGCACGAGGCAGGAGATAGCGTATATCTCCTGCCTTCCAAGGCAAATATCAACTCTGTTTGGTGGGAACCAGCAGAGTTGGATAAAGAACAAGATTTCGATAAATTTTGCAATCAGTATCATTATTATAATTGCAATCTTTTCGAAACAGGTAAACAAATCGCTTTTTATAAAAAAGAAAATTAAATTTTAAGGAGTAACGAATATGAAACAGTACGCAAATGTTAGTAACACGAACAGCAAACTCGGTGGACAAATTCTCAGCATCAATATGCCAGCAGGAATTACGTGTAGGCCAGACGCACCTTGTTACAAAGGTTGTTATGCAAAACACGGACATTGGCTTTATAACAATGTCCAGAAATCACTGCAGGAAAACCTTGAACACTACAAAGAAAATCCAAAACTTTTCTTTGACAGCGTTGCAACACAAACCGCTTTGTCGCGGTTTGTACGTTGGTCATCAAGCGGTGATATCGTCGATCCCGAATACTTTGAAGGAATGTGTAGAGTTGCAAGAAAGAATAAGGAAACTCATTATCTTTGTTTCACAAAGAAATATGAAATCATAAATTCTTATCTTGATTCTGGAAAGAAAATTCCAAAGAATTTGACGATCGTATTAAGTGCTTGGAGCGGTTGGCTTCCCGAAAATCCTTATCATCTTCCCACGACTTATGTTTATGGAAAAGATTTCAGGAATGAACTGATCCCGGAGGATGCCATCCCCTGCGTTGGTCATTGTGAAAAATGCCAGGCTTGTTGGCAGTTGAAGAAAGGCATGTCCGTTTGGTTCAAAAAGCACTGAGTTAAATTAAATTTTAAGGAGATATAAATATTATGGTAAACAAAAACGATTTCAATGCAAAACAGTTTCTCAAAGGTTTCGACGAAGAAATGCAAAATCTTATGGAAATTGACAAATTCTATACGAACGACGGACGCACAGAATGCGCGAAAATCATCGTTCGCGGGAAAGAGTTCGAAGTTGAATTCTGGAATACATTCGCTTATTTCTACGGCGAAAGACCGAGGGGATATAAAAATTATATCCTCTCTTACGAGGTTACGGAAACATCAACGAAAGATGGTTCTATGTGTATTGGTTTCAGTAAAGAAACTTTCGAAGACAGGAAAATAACTCTCAAGTTAATGAAACAATATTTTCCAGAATTAAGATAAAATTAAATTTTAAGGAGATATAGATTATGATTTATCGTAAACGCACGCAAAAAAATGTAACTGACAGCAAAATCATCGAGATTTGGAACGAATGCCTCGGAGAAGCCAAACGGCTTTATCCGAGATACTTCGAAAACTGCACACCAGAACTTTATATGGACAATTCTTGTTCGCATCTTGGAAGATGTTCTTACAGCGTAATTGATCCGTATGAAAGGAATGTTGACAAAATCAGATACTCTCGGTGTATCATCACGATTAGTTCAAATCTTAAACAAGATTATGAACAAATTCGAAAAACGATTTGTCATGAACTCGGTCATTTCGTTACACCGAAAGAACACCATTCGTATTTGTGGGAAGTTCGCTCAAACAAAATTGGTGAAAAGTGGGGATACAAAGCAACCCGTCTTGCAGATAGCGAAACGTTCCACAAAGCCATTCTCGAAACGCCAAAAAGAACCACTGCGTTTAAATATATGGTTTGGTGTCCCTGCTGCTTTGCAAACTGGAAATATAAAAGTTTATGCGGTATCGTAAGAGAACCACAGAGATATCAATGCGGAAAGTGCAAAGTAAAATTACAATCAAAGAAAATTATTTTGGAGGACAAATAAAATGACAAAACTTACAGAACTTGAAAAACAGAAAGTAATTACTTGCGTTGGTTACGTTGAAGGAAAATTCAGATGCGACCGTTATAAGCTCGAAGTTGAATATGACAAACTCAGTCATTATGACGAAGAGTTGGATAAAAAGCTGGAACACGCAAAGGAAATGGAAGAGTTTTATTCAGAACTCGCACGTAAATTACAGGAGGTACTTTAACATGTACGAAATCGGAAGAACAGAATTAACTTACAACTTAAAAGACGCAGAACGCAAAGGCTGGGAACGAAACGAAAGTATTATTATCTTTCACGTTCCCGAAGAAGAATATAATCTTTTGAAAGATAAATCTTTGAGTGAAATCAGAGATTATCTTGAAGAAGAATACGGTATGCACAACGGCTCTGACTATTATGTGCAGCCAGGCGCAAGGTACACGGATTATGTGGTGGAAGCCATATATGAAGTTGGTTGGGACGGACAACTTATTGTTCGTGAAATAGAAGCATTGAATGTTTAAGGAGATATATTATGAAACAAGAACGTTATGACAATTACAAAGACGAATACAAAGAACTTTGCGAAATCTTCGGTGAACAACCGAAGATCGACGTAGACAAACTTTACGACTGCGAAGTACGTATCGAAGGCGAGATTGAAAAGCTTCTTAAACATCAGAACAAAAAGCTTTACAAACAAGCCAAAGCAGAGCTCGAAGCAGAAGGCGTGAAATATAATCTTTCGCCAGAAAAGAAAATGTTTATTTTAAATCAATTCAAAGATTTCTTGTTTGATTTCAGAATTTTCCCAAAAGTCGAAGATTATAAAGCCGCTTTGAAATGCGACAAACGTTCGCAAATTATTAAAATTCGTGAAAAAGTCAAGGAGGGTTGGAGTTATGACTTATGATAAACTTGTAAAATTTCTCTCAACGTACAAAAAGTGCTCTTACGTGAAGATCTTATATAAGATCGATGTAGGAACCAAAAAAGCGAAAGCGAACCATTACAGCGTAAATAAGCTCGTCAAAATGACTGTCCGTATCGGGTTGAATTATAAACCGACGGCTGACGATACATGGTTCTCTCCGACGGATATAAGCGGTATCGTAAAAAGTAATTACGATGAAAACCGTTTATATCTGCAAGTGTTTCTTTCGCCAAACAAACCAAAGGTGAAATATCTTCTCAACGGTCAAATTGAAAAGAAGGCATTTTTGGTTAATTATGGATATTTGAACACGAAACAGCTTCTGCACTCAAACGGAAATATGTTTACGCTCAATATCGATAATATTATTAAAATCGGAAAGGAGGTGATGTAAGCTAATGTCAATTAGTCTATTATTTATTATTGTTTGCTTTTGGCTTTGGCTCCATGGTGCGTTTCCACCAAAAGATCCGCCAAATTAGCAAACCGCTATCGAAGAGCGAGGCTTCGAACAAATCTTATTATTTGAGGTGAATTATGATACTTTTAATTCTTATAGGTTGGTGTGTCTATCTGTTTTGCAAAGAAGCAGTGGAAACGGTTAACGAACTTCGCGGCGTTGTCGGAAAAGAAGCGCGCGAACACGAAGCAGAGATTATTGCAGAAGAAATTCTCAATGATCCAACTACTCACATTATTGAAATAGGGGAGGCGAGGATATTGACGTTTATGGTTGATGGATATCAAGAAGTTATCATACTTAACTAGCAATTGATGGGCGGCGGATAGGAGAATAATCTTATCCGCCAAACCTTAAAACTTCACAAGCTTTTTAAAGGACATAATAACACTCAAGCGCATCGAACCCCAAAGTTGCGCTATACAAATAGTAAGATACGCGAGGGCTTATTATGCGAGGATTTACGTGCCACGCCGCGACGAAATGGTTTAAACGCCGCCCTTGAAGCGTTGATAAAAATGATTGAGCGTCGGTTTTGTTTATATATAACAAAAAAACAGCCGATCTTTCGACCGACTGTTTTGAAAGGAGTATAACAAATATGAACCAACCAAACAAAGAACGAATCGCAAACGCTCCTGTAAGGCACTATGATCAATTGTAAGAGAGGGAGAAATAAAACTTAATGTACGTAAAATTTCAGGAGGATTGTTATGAACGCAGTAATCGATTTATCCCTCTCTTCTGTAGGCAAATCTGAGTGGCTTCGAGGTTTCCCTCTCAACCTTTCGACACGTATATTGTACCATATTTCTTTTAAAAAGTCAACTGATTTCAGTATGTTTTTTAAATATTTTTTAAAGAATTTTTCGAGCCGACCGATTATCTTTTAGCCGCCGCCCGCGCAGGGCAATATAATCGTCCTTGTAATCAATTTTTACCCATATTTCTTATTGATTACTTAATAAATATCAGACTAACTCTTATTCCCTCGACCAATCTATCTACTTACATTAAATCGCTTAATCTACGGGCATTTTTCAATCTTTCAGCCGCCGCTCGTTTTTGTTCATCAGTAAGGTTTGATTTCACCGTCTTTGCTCTTAAGGAAATAAGTTTTTTTGGAACGGTAAAAAACACACCAACAACATTTCCGTCTTGATCTTTAACAACGTCTTTCAGTTTCCACTCACAATCGTCACTGTTAAACATATTTTTAATTTTAGTAAGAACTGTATTATCGCTCGTATAAACTTCTGCCTCTTTATCGGTTCTTCCATAATTAATCGTGGTTTCCTGTTCATCAGCCGAAACACCTGTGATTGATAAATCATTAATATTCATTTTTTATTTTCACCTTTTATATTATTCCCTTTGATTGGGTTATATATATTATAACATAAATTCTTTTGTTTGTCAATTGATTTTGATATGTTAAAATCAATTTTTTTATATGTTTTTTATTATTGTAGTAATAAATATTAAACAAACTATTGTTGGGCAGTATAATCTATCGACCAAAACAAACTTATCTGATATTTATTATCGTACTTGGGCGGCGGACAATAAACAAAGAAAAAGGGCGGCGGATAGCTGCCCTTTATAAGCTCATTCATATCTCACTGAAAGAAGACAATATTCTGGAATCAGCTCTTCTTTTCCCTCGATAAATCGAGCGTCTTCATCGTCCCAATGCACAATATAATAATTTTCGTTGTTATATTGTCTCCAATCAATAACCGTGCCGTAAGACTTACGTTTAACGTTAAATCCTGTTTGTGTCAAAACAACTCTATCGCCAAACTGGTATTTAAGATGTTCATCCCAAATATTTCGATAACGCTCGCAGACAACTTCGAAATCTTTTTCTCGAAATGCTTTAAGTGTAATTTTGTTTGGTTCAAGAAATACAGGAATTACCGCAGTATCATGTCCTAAACAAGCTACTTTAAACCATTTACCTTTCAGTTTATCGGTATATGGATTTTTGAGCTTAATCAAACACCCTTCTTCCAAAGGCGGAGTAAGATCCATATCGTCTACTGGCGAATGAGGTTTCGCGTATAATTCTTTTGAATCTACTTCAAACGGCTTTGCTTTTATCGCCGTGCTTTCTCTTTCTTCGAGCTTTACAGTATCTCCATAACCATATTCTTTCTCTACGGTTGACAATTCATCGCTGACTTCTGTTGCTTCAATAGACTCTTCCGCCGCCCGTGCGGATTCTTTTAATTCTTCGATTTCATCAAACGGTGACTTCCTGTTATAAAGTTTTGCCAACGCTTCAACAGCTCCGACAAATTCATCGTATTTATCTTCATGATAAAGACCGACTGTTTCACCAACTATTCCATCACCTGCAAACGTTGTGTTATCTGCAAAACAAACAATTTTAAGTTCTCTTCTTATGGTGTGTTGCTTATAAAGTTTAAAATTATGTTGCAATGTTTGCTGAGATATAGTTGACACTGAATTTAAGGCTTTTATCGTTTTGCCACTCTCTCTCTTTTGCATATAAGGTCTTCTTGTTATTTCCCATTTTTCCTTTGAAAACGGAAAATACTTTGTGATTTCAAATATATCGCCATAACAATCCCATTCTGGCTTTGTGCATTTAACAAGCGCACCGACTCTCATGTCTTCAAGCTTCATTCTTTCTCCTTTCGGGCGGCGGCCCATATATTGTTTTTTGCATATAATTCTTTTGCGTCTACTTGTATTTGAACCGATTCAGATCCTTTTGTTGTTTCTGTTTCTTCTTCAAATCTTACAGTGTCTCCCCAACCGTATTCTTTCATATCTTTGATCCTTATTTTGGGAAGTTATCCGCCGCCCAATATTTATATATTAATTATACTATATTTATTTGAATTTGTCAAGTATTTTTAAGGGGTTTTTATGAATTTATTTGAATTATTTTTATCGGTGTTCGGGCGGCGGATAAGAAGAAATATTTAAAAATCTTTTGTTTTTCACGCAAAATCAGTTGACATTTTTCTGATTTTGTGTTATAATATTTATAGAAAATCTAAATGGGCGTACTATGCCCAAAAGGAGTATTTATTATGACGTAGCAGACCGATATTCAAAAACGTATTGATAGTTATATTATTCAACAAAAAATCAACGATCCTCAAGTATTGAGAAAGATTGATTTATCAAATCTTAAAATCAATTATCGTTACAAGAATTGGAAAGAAGTTTTCGAAGATTTAGGATTGAAATATTCCAAAGGCAGCACAATGGTACAAACCAAAGATTTAATATTAAAAAACACCGATTGTATCAAGAGCGGTAATTCTGTAGAATTTACCAAAATCAAAACAAACGAAATTCCGATTACAAAACAAATCAATAAAAAGATCCCTTTGTCTGATTATGTTGCTTTAACTTTAAGCGTTATACTTTCACAAGCCGAATGTAATCCAGTTGCCTTAACAAAACGTTATTGGTATGAATTGCTCGGAATGGCAAACAGCCATTGGAAACCTTATGACGAAAACAGCAGAGATCAATTGCTTTCAACTATTGACGAAAGATTTAACAATTATGAAGAATATCAAAACGAACACAGCGAAGACGCAATTATCAATCTTGATTTCTTTTATCGAAACACAACCTCGTCTTTCGATCATGCTTTCCAATCTGCTTGCACAAAGCTTACAAACAAACACGCTATTTTCAAAACTGAAAGATACGGTGCTTACAGGCTTACGCCAGAATCTCAACAAAAGGTTTTAGAAGCCTTGGAAAGCGGAAAAATCAGATCTGTTTATGATAATAAGATTAAGAAAGATTATAGTTTTGTAATGCTTGAAGAAAAAGAAGAGCTTAGAAAATATCTTCTTATTCAAAAGAAACTTCTTGAAAAATACAACGTTAAGTATGTAACAGAACTCAATAAAGAAGATAGGGATCAATTCTATTATGATTTGGATAGATTAATTCTTAAACACCTTGGACTTATCGGATTATCAAGTTATATTGTAATCGTTTCGCAAGATCAACAATGCGAAGACATTGCCAAACGAATGATTAGTGATTCTGATTTAAGAAAGTTTATTCAAGGGAAATTTAAAGAGGCTCATAAACAAAGGACTTTATCAAAGCATAATGATTCTTTGAATAAAGTTATTAAAAAAGATGTCAAATCAGCTGTTGAAGAGGAACAATTTTTTCAATACTGTGAATCTCAATCTAAAAAGAGTTATTTACTTCCAGATATTCCAGACGAGAACAATTATCAATACATTCAAACAAAGAAATATTTGGATAGGCTTGAAAAATCACGAGAGATAGAAGATTACGTAAACGATGCCTGTGTTACAAAAGCAGACAATGTTTATGCTAATGAATCTTTTGTGAAGATTCAAGAGTTTCTCCAACACACAACCATGAGTTTGAACGAATTGGTTTGTAGTTATGCTTTCGAGCGTGGTATGTCAAATGGCAAGAAATTGAAACATTTGCTTGAAAAAACAGAAGATGGAATTCTATACAAAGACGAAATAGAGGATCTTGATTTTTAAAATTTAATACGAAAAGGTGTCGAACACG
>ULWL01024504.1_pt1 | contig 18934 bp, 17 predicted proteins | sample 1960171 | NCBI WGS metagenome assembly ULWL01 (sample SAMEA4835807, study PRJEB28245) | human gut metagenome | biome: gut microbiome; material: fecal sample | place: Denmark | collected 2008 | reverse complement strand
CAAATTCGATACGGTCATCATCTTTTTCACCCATCACAGAATAGGCTAATCTTTTTGCTGCAAATGTCTTTCCAACTCCTGGCGCTCCTTGCAGAATAATGTTCTTTTTCTTTTTCAGAACCGCTGCAAGCCTATCGTATTTGGCTTCTGTCATATAGACTTCTCTTAAAAAATCTGTTTTCGTATATTCGGTATTGCCTTTCCCTGAAGGAGCCGGATTTTCCTCTCGGATCATGTCGATGATAAAATCATATTCTCCGCGTGTAAGCTTAAACAAGCTGCCCTGTGTCATAGAGAAATATTCCATTTTCTCAAGCTCTGAGCATTCTTTCAACGTCGAAAAATCAATAGGAGAGGAAAGGCCTTCTACTTTCTCAAAATAGATTTTCTGCCCATCTTGCTCCGCACTAACGCGCAGAATTGCAACGATCTGCTTTACTGGTGTCGATTCATAACCAATTACCATATCGCCAGCCTTAGCATCTAAAAAGTTCTGAAAAATCCTTCGTTTATTTCCATTATCGTTATAAAGGGTATAATCCTGAACCTCACCAATTGGCATACTGGACATACTCCATATTTTAGGATTTGCATTTAAAAACCAGTAGTGCAAACCTGATGCATCATTCTTCAGAAGCTCTTCTTTTGTAATGTCAAAATAAGGTTTTAAAATATAGTCTTCAAAGAGCTGTGTTTCACTTTTGGGAACAACAATGCAAGTCGAGTTTTCGTTTGGCGTCCACCACTTTTTATTTCCAGAATAGGCACTTGTATCACGAGACTCCGTAATAACCGTATAGCTTCTCTCATACCAGCCATCCTGCTTTTCTGGATTTTCATTTACTTCATCCGAATCAATACGTCCTAAAAACCGTATGCTGTTTCCGCGGCACAAATAGAAGAAATCGCCTTTCTTCATTGTAGCCATAAAATCTTCGCCCTGAGATACTTTTGATTTACCCTTTGCAGCTGTATCCTTATGTACCACAATTACTTGTCTTTTTTCAAATGCTGCTGCCTCTACATCAGAAATACAGTCATTACCATGGCTTATCTTCCAGAAATTAGGCTCTAAATTTGCATACAAATTCACCTTAGACAAATCAACTCGTCCAAGAGCTTCTGCAAGCTCATCTCTAAGCTTCCAAACATAAGATCCTTCTTCATCCTTCTTGGCAGCCTTGCCAACATAAAGAACTGACCACCATTTACTTTCATCGTTGTCCCGCGACATTATTGGGCAGTTTGTTTTATTTACAATCCTTCTGGCCAACGCTGATGATCCTGAATTATAGAAATTCTTACTTTCCCCATATTTTATCGCAAGTTGAGTGCAGGTAGCCTTCCCTCCATAATCAAGAATGCGCTTCATTATTTCAAGGCTACTGTCTGTAAATATATCCGCATCATTAAGCAATACTTCCCAATCATCGACTGATAATGCAGGAGTATAATCTGTCGGCCACCATTCATCTGATGTCGGTGCAGATTCATCTTTATTCAGGTATCGACTTATAAAGAATCCAACATCAATTGTCAGTGTTTTTAATTCTGGATCTGGATAGCATGTTCCCGTTATTTGTGATGCAAGCATATTTTTGAGTTCTTCATCTTGATTCAACTCGTCACAGATTTCATTATAGAAAGCAAAGAAATTACGAATGTTATCTGCATACGCGCCCTTCTTGAACGTATAATCGCTTTCCAGCTCATTGGAAACTGCCTTGATCTCTGTAAGTTTATAAATGTAATACTTATCCGGATAACGCAACCATAAATAGGTGCATATCGCATTCTCATACTGATAATGCTGTGCCGCGCCATTGCCATATCTTTCAAGAAGGCTATTCGATTTCTGCTTGAAGGAGTCGATACGTTCATACACATCTTTGCCTTCATCAAAGAGCTCGATGAACATTGCTCTGACTTCTTCCTGTGCTATCTCCGCAAACTTGATAATCATTTTGGCCGGAAAGTTATTTACTGAAGCCAGCAGATTGCCTGTCTGCGACAATGCCTTTGTAAGCATTGCCGCAAAATCATCCGCATTAACATCCCAGTTCACCTGAAAGCATTTCACAGCTTCCCACTTATATTTTTCGTCCGGCCACTGTGTCTGTATAAATCGTTTCTTGTATTCAACAAGCGCTGACTTTAGTCGCATTTTATTGAACATTACAAATCACCACCTTATCATTTTGCATTACGAAGACTCATGTATATCTCATCTGAGAAAATACCAAGAACCTGCCGCTTCATCTCATCATTGGAGAGAAGCATGGAGAAGAAGTCCTGATTCTGTGACAATCCCTCAATCAAAGCGTCATCAATATCATCAAAATAGGAAAACTCAAAATCCTGCTGCGTATTGTTGCGTGCACTTGTCTTCAACTTTTCTGACTTCATCAAGATATCACGAATTTGCAGCATCGCTCTAACCACTAAATCATTGTCATAATTCTTACCGGTGCGGCTGTTAATTTCATCGATGATCTCAGATAGTCTCTTTTCCTTGTCTTCTGTCAGCCCAAAATGCTCTGCTGTCGGGAGCTTCATAACCGGATCGGCAACGAGATCAGCCGACTTATGCTCTTCGCCCTTCTTCTGCACGAAATTAGTAGCCTTAATCTTTCCATCCAGATTAAAACCACCGCCTGGATGTTTGATATTGATATAAGCCAGCAGATACGACACAAAGTTATATTTTTTATGTAAATCTGTATCTTCAAAGCTGGACACCTGCAGAAGAAATTCATAGAAGCGAACAAAGCTTCTCATATCAGCTACACACTGGCGCTGCGTATTGTATTCATAATGTTCAATCAGCTTCTTGCTCTTCTGAAAGAAAAAGGTTAGTCTCTGTTTCTGCTTACCATTCACTTTGTCAGCATACAGGATATCATTAGCCGCTTCGATATCCGCGGGATCTAATATGCCGTAAGCATCAATCTTAGCTTCCAGATCATATACCGCACTCGGTGTTACAGAATTGGCCAGTAATGTCGTTGTATAAAATGGTGCGAAAGCAGATTTGATATCTTCATAGCTATTTACAAAATCCAGCACGAACGTCTTTTTATCATAAGGTGCACAGATACGGTTTAACCGGGACAACGTCTGTACCGCATTAACGTCTTTCAACTTTTTCAGAACATACATGGCACAGAGCTTCGGCTGGTCAAATCCGGTCTGATACTTATTTGCTACTAGAAGCACCTGATATTTATCCGTATCAAATTCCTTTGTAAGACGATCCTCCGGAAATCCATTCAAAGCGCTTTCCGTATACTCCTGCTCATCATCCGGGAGTTTTACTTTTCCAGAGAAAGCCACCAAAGCATGAATACCCTCGTATCCTTTCTTTGCAATGTAATCTTCAAATGCCTGACGATACTTCACTGCACTCTGGCGAGAAGCAGTAATCACCATTGCCTTAGCTTGACCACCTAATTCCTGCATAACAGTGGTACGGAAATGTTCTACAATCACTTCTACACGCTGTGCAATATTGGTATCATGCAATTCTATGAAACGTGCAATCTGGCGTTTCGCATCATTGGTTTTACAGCGTGGATCATCCTCAATTTCTTTGTTAATCTGATAGAACGTTGAATACTCCGTATAATTCTGCAGTACATCCAAGATGAATCCCTCTTCAATCGCCTGCTTCATGGAATATACATGAAATGCTTCCTTCTGGCCCTTTGTGTTCTGGTGTCCAAAAAGCTGTATGGTGGTAGGCTTCGGTGTCGCTGTAAAAGCAAACATTGATACATTAGCCTGCTTACCATTTCGCTTGATTTCACTGGAAATCATATCTTCCACATCCGCTTCCGTATCTTCTCCGGATCCGAGCGTCATCGTGATAGCAGCCATATCCTTACCGGCTGTCGAAGAATGCGCCTCGTCAATGATGACGGCAAATCGCTTGTTCTTCAAATTAGCAACGCTATCAACGATATATGGGAATTTCTGAATCGTTGTTGCAATGATCTTTGTATTGCCATTCAGCGCAATCGCCAGGTCCGCAGACACACACTTATCATCCATCACACGGATGAGTCCCGCCTTGTGTTCCATACCCATGATGGCTTTCTGAAGCTGCCTATCTACAACAACTCGGTCTGTAACAATAACAACATTGTCAAAGATAATCTTGTTGTTGCCATCATGCAGTGAAGTTAACCGGTGTGCCAGCCATGCAATAGAGTTAGTCTTTCCGGATCCTGCACTATGCTGAATCAGATAATTCTGTGCTGTTCCATTTTCGCGCACATCTGCCAGTATCTTACGTATAACATCCAGCTGGTGATAACGTGGAAAAATCAGATTTTCCGAACGCTTTACTTTTCCGGTTTCTTCATCAACCTTTTCTTTTACTTCCACAAAGATAAACTTGCTAATCAGATCAAGAATCGTATCCTTGGTAAGGATATCTTCCCACATATAGGACACACTGTATTTATCTTTAAATGCCGGATTCCCGGCTCCTGCAGTAACACCATGACCCTTACCCATGTTAAAAGGCAAAAAGAATGTGGCCTGACCATCAAGTTTAGTGGTCATATACACTTCTTCTAAATCCATAGCGAAGTTTACAAGTGTTCCGGCTTTGAAGCGGAAAAGTCTCGTTTTCGGATTTCGGTCAGTACGAAACTGATAGATGGCATCCTGATAGGACTGACCTGCCGCATTACATTTCAGTTCAAAAGCCATAATCGCCAGACCATTCAGGAAAATAACTACATCGATTCTTTCCTTGTCACTGGCCCAAACCTCCTCCATCACAGAAAAAATATTCTGGCTATATTTTTTTGTCAATTCCGGATTAAAGGTAGTCGCGGGCTTCGTATACATGAGCTCGATCTTCTGATTTGAAAGCTCAATGCCATGCTTCAGAACCTCAATCAGACTGCCTCGTGTCTTCGTAGTCTCCGCATTGATGAAGCTAACAATCGTCTCTTCCAGATCGTCTTTGTAAATTTTACGCAGATAATCCATTGTATCAGGCTGTGTATCGTTCAAGAATTTAAAGAGCATCTCACGATCCACTGCATAATAGCGGTCAAAATTTGTAGCCTTACGGACTACAAAACCATTGTCCTTCTCCAAACGCTCCAGAAGGAACCCCTGGTATTCCTTCTCTGAAACAATGGAGGTCTGATGAATCAGGCGCTTATGGTATTCTGCGGCTCTTTTTGCAGTACCGTCGGTATCCTGCTGTTCCACATGAAGCTCAAGTATATTTTTATCATCCATTCGCTTTAAGCCTCCTCTCTGATCCATCTGCCAGTTTTCAAATCGATAAACTCATCCAGCTTGATTTTTCCTTCAAAATCCGCCCCGTATTCACCGGCACGAGTCTGGTCATCAAACTTGAAGCTGTTGTTATAGTATCTACCAGTCTTGGTTTTCCGAATCAGATCATTGTCCATCATAAACTGAATCACACGCTTATGATTCTCAATGTCATCACCATTCAAGTAAAAACAGATCACTCCAGTCGGAGCAAGCTGCACTTCCATGTCAGTACACTTGCACTCATAGCATACGTGCTCCGTAATGGCCTTCTCGCATATCCGCTGTGCAAATGACTGATCTTCAAAAAAATACATGTACTTGCCGCATTTGTGCTTTTCGAGTTTGGCCTCTTCACCGGAAAGATACCAGTACCATCCGCCTTGTCTGATCATATAGCTGGCACCTCCTTCTTTCCTGTGACGTATTCATAAATCAGAGATTTCTTGTATTCATCAATGATCGCCAATTGTTCGATTTTAGCAGCAATGACTTTATCAATTTCTTCACACTTTGCATCAAGAAAATCAGCAATTATCTTTTGCTCTTGAACAGGTGGAACAATCACCGAAATTGCCCCAAGTTGATCTTCTGTCAGTGAATGTCTAAGATTTTTAGCTAAATGCAACAACGCCTTATCGTTATCAAGCATCGTATAGTAATAGCAATAATATTCTGCATTCCCCATACCATTGAGCTCAAACTGACTATACGCTGGACTTGATAGTCCCGCCTGTTTTATCAAGCCTATACAGCGCGGTGTAACATCGATATCAAACAAACACATCAATAAATTTCCTGGTTCTAATCGCTGATAGCCATCAAACGACGTTGGCATCTTTCCGCCTGCATCTAAATCTCGGACTATAACTCCTTTCATTGTCAAAGAGAGAATATCTTCCCCATTATATACTGGGCAAATAACTTTTTTCTTTTTCATGAGATACTTGTTAGGCATCACATTCCACGAGGAAGGTATTTTACCAATCCACTTCAATCCGCTGTCCTTCATTTCAACATCTGGATTCAGCCCCTTGGTTACCGCTTCAGTAATGATGGACCGTTTATATTGCTCCAGAATATCAATCTGAGTTTGAATATCCGCTGTGAGAGCATCAATCTCGGCACACTTGGCATCGAGGAAACCCACAATACTCTTTTGTTCTTGTATAGGGGGCATTGGAAGTTTGATGTTTGCAAATGTATTTGCAGATATTTCCTTAAAGGTTGTTCCTGATCCATAAAGGTTAAATACCTCTCCGTAGATACTAATTACATAAAAATAAAACTTATTCAGAACTCTGCTACTCTTTTCTACGAGACCTAAACAGCCTTGATTTGTACAGAGCTTATCCGCCGTTATTGCTACCGTTCCGATTGGTGCTCGCTTAGAAAACACAATACTTCCAATGGGAAGCATACTTGTACTGCAGGATTTATATCCTCCAATAGTAAGATTTCTGCTCCCTCCCGTTACAAAAACATCTTTTGTCTTAAAATCTGCTGGCGTTATCCACTTTATATCTCCATCCCAAAAATCAGCATTTGTACTTTCAGGCGTAGCTCCAGCAATAAGGCGATAACTGTATTTAATTGGCTCTACATTCCAATTCCCAGGAATTTCATTTATCCACGATATCCCACTATCTTTCATCTCTCGCATACCATCACCGCCTTACTCGAACAATTTTGACACACGTTCAGAAACTGAAAGCTCTAGATCCATAAACTTCACTTCCAGTTCTTCGCTCGGTGTTGGCTGCTGATACTTGTAGAAATAGCGTGTAAATGGAATCTCGGCGCCGGTCTTTATGACTGGTTTCTTTTTGCCCAGATCCTCTTCAAAAAATGCCTTAGCATCCGGGACATGAGGCAATACTTCTCTCGCCATATAATCATCGATGCTTTCTTCCCATTTCACCAGCTCTGTATCTTTGGTTTCCTTATCATAGAGGGTACTGCCTTTTTTGTCTTTCTGAATTTCAGCATCCTTATCCATGACAGACAAACCATCCGCAATCTTATCAAGCAGCTTCTTATCTGCTGTTGCATTGGCAAGTACCTTTGTCAGCACCGGCATAAATGCTTTCGGTGAATCATAAACCTGCTCTGATATTGCCGCCTGCAGCGCCGCAATGATTGCTTCGTAGAGTGTCTGGTTATTCTGATAAGCCTCCAACTTCTTTAAATCCTTACCGGACAGCTCTTCCATATTCTCCAGTTCATCCACCTTTGCCTGGTCGTAAAGGGAAGAAAGAGAGCCTTTTGACAGCATTGCTTCAATTCTATCTTCTGTAATGGCATAGCTTCTCTGAAGAGGCTGCATCACCGTGTACTCGCGGTAGATAAATTCCTCATTTTTATAGATCTTGCAATACTCATTTTCAGCGAAATCTGCATATAGTTTCGTGATCTGCGTACGATTTCCCGATGAAATCTCGTTTTTCTTATTGCCCAGTGCCTTTCTCAATTTTCCATAAAAACCAGACGCATCGATCAGCTGAATCTTACCTTTTCTTTCACGTCTCTTATTCTTAGAAAGTACCCAGATGTATGTAGCGATACCTGTGTTGTAGAAAAGATCCGTAGGTAGTGCAATAATTGCCTCAATCAGATCGTTTTCCAACATCCAACGACGGACCTGGCTTTCACCGGAAGCAGTTCCACCAGAGAACAGTGGACTACCATTTTCAATAATCGCAGCACGGCCAAAATTGTCGTCCATCTTATCTATTGCAGACTGTAAGAACAACATCTGCATATCGCCAGAGCCAGGAAGGCCCGCACCCCAGCGACCGTCGAAGCCCTTTGTGTATTCATCATTAACTGCCTGCTCTACGCCTTCTGCTGCATCTTTACCACCCCACGGTGTACCGAATGGCGGATTTTCAATGACGAAACGCATCTTGGTTCCCTTGAATCGGTCAGCTTTCATCGTGTCCTGATAGCAAATATTCTCTGCATTCTGGCCTTTAATCATCATCTCAGCCAAGCAGATCGCATATGATTCTGGATTGATTTCCTGACCAAACAGGCGCACATCCGCAGATGGATTGTAGCGCTTGATGAAGTTGTAGCTGGTGGAAAGCATACCGCCGGTTCCACACGCCTGATCCAATACGGTGATGACCTTTCCATCGTCAAAGATATCATCACAGCCTTCTGCCAGCAGAATATTGACCATCAGCTTGATGATGTCTCTGCCAGTGTAGTGATCACCGGCCTCAGCATTTTCTGAAAATCTTCTGATTAAATCTTCAAAGATGTATCCCATCTTTACGTTATCGATTGTCACCGGATTCAGATCCAATTCCGAGAAGGCCTTCACCACACTGAGCAGACGATTGTTCTTGTCCATTTTGTCAATCTGCTTATCAAAATCCAGACTCTTAATAATGTCCTGAATGTTTGCAGAAAAACCTTGAATGTAAGATTTAAAGTTTGCAGCCAAATGATCCGCATCATTTACCAGCTCTGCAAGATCAAACTCACTGGTGTTGTAGAACTGATATCCGGATACACGATACATCGCCTTTGCCGGATATGCCGGATTCGCCTTGAACTGGTCTACTACTTTCTGTTTTGTTGGTGCCAATGCACACTCAAATCTACGGATGATAACCATCGGAATGATGACATCCTTGTATTTATCACTCTGATAAGTACCGCGCAGCTTGTTTGCGATAGACCAGATAAAATTCACCTCTGTAGAAACGTCAACAGGGGAGTCGTCCCACATTGCGTCAATTGTCTGCTTTTCAGCCATTACTGTATCCTCCATCCATCGGGAATCTGATATCCCTGACTAAATTCATTTTAATTCTTATCGTGTCCAATAATCAGGACTCCGTATTCATCATCATTTTGTAATGCTGCTCCTGCTGCATTGTTTCAAAAATCATCTTGAACACTTCTTTTATCTGCTCTGCATCAAATCCTTTATAGTTGCATCAAATGTTGGTCTAAGTGTTTTGCTTTGATTCCAACAGACTTCCTGAAATACTCCTAAGGCGCCTTCTTTTTCCTTTCTCTTTGATTCAGCTGCTACGTACTTCTTTTTATACTCTTCCGCAACCGCACTCTTATCAGCTTGAAGAGCCTCTATCTTTTTTGCACTTCTATATTTGTTTCGCAAACGGTAAATACACCGGCCAGATTGCCATAGTTGGCGAAATTGGCATCAATAAATTCTGTATTGTATGTAAGCACATCATAGTCTGATGCTGACTTACCATTTTTCCATTCTATTCCTGTATTATCACGAAGAGATCTGGCTATTGTGGATTTTCCCGCACCTCTTTTCCTTTATTCCGTAATTTTCCCTGTTCTAACCCACTCATCAACTTCGGAAATTTTAAACTTATATCTCTTACCTGCTTTGTAAAAAGGCAGCTTTCCTTCTTTTATCCATGTTCTGACGGTATCCTGGCTGAGACTCAGATGTACTGCTACATCCTCAAGGTTTACCCATTTTTCTACGTTCATTTCTTCGTATTCCTTGCTCATTTTCTACCTCCATTCATTGCTGCCTGCGAGCTGTATTACATAGAGAAAACTTGAATTCCCCCGCAGGCCTAATTCAAATAAAAGCTCATTTAGTTTCTGCTGTGGAATCGAATTCAAAAACTCATAATATATCTTTATTCCGTTATCTTGAACTTTTATATCGGCGATAATTCCATAGTGAGCATAATGCGCTTCATCGGTTTTCACATAACTATGGTTTTCAGTGGCTATTGCCAAAAGGAAAATAAGTGCCTCCTTTGTTTTGGCAGCTCTTATATTCTGACGTATTCCCTTTAATGGTTGCCATCGCACTTTCTAGCGGTTCCTGAAAATCAGGCACCAAGACCTTAGATAATCCTATCAATACTTCTGGTTCAGACAGCCCGTCCTTTTCTCCCGCGTAATGTTCTCTTACTCCGGCCCGTGGCTTTCTATCCTCAAGCAGTAACGTGAAGAACGTGCCGCCACAGAGTCTTATATTCTCTCTATTCGTCATTGATTGTCCCTCTTTTTCAAAACACCAACTCTACTAACTCTGCCAACTATGACACGTCAACTCAAGCAACTATTGGATGTCCTTGTGAGCAAATCACAGGGACTTTTTTATTTTGATGCAGGATTTTCTCTGGTATACAAATCAGACCAAAACCCAATAAACCTTAATAAAGTATATCACAATCCACACTTCTTTTCAATTGCACGCAACGTTTTGTGATGATAGGAAGATGAGAATTTCGTGATAGCCAAATGTCCCTGCGATTGCTCAACAAAGCCAATCACAGGCGGAAAATTTATGGCAAATCATGAAAATCTTAGTACACCATTCATCTATCTTCGCTCTACAGGAGAGAAGGTCTCTGTCACAAAGGAACAGCGTGATGCTTTCTATAAGGAGGCCGACCGAATCCGTCATAAAGAGCAGCACCATCATCGTTGTATGTGTAGCAAAAAACATCTCTGGGAGTGCGATGGAGACTGCATCGGATGCAAATATCATGCAGCCGGAGATACGCTTTCACTCGACATTCCTACCGAAGACGGTGAAGCCAATATGTACGACTGCATTCCTGATTCATCACCATGAATGGAAAATGTAATTGCAGACAGGTTCCTTCTCGACCAGCTTTTTAATAGGTTGAGAGAACTTGATCCGGATGCTGATACCATCATTCAGCTCTCATGTCTACACCAACAATAGAAGCGACAAGCATTCCGCCTTTCAGAATAAAATTATTCCTGTATTCAGAAACAGAAACTCTTTCTAAGAACCTTTCCATAAAATATGTTCTAATTAACGCTTGCTCAACTTCACTATTTCCGCCGGACATGTTTTTTACTTTGTCTTTAAGTTGTTTCGCTGTATGAATCATACCATTACCTCCACATACATCATCACTTCATCCCTTACTCCAAGTTTAACCGCATATTCAATCAATCTTGAAAGATTCTTTTCCTTCGAGGACATATATTCCTTGATTGCTGTCTGATATAACTGAATTTCATATTTCTTTCGATCTTTAATCAAATCACAAATACATCTCTCCTTGTCATATACTTTAACCAAATTACCGCTGCTTGACGGGATTTCACAAGTTCCCATATCAAGAATCTCTGGGTTTGCATAACGAACTTCTTTGTTTTTCTTTTTGATATGTGTTGCATTATACCCGGTAGGAACAGTGAAACAAATATGATTGTATTCTCTGTCGATAAGGCCATGCAAATAAAGGGCGGTCTCGCCCGAATAAATAATATTCTTATTTCGTTGCTGGAGTACAAACAACTCATCTGGCCACACATTATCTAAGATATAAATGCCATGTGCCACTTTTTCCATGTCATGCTCTCTGACGTATTTTGAGACAGATGGCTTTGATACACCTGATTCAACAGCCTTCGATGTAATCAAATATCCATTGTCTTTTTCAATTAGCGATTCCAAAATATCTGATGTTGCCATAGCTATCCTCCTTATCCTTGATATTTGCTTTTGTGCTTAAATTATATTGCGTCTAAGCGTAAAAGTAAATATGATCCTTAGCTTGCAGAAGTAAAAGATAATTCTTCTTTATTCTGTTTTTCTTCCTCCAACTCCCGGAGGACTTCATCGCCGTACTTATCAATCATCAGTTTTGCCGGATAAACCGAAAAGTGTAAAATCTGTACAAATGTTTCCAATATAAAATTTTTCATAATCAAAATGACAACTGCCAATGCCAAATAATGTGTTGCAGTACTTATTTTTCTTTTTGTATGAAATACAAACCGACAGTTCACGCCTTGATAATAAGCCCTTTGTTCCTCCTGAAAATGTGCATGGTCAACAATTTCCATATAATTTTCTATGAAATTACTTTGTTCATCAGAAAGCTCAGAGCGAAATTTCTCATATATCATTTCAATCCCTACGAATTTTCTTGTATTTAAAACACCAATATCGGCGAAAAAAATACAAAAGCAGGTGATTTTGTCTTATAGAAATGCTTTATTTTCGCCAAGTACGCAAATAAAAGAAATTCCGTACAAAAATTCCTGATTTCGGAACTTTTTTGTACGGAATCCATTGTTTTTATACTATTTACACCAAACTGACTTTTCAGTTACTTCTTCTGCCGGACCAGCAGGGTGACTGCCTCCAACGAATCGGTGAACGGGAACATGTCTACGCCCACGCCCTTCGCCACACGGTAACCCTTCTTCTTAAAATACTTCAGGTCCCTGACCAGTGTCTCGGGATTGCAGGAGACGTAGACGATCCGCTCCGGGCCGATCCGGGCTACGGAATTCATGAATTCTTCGGTGCTGCCGCTTCTGGGAGGATCCATCAGGACGACATCTACTTTCGCACCCTGTCCGGCCATCTCCACCAGGAATTTCCCGGCATCGTTCTGGTAGAACTGGATGTTGCGGATCTGGTTCGCCTTGGCATTGTTACGGGCATCCCGGACAGCATCGGCATTTAACTCCACACCAATGACCTTGCCGGCCTTGTCGCTGGCGATCATGCCGATCGTTCCGGTTCCGCAGTAGGCATCCACCACAGTCTCTTTGCCGGTGAGTCCGGCATACTCCAAAGCTTTCCCATAGAGTATCTCGGTCTGTACCGGATTCACCTGATAGAAGGATTGGGGAGAAATGCGGAACCTCTTTCCGCACAGTTCATCCTCAATGTATCCCTTGCCATAGATCACATGCTCCTTGTCGCCAAGTACCATGCTGGTATTTCGATTGTTGACATTGATGACCACAGTGGTGATCTCCGGGTGCAGTTTCAACAGTGCCTTCACAAAATTATTCTTGGAGGGCAGGATTGGGGAAGCCAGCACCAGTACCACCATGATCTGTCCGGTGACATGTCCGGTGCGGATCAGGACATGGCGCAGCAGCCCATACCCGGTGTCCTCATTGTAAGGGCGGATATGAAAAGATTTCAGCAGCCCTCTTATAGAGACAATGATCTCATCCGCCTTGGCATTCTCGATCAGGCAGCTGTCCACAGGAACGATCCGGTGGCTCTTCTGCTCATAGATGCCGGAAATGGCATCATGATAACGGTTCTCGCCGAATACCGCATGTACCTTGTTCCGGTAATGCTCCGGATGCTCCATGGGAATGACACCCTCGACCTTGCAAAAAGGAGCCAGAAGCTCCTTTAATTGCTTTTCCTTATTCTTCAGCTGTTCCACATAGGGCTTGTTGATCCAGCTGCACCCGCCGCATTTATCAGCCACCGGGCAGAGACCACTCTTCTTTTTAACAGCCGTCTTTTCCCGTCCCTGTCCTACGGGTGTCCGTTTTTCCTTGTCTGCCATCACTTTGGTTTTTCCCACCGCATTGGCTTTTCCCGTTGCTTTGGTCTTTCCCGTCCCTTTCGCAGGTCCGGATGTTCTTCTGTCATTTCTGTTATCGTTCTTCATCATCCCGCCTGACTTCATTTAATCGTCCAGTCTCCTCATCTCAGTGTAGGCTAATAATAGCGGTCCCACACCCTTGGCATCGTCTTCCACGATGGGCTCTGACATATAGTATTCGAAGCTGCCGTCACGGCGGCGGTTATCCTCCGGTCCCAGTCCTGCTACGAGGCAGATACCGCCGAGGCTTAAATGTCCGTCCTTCTCCTTCAGATAGCGGTCACAGATACCCTGGAATGCCTTTAAACCATAGGCTCTGTAAGACTCCGGTAAAAATCCGAGTCTCACGCCCTTCAGCAGGGAGTAAGCCATGATCGCACTTCCACTGGTCTCTAAGTAGTTCGGCTCCCTGCCGCCCAATGCGGGAAGCTGGTACCACATACCGCTCTCATCCTGGAATTTTAACATGGAATCGATCAGATCCACGAATACCTTCTTCAGATTGTCATACTCTGCCTTATACTCTTCTCCCGGCTCACATTTGCTCAGGGTATCCAAAAGTGCCATGGAATACCAGCCCAGTGCTCTCAGCCAGAAATTCTGTGACAGGCCGGTCTCCTTGTCACACCAGAAGGCTTTCTTCGAAGCGTCATAACCGTGATAATATAATCCGGTTTCAGGGTCTCTCATATATTTTACGACGTTGGCAAACTGATGGAAAATGTCATCGTAGTGCTTCTTGTCATCGAATTTGGTCTCATACTCCATGTAAAAGGGCTGTCCCATATACATGCCGTCCAGCCATACCTGATTGGGGTAGATCTTCTTGTGCCAGAAGTTGCCCTCCTCGGTACGAGGCTGCGTCTGCACCTGACTATAGATCAGGTCGATCGCCTTGCGGTATTTTTCCTTGCCGTTTAAAGCATACAATGCGAACAGGGTCTTGCCCGCATTGACATTGTCAATATTATATTCTTCCACGGAATACTTCGTAATCGTACCGTCTTCCTGTACTCTGTGGTCAATAAATGCATCTGCAAATTCGTAATACTTTTTCTCTCCGGTAGCGCTGTAAATCTCCAAAAGTGCCAGGATCATGCAGCCATCAATATAATTCCAGCCGGCAGCTTTCCCCTCTCTCGCCTTCTCAATGTTCCATGCGGGAACATCCAGAGTGCTCTTCTCGATCAGTTCATCAATGTATTTCTCAAAAATAGGCAGTTGCATGTATTATTTTCCTCCATTTTCTGTATTCAGAGCATCATTCGCAAAATTGCCCCTGCGGTGCTTTCTTTTTGCTCAAATTTACGTTGCTCCGAATAGTTATCATTGTACACATTTCTCAATTTATAGTCAATAATTATAAAATACTATGCTCTTACCCAAACATCACTTTCTCGCTCTGGAATGCCCTCGTCAGTCCGAATACCAGCACTCCAGCCACACACAGATTCACGATCACGGTCAAAAGAATTTCCACCGGCTGATAGCTAAAAGAAAAAATACCGTTCATGCACTGTACGCTGTTATATACCGGAATCAGATACCGGTACAGCGGAATCTCTTTTCCCTGACTGAGCATGGGACTCAGTCCGATAAAGGTCACCACGATGGTAAAAGGGGAGACTGTCGTAGCCGCTTCTTTCACGCTTTTTGCAAAAGCGGAGTCCAGTGCGATCATGGATACCAGCACCATTACCGTAGACAGAATGATCAGAAGCAGCATTGCAAAATCCATAGGCGTATACACCGAGGAATCCACCCCGGTCAGTTCCCCACCCATCATTTTCGGCAGTGCCGCAAAGGTTCCGATAAAGCTGGAACAACCTGCCAGAAGTGCAATAATGCTTAAGGAAAATACTTTGCCAAGTGCCAGAGAGCTCCTCTTCATGGGAGTCACAAGCAAGGTCGCTATGGTACCACGCTCCTTCTCCCCGGCGATGGATTCCGGTGCCACGGACATACATCCACTGTATAAAAACATCATAAGCAGCAGGGGCATCATCATGGAAAACATCTGTCCCGTAGTATCTTTGCTGGTGGCACAGTCGTAATACACAGACTCCCCCGCATTAATGTCTAGCTTATTGGATATGGATGTCTCATACGCCTCCAAAATGTCCGACACTTCATTGTAAAAATGAGTGGATTCCGTCTCCGCGGAATTGTAATAGATCTCCACGTTGGGCGCCGGTTTCCTACTCTGCACCTGATAGTTTTCCACTGCCTGATCAAAATCCACCGGGAATACTACCAGTCCGTCTGCCTGTTTGTCCTGTATCTCCTGTCGCATCTGTGTCAGCTGCTCTCTGTCCGCAGGCTGCCAGTCTACCTTAAGCTCCCGCAGTTCTTCTCTTAAAGACTCCGGCATATCCACCACATAAGCTTTCGCCACGTAAGCTTCTTCCGGAAGTATGGACTTCATCATGGCACTTCCCAAAAAACTGTACACCGCATAGATCATGATTCCAGGGAGCAAAAGTGTCGTGATTACCAGCCTTCTGTCTCCGAAAAATCTTGCCAGTTCTTTTTTCATTACCGTAATCGTATTATTTGTCATGGTTCTCTTCCTCCCCGTTCACCGCTTCATAGATTTCAAAAAAGCGATCCTCCAGGCTCTTATCACCGCAAAGCGTCCGCAGGTCCTCACAGGCTGCCATACGACCGTTAATAATAATTCCCACCCGGTCGCAGATCTTCTCCACCAGACTGAAAATGTGCGTTGATATGATAATGGTCTTCCCCTGCTCCTTCAGGTCCAAAAGAAAATCCGTCACCACCTTCGCCGTCAGAATATCCAACCCGTTGGTGGGTTCATCAAAAATGATGATCTCCGGATCCTGCACCAGTGAGATCACCAGGGATACCTTCTGCTTCATTCCCGTAGACAGATCCCTGACGCGCACCTGTGCAAACTCCTGAATGCCGAACCGCGCAAACAGCATGCGTTTTCTGGCGTCCCGTCTGTCTGTCGGAATACCGTACAATTCAGAGAAAAAGTCATACAGATAATCCGGGGTAAAAAAATCCTCCAGCTTCAGTTCACTGGTCAGGAAGCCGATCTTACGCCGTACCTCCTCCGGCTGTGTCACAATGCTGCTGCCGGATAACACCGCATCCCCGCTGTCCGGTCGGATCAACGTTGCCAACATCCGAAGCGTTGTGGTCTTACCGGCACCGTTGGGTCCCAAAAGTCCAAACACTTCCCCTCTATTTACGCAAAAGCTCACTTGATTCACGGCAGTCTTCGTCTTCGCCGTGCTATGCTCCAGTTTCTGCTGTTTTGCCGACAGATGAAATGTCTTGCTGATCTCCTGTACCCGGATCAATTCTTCGCTGTCTCCTATCTTCCATTTTTTCTCTTCCATATACGCCATATCCTCCATGTCACCGTCTTCCCCGTCTTCCACTTTACTATCCACAGAGCATCCTGCTGTTCGTCAGATTGCAGGAATTCCCGCAATTCCCATTGCCACACATACCAGCCACAAGAGCAGAAGATGCGCAGGATAGAAAAAGTAAAAGAAATATTTATTCTGCCGCCCTCTCGTTCCATTGTAGAACCAGATCAGAATAAAGGAAAGTGCTGCAAACATCTCCAAACTGTCCATCAATAAAAAAATGATGACACCGGCCCACATCTGTGCTTTCTTCCGGTTACGGAACAGATAAAGTACAGTGATTGCCAAAATCCCCTTAAAATCATAATCCGTCTTAAGAACCAATGCTAGTACACATCCTGTCAGAATAATAACGGCATTCAGTCCCACGCGCAGAATCGTTTTTCCAACCGTTGTACCCGCAAAATGCTGTTCCACCAAATGAAGTCCCGCGATCACCAGCAGCCCCAATAACAATGTAAAAAATACATTCTGATATGCCGGATACCATGCCTTGCCGCTGAATGCCAGATCAAAGGGTACCTCCGAAATCAGTGCAAATAAAAACATCCTGCCCAGATACTTTTTCACATTGTGAGTCTTTTGGAATCCCTCTACCAGTAAAAAACAGTAAATCGGAAATGCAAGTCTGCCGATGATACGCATTGCCATGTAGATGCCGTACATTCCACCGTTCTGCCCCATCCAGGCAGTATAGGCCTCCTGATTCACCATAGCTTCATACAGCCCGTTTCGGATCAGCAGCCTGGTCATAATCACCGCCCCGATGTGATCGATCAACATAGTCACTACCGCGATATTTTTCAGCACTGCACTACTGATTCCTCGTTTCCCCTGTATTTTCCCTTCCTGCATTACTTCTGTCTGCATCCTTATGCTCCATCCTTGTTTTGCTTGTATTATTTAATTAGTACAATAATGCATTTGTATTGCTTTGTCAAGCATCTCGCCGATCAAGCTTTGACAAAAATGTCCCCTGCTGACGCAGAGGACACACTTATTAACAATCTTTTTCATCCTACCTTATATCCGGTTCCCCATACCACTTTCAGGTATCTGGGTTCCTTGGGATTGCTCTCGATCTTCTCACGGATGTGGCGGATATGCACCGCAATGGTATTGTCCGCACCGATAGCCTGCATATGCCAGATAGACTCATAGATCTGGCTGATGGATAATACCTTTCCCCGCTCTTGCACCAGCAGGCGTAAGATCTTATATTCAATGGGTGTCATCTTCACTTCACGACCGTCTACCGTTACCGTACGGTTCCGGTCATTGATCTCCAGCCCATCCACGCGATAAATACTATCAATACTTTCACACAGATTGACCAGCTGTGTATACCGGCGAAGCTGTGATTTCACTCTGGCTAACAGTTCCAACGGATTATACCCCACCGTCACATAATCATCTGCACCGGCATTCAGCGCCATGATCTTGGCAGTCTCCGCATCCTGTGCGGAAATGATAATAACGGGGATCGTAGTCATATTACGGATGTCATGGATCATCTCAATGCCTTCTCCCCAGCCTCTGCCATCCAGTTCTACATCCAGCAGCAGAAGCTGGATCTCCTGTGCCCGCAGTAATTCTTGTAACTGTGCTCTCCCCGTCACTGCCACCATTTTTAAGCCTTCTCCTGCCAGAAGGGAACTCATTATCTCTATTACGCCTGTATTATTATTGTATACTGCCACCCTTTTTTCCATGACCTGCACCTTACACCTTTCGTATCGGATAAAGCCCCTCTGCCTTATCCACGTTTATCGTATCCTGTCAATGCATATTTTCTGCATGCTATTTATAAAATTTTTATAAACATTTCGTTTTGCTCTTATTTACGATTTCATGACAAAATGAAACCCTACAATATAC
>ULWL01030616.1_pt1 | contig 18982 bp, 22 predicted proteins | sample 1960171 | NCBI WGS metagenome assembly ULWL01 (sample SAMEA4835807, study PRJEB28245) | human gut metagenome | biome: gut microbiome; material: fecal sample | place: Denmark | collected 2008 | reverse complement strand
GGGGCTTAATAAGCCCCCATATATCTATGATTATTAACACCCTGTCATATTAGTTATACCTGTATAAGCTGTTTACATGTACCTTATTTTGTGGCAACCAATACTCATGCCCCTCTGTTGAACACATTCTTATTTCTGGTACTACTTTAATGCCATCCACTAGGAAGTATTCAACCCTATTATTTTTAATTAACGTTTTCCTTCCAAGTATACAGTGTATCCCATCATCAAATCTAGCCATTTTATTTCCCCCCTATAATCGCCAAGGCTATGCTTTCCGTGGCCTTTACTATTATTCTTTCGAACATGTAACAAAGCCTATGGGCCGTCCTGCTATGTCTATTTATCCATCCCCCAATAGTTGCCAGGATTAAAAGCGTTAATGCCAATATAACGAGTTCAGCCATTTCATTTACCCCCTTATAGTTGCTCGTCCATCCAAGCGTTGATTGCATAAAGGAAAAGTTCCTCCGCCGCCACGTTGTCGCACACTGTTTTCATTTTGTATTGCCCCCTTCGTTTTCTGTACCTTTATTCTATCACACCCTGAAACGTTTGTCAACACTTTTTCAAACAAAATTTTAGGGGCCGGCAAAATGCCAGCCCCGTTTTTATCGCCACTCGATTTTTCCAAGTCGTTCCCGTTTGCGTATGTATTCTACAGTAAAACACCCGCTTGCATTATAATAAACATTGAAACATTTATTATAAGGTATTTTCCCATCAACGTCTTGTATCACTTTATATACGCCGCATTCATCCGGGAATATGTAAACTATCCTTCCATGTATTAAAGCCGTTTTCATTGTTTCATGTAAGTAATATTGTTAATAAGGTATCCGCACTTTAATAATATAAAAAGCGTTTGTTCGAAAAGTGATTTTTCAACATTCGTTAAATATATGATTTCTTCATTTTCGTTGATTTTTACGCTATATTCAATCGTAATCATTGTATTTCCTTTCCGGGCGTGCGCCCCTGTGAAATTTGGTTTTTCTCGAAAATCCTTTTTACCATCGTGCAATCTGAAAATCGAAATAAAACACCCCCTTTTATTTTAAGGTTTCCTCTACAGCACGTCTAATTATAACATCCCAAACATCTTTTCTTTCGTTGGCCAGTTCTCTGAATAATTCCGCTGTTGCTATCATACTGACGGCGGCAGTAACTAGAACTGATAAAGTCAGTTCCGTAGGTTGCCCATCACATAATTTAAGCAATTCGTCTGTGCTGTTTTTGATTGCGTAACAACACCTTATAGTAACTTCATTTTCTTTCATCGTTCTAGCTCCTTTCGTTTTGCTATGCCTTTATTATACACTTTTAGTGTTACCCTGTCAAGTGGAAAATGCGGTGGAAAGGGTTGAAATTTTTTCCACCGCATTTCCAGGCGCAACGCCTATAGGGTAGTTAAGTTGTACTCTGACCAATAATCAGGAAATGCACGTTGCCTTGGCAAGTCCGGCTGTTGCCGTTCATCAGCTGAATCTCCGGCAAGTATTTCCTCAAGTTGTCGTCCCCGCTGTCAATATCCAGAATCACCAGCGCCCCCTGGTAGTTGGTGCTCCTAAAGTCTGCCCCAATAAAGCTGGGCGCGGCAGTGAACGGGGAAGGGTAGGGGTAACTTTCGTGGGAAATAGGGCTTTTGTTTGTTTGATACATAGACCCCACTTGCTGTGTCAGACTGGTGTTAATTGGTACGCTTGCGCTTACAATCTGCCAACCCGTTGAAAACTTGATGGTCGTAAACACCCCGCTTGTGGTAATGCTTTTCACATGCTTGTACGCTTGCATGTCCTGGATGGTCAAATCATGGGAATTTACCTTAGAAGTGAGCTGTCCCACCTCATTTGTAAGGTCAGATACCGTGTTTTTTAGGTCATTGTCGACAGTTCCGGGGTCATACCTGCCGCCCACCGTGCACCCCACTTTCGCGCCGTTCCCGGTTACTGAACCGGCAATGCAACCCACAAGTGTGCCGTTGTTCGTCACATTTACGCCAGTCAAGTTGCACCCTTCCATTGTGGCGTTGGTGGGAATCGTAATAGTAGGCCCGGAATATTTACACCCGATGAATTTCACAGGGGTGTTTCCTGTGCCCTCAAAATTGATTCCTTCAAATTGGCACCCGATAAAGGTGATTGTTCCAGCGCTATAACTGGTGTTGATGGTGACATTTTGAAAAACGCAGTTTTGATAAGTTTCCATCCCGGTGCAATTGACTTTGGCGCTTGCCCCAAAGCTAACATTTCTAGCTTTTACTTCACCTGTGGCAAGCTGTCCGGTGACAGTGTTAAGAGCGCTGATATTGAGCGTGTCTACCTTTGTGTTCCCTTGGAAAATTGCGGAAGTAGTCCCTCCAACGGTGCCTGTGATATTGCACCCATTATAAGTATTACCACTTCCCAGAATAAGAGCATCACCGCTGGCTGTTCCGCTTAAAATAAAGTTACAGTGTTCCAGTGTGCAATTATTGCCTACATTTACAGGTGCATTTACTTTAAAAATGCAATCGTGATAATCGCTTCCATCTGTTCCTTCAATTCCGGCGAATGTAATGCCGCTGTATGTGCCTTTCGGCATTTTTACGGCTGAAAGGGTAACTTCTTCGCCCACCGGTTTAAAAGCTTGAAACGCTGTGCTTAAATCGCCAAACTGATAAGAGCCAGGACTGAATTTAATTTCAGTCGCGCCAAATTCAGCACTTAGGAGCCAAAGCAATATAGGGGTGTTTTCGCTGGTGCTCTTGTTTTCATCTCCACCAAACCATTTAAAATAAGGCGCTTTTACGTTATTAGAAAAGCTATCTCGCACAATGATTTTGCCGTCAAACACCTGTGCATTCTGTTCAGCAATGAACGATTTCAAGAATGTTACAGTGCACTTATCTTCACCTGTATAATGTAGGTAAGCACCGGGCATAAATTGTACATAGCACGGGATAGTAGTATCTGTGCTAATGTTATAAGTGCCCGGCAGAAGCACAATGGGCGTTTCAGCGTCAAGGGCGTTGAAAAGCATTGTGTTATCTGTAATTCCATCACCATGAATAGTGCTGGGAACAATCCAAGATATATTATTATTTAGTTTTTCGATTTCTGTTTCGTGCTGTTGGGTTACTGTTTCCAAACTGCTAACCCTGTTAGTCAGTTCATCTACTGCCACATCACCGCTAGACCAATAAGCCCAATATTCGGTGTTCGTGACGGGGATTCCAGCAGGGACAGGTTTTCTTGATACATAGCCAACACCATTACTCGTTACAAGGTCAATAGCTTCATAAGCTGTTTCACTATTCCATTCGCCCATAAGGCGGGGCACATATCTTGCACCCACATAAATGTTTTGAGGTTTCATTGTATAAATCCCTCCTTAGTTGCCATACATGTAAATCGTGACATACCCTGTAGCAGTTCCACTTGTTGGGCGGATAATATAGAACGGACACACGCGCTGTCTAATGTGTTGGCTTGTGTCCATGTTAGGCCACACTATACCGCCTAGGTTTGCTGTTGTGGTATAAGTCATATTGATATAGGGTTCGTTACTAAAGGTATAGCCGCTAGGCAAGTTAAGAGTGCCGAACGCTGAATTACCGCGGAACCAAGTCCCAAGGGCAGTAGTACAAGCTAAATTATTAAAACTACACTTAATCCATAGTTCTTTATAGCCGTTGCTCCATTTTCTCCCTCTGTACGTCACACCGCTTGTAATAGTGCCATTGGTTTCATTAGTAATGTAATTGTAGTTCACATTCTGGGCAATACTTAGTGCTTGATTTGCATCGGTTTCCGCATCTTCTGCCTTGTTTAATGCTTTGCTTGCATCAGAAACAGCCGCCTCAATGCCCGCTTGCATGGCAGTTACCTGCTGTTGCAAAGCAGTTAGGTTAGAACCTACGCTAGATGATTTGATAGCGGAATCCACGGCAGTGCTAAAGTCCGTAATCTCGCTTGTCGGGTGCGTGTGGGTGGACGGGGTAAAGGTCTCCGGCTTATTCTGGATATTATCCCATGTTACAGTTCCAGAACCTCCACCGCCGCCACCAACCCCGGCGGCTTCTGCTTTCTGCTTAAAAGTTTCGTTATCAACATTACTTAAAGTAATATTGGCGTAATTCTGAGGAAAAGCCGAGATACTCTGTTGCAATCCACCGATAGCATCAGTTAACCCCGTTATGTCACTCTGTACGTGGCTGTGTGTGGCTGGGGGAAATGTGTCCGGTTTGCCGCTGATACCATTCCAGCTTGTGGGGAATGTACTTGGCTTACCTTCAATTGCATCCCATGTTACGGCTCCTTCTTCCGGTATAACCCCTGCGGCCTTTGCTTTCGTCAAGAAATCAGAATTTGCCACATTGTCAAGCGTCTTATTAGCCGTCTTGCTTAAAGCACTCTGCAAACTTGATAATGTTGTATCAAGACCCTGTATATCAGAAGTACCATGTTTGTGCGCAGAAGGTGTAAACTGGCTGGGCTTATCTGAAATATCTGCCCACTTAACGGGGTAACTTTCCGGTTTGCCGGTAATGGATTCCCACGTTGTGGGGAACGTTGCGGGTACTCCGGTAATGGCATCCCATGGCACGGAAGTTACCGAACCACCGGCCCGGTAAGTATAAGCCCAGTATTCATCATTATCTTCATTAGGCGCAACGCCTTTGGGCACATCTTTCTTGGAAGTATAACCGTTTCCGTCTGTGTACACCACAACCGAAAGGGGTTCATACTCGCTTTCTTTGTCCCATTCCCCATAAAATTTGGGAACGTAACGCATCCCTACATATCTATTGGCCATTAGACTTCTAACCTCCTTGCTTTTCTAGATAAAGAAATATTATTGCCATCTGTATACATTGTGTGATTTCCCGGTTGAATTGTCAAGGCCTGGTTGCCGCTGGCTTGGAAAGGTTCGGGGGCGGCTAACTGATAACAGATTTGTACAGGGCTTCCGGCTTGGAATTGTTGCGATAGATATTGCTTCCAGCTTTCAACTGTGTACTTTGAGGACAATGCCTCACCTAAAAATACATAATTATTTGAAACAAAAATATTATCTCCCGAATAAATATAGTTGAAATTAAAATGTGAACAACATCCAATTCCGGGATTTGTATTAGAGGATTTATCAATCGCCACTGTAATATATTTAGAAGATACTATCCAATTCTCATTCCCATCAAATTCAATACAGTTCCACGCAACCGCCCCCGCCCCCGTCACTGCATCCACCGTGCCGCCGTAGATAGTCTCAGGCAGGTAAGGGTAATTTGCTTCACCTGGGCTTCGTCTTTGGATTGGGTCACCGTAACACTGTCATACCCAGAAATCGGCCTCACATTCTCCAGGCTTGGCTCACCACTTCCAGCTTACTTGGGCGCTAAGCTTATAACAGGAAAAAGATATTCCGTGTCGCTTGCTTCCCGGGTTATAGGATTCCCGCTTAAAGTTTTTAGGGGATAAAGCGTTTTTACCATATCTTTTTCAAAGCGCCCGTTCATTAGGTACCCATAGTCTGGGGTGATACCTGTATTGTATAGCTCTATAATATCCTGCTTTAACAAAAGCTCGTTAAACTTATCAGGCATATTACCACCCCTCACCAATTCAGCACTAAATGGCATTCGAGCGGGTCACCATAGGGAATAGTGTCAAACCCCAGGAAATCCCATGAATCGGGTATATATGCGGTGAAATGCCCATCTGCCGTAAGCCCAAACGATACGTAAGACACAATCCGCGCAACAAGCTTTTGCACATTTTCGTCAATGTATTCTTTAATGGGGTCAAGGTATAAATCAATGTAATCGCCGTTTTTGATTTTCTCTAGTGTTTCATTCATCTTGGCAAGGTCTTCCGAAACACTTTGCCGCAGTTCAATAAACTGGTTTGCAAGATTCTGCTGTTGCAAATTAAGCTGGGCAAGAGCGGCTTCAAAATTTTCTTGCGTTTCGAACATATTATTCATGTATTCCGTAAGTTTACAAAGCACCTCATAGTAGCTCAAACTTTCGTCATACACCAAAGGTAATACCTTCTGACAGTAGAATTTAAAATTATTAGAAGCCATTGAAAGCACCTCCTTTTAATAAACACCCATAAATAGGGAAGAAAGGTCGTTGATAATCTGCATATCAATATTAAGTATCATGGCGCGATAATCTTTAATCATTTGCGCAAGAGAACGGTTTCCGGAAAGGCCTTTTCTCGTTTTGGTAGTTTCTTCTGTGTCGTTGCCTGTTCTCGTTCTTTCGCCGTCTGTTATATCCTTACCACTTAAATTTGTAGTACCTTCATTTTGCTGAGCACCGGAAGCGTAAAGGCTGTTACGGTCAGGGTTAACTTGTGCCTGTGGGTAATCTCTAATTAGCGTGTTACTATTAGTAGAGCCGTCTTGATTAGTGGTAGCAGTTGCTTTTCCTGTTTCATTCGCTTTACTATCAAGCGTTCTTTTTAAGGTTTCTGTAATATCTACATCATATGTAATATTATAGTTTTTCACTATCGTTTTATATAGCTCTACATAATAGGGCATTATTTCATTTATCTTCATCATAAGGTATGTACGCCACATTTCAACGGTTTCCAATCCTATTTCACGTCTTAAATAATGCAAAGTTATTTTTCTTTCAAGCTCTATCCTGTGTCCTTCTTCCCATATCGGATAATCAAAATTAAAGATATAGTTTCTATTCGCTTCATCGATTCTAGTTAAAAGGGGGCTTTTTTCATTGCTGTTTGCATAAACGATGCTCAATACCTCTGTTGTGTATTTAGCCATCTTCTTTCCCTCCTTTATCGTTTTTAGGTCTTTCACTGTTTACAACTGTTTGCATTTCAGATTTAAATTTGACTGAAATGCTAATGCCAAACATGCGGTTAATTTCTTCACAAGCCTGTTGTCTGCTTTGTAAAGCCACATTTCTAGCCATTTCAGTAAATCCATAACTCCCTGCTACTTCATCAGCAATTAGCCGTTCCTTTTTGTCCTGGTTATTATTTTCAATGCCTAAATACGTTAGATATTCGTTGATTAGCTGGTGTTTCTGTACCTCTAACTTATCTGTTACATAGGGGGCTGTTGTGTCAAGCACATCTATATTTTGTTCCCGCGCAAGGCTCTTGTCACCGAAAATAAAAGGTTCGTTGCCATCCCACTGCATAAACAGGTTTTTCATAGTCAAACGCTGTTCTTCATTGCAAAGAATAACTTTTGGCGTTTTCTGCCCTTTAATGTTAACATCAATCGTTCTTTGAATATCCGCCAACCTTAAGGCGGCAAGCTGTGTGGTAAGGAAATCACTTTTGTGTAGATAGTTATTCCATATGATAACACTGTCCGCCTTTGTCACAGTATTATTATACTGCCCGTTACTTGCGTAAACATGGCGTACCTGGGGAATATCGTATACATCAAAAGCCCCGCCAAGATTGGCATTAAGGCACAAATACCCAATAACGGGGTCTTTGAAGAATACACAATAGCCACGTTCAAAAAGCGCTCGCTCCATGAAACGCACATCAATAGTATCCGGTACGCCCTCCCACTCAAAGCGATTCATGGCGATTGCCGAAAGTCTGTCAAAGTAATCAATGTATGTGGCGTTATTGAGTTCGGCGCTCGCCCATCTCTTTAGTCGTCTTGATTTACCCATGTCTACCCTCCTTATACAATAGAATTATCTGCAAAGAAATTTCCATATTCATCTTTATTATGCCAAAATCTAATACCATTATTAAAACAATTCTGAATTGTTTCAGCATAAGCTGGGGGTATTTCTACATCACCCTGTAAAAGTGCGTTTTGAGTTTTGATATAGTTGAAATTCTTTCTACTATTTAAATAAATGCTGTTTGTGATTTTGCCTATTGTAATGATATCGTTCTGTTGATAGCCAAACATAGTAAAAAATTTATCTAGTCTAGTTGCGTAATCTTGCCTAATGCTTAAATCAGTAAATAGGAAATCTTTTGCTTTCATGGCAACAAGTGCGCCGTTAGCCGTCTGCCCGTTTGCCTGTGGTGGTAAGCTTCTTGTGGCGTTTTGTTTAGCTAGGATTTGAGCTATCCCGAAAATGCTTGATACAGTTCCACCTATATTTGCACTTAACAAATTTCCGATTCCACTAGCAACTTGTGCACCCAACTGCAAATCCTGCCCTGTGAAAGTCATACCCAGCGCGGATACACTCCCCATTTGTGCAAGATAGGCCTGGTAAGCATCGGTTACCCACGCGCACTGGGGAAAGCCTGACAAGGTTAACCCATAGTCAAAAGCGTTTCCCGCCGTGTCTGTTCCTAACGGCTTCATACCGTTGTAATCTTGAGGAATCAATTTAATGATAGGCGTGGGAGAAAAATCGCCCACCATTAAAAACTTATATACGTTTTGTCCAGGGTCTTTAGCAAAATATTCATAGTGATATTCAGCGCTTTGTCCTGCCATATTTGATACAAGCAACATTTTATAGGGATATGTTAACAGCTTTTTATTTTTAGGTGAGTACCCGTCAAGCGTTTCTCTAAACGCACCTTGATAAGTATATAGTACGGTTGAAGCGCTAGAAGTGCCTTTTGCTACCACAAAATTGCTCGGCATTTGCCATATCGCCAAAATGGCATTTGCTTTATTAGATTCAGTTAACAATGTAATAAACTTATTAACCTCTGATGCTGTGTCAAATTCCAAGTAGTTTAAGCCGCTGTAAATACCATTATAAAAACCACCTTCTGAATCACTTCCATATTTATCAACAGTTGCCGCCACTATGATTTTATAATCTTTAAACTTTTCGGTTCGTTTTGTGTCATTGATAATATAATCGCCTAGCTCTAAATTTTCCGGTATTAGATTATTTCCTATTGCATCGTTTATAGCATGGTAACGTTCAGCAAATGTGCCATTACCTAAATCAATATCGAACATAAACGTTTGAATTACATCCACATCATAATGAATTCGGCTCGTGTACATATCTATAAAATCAACTTGCGTTATAAAGCCAAACCACCATTTACCTGTGCCAAAATCCGTGTTAGTAAATGCAACATAGTTGCACTCTAAGTAATCATCAGCCGGGCCTGGAACAAGCACAGTGCCCTCCATAACTCGAAAGGGTGTAATGTTCTCAAACCTCTGTTTAGTGCAACTTACTATATAACGCATTTGGGCGTTTGAATCTGCCCAAAGAATAGTATCACTATAATTCGGTTCGAAACAAACGCCCTTGCATATGCGTATCTCGTTTTTAGGCACATAGGGCGGATTGGGCTTTAAGAAAACATCTTCATAGGCCACACCCTAGCCCTCCTTTAACCAGCCTGTACAGTAACAGTCGCGGTATCTTTAGCACTCGAGCTGTATACACTTGTAGCAGTAACAGTAATAGTAGGCCCGGCTTCATCCGCCGCAAGCTTCAAACGGCCCTGCGCATCGATAGTTGTATTGCCGGAAGAATTACCGGAAATAGTCCATTTCACACCGGCAGGGGCGAACCCGGCATTAGTTACTTTGGCATTGAAAGACAGCAAAGCACCAGCGGAAGCAGTTGCGGTCTTAGGAGTGACGGCAACAGCGGAAACAGCAGGGGTTTCAGTGCTGAACAGAAGCGCATTAGCAAACGGGGAAGTGCTGAAAGTTTTCCATGCGTGCAGGAAATAGTTCCAGTACAAACCCTGCCCGTTGTAAGTGTCCGTCATCTGCTGGAAGTTATCGAAAATCATAAAGAAAGAGCTATCCACGCAAATGGCGGGAAGGGCTTTCAGCTTGGTGTTGTCACCAGCCTGGATGGTTTCATACCCGGGATTTTCGCCCAGAAGCGCATCAAGACGGGAAATCTCGCTTGCGTCAAAGCCGAAAGAATCCACTCGGATAATGCGCCCCATCAGCTCCACCTTATCAATGTTAAAGGCAAGAGCAAGAGTTTCCACATCCACCATGTTAGCAAAGGCGGTGGACATGATGAACACCTGATTGTTTTTCTCCGTGAAAGTGTGAACACCTGCAACGTTATAATCGGCCTTAAGGAACGTGAGATTGTCGCTCATGGTCTTAAGGGTCGTAACAATGGCGTTGCTGTTTTCGGCGGTAGCGGCCTGGATAGAAACGGGATAAAACTGCCCCTTGAGTGCGGCCTTAGCCAGCATGTACTTCATCACCAGGAATTCGTCATAGTTTTCGCTGGTGTAAAGGGCTTCCGTAATACGACCTACCAAATTGGAAATGCCCTGGAAAGACAAGAAAGCCAGCTGGAGCTGGGCCTGGCTAACCGTGGTCTTGTAAAACTTCTGGTAGTTCATCGTATGGAAAGCGCTTCGCACATCGGGAAGTTTACGCTTGAACACCTCATTTTCGGCGGTTTCCGGGTCAAAGTTCTGGGCAGAAACAATGTTCACAAACAGTTCTTCGATGCTCTCGCCATACTCCATCATACCGCGCTTAAACATGGACCAGGGGTTGCTATACAACTTGGAGTTGATAAGCACAAGGCCAATGCGGTTCACAAGAGCATTAAGAAAGGCGTTTGCATTGGGCTGGAAATCGCTGATAGCTTCGCCAGCGGCTCTCAAAGACTGCAAAGCCATTGCACGAGTGGCCTTTGTGCCATCCGCCAAGGCTTCACCTTCATTTAGCACATGGGGAACGTTGGTAAGCCCAGCCGCATTCGCCACAGAGTTGACAACATCGGCGGCAGTGGCGTTCAAATTTTCTTTCTTTGGAATACTAGCCATAGTTTATACCTCCTTAAATAAATCACTGATATCTTTTGCCTGTGGCTCCATAATAGTGGGTTCTTCAATATCCGGCGTTTTCAGTTTTTCCTCCGGGGGATTGAAAAACCGCTCGATATACTGGGCCTTTAGGCTTTCGTACTTTCCTTTATAATCGTTTGTGTCAGTCTGGTTCGGGGTAACTGTGAAAGCATCCTCCCCATCATCGAGCCAACCCTGACAGGTACCCTTAATGATGGTTTCGCGCTCGTTCAGTTCATCCCTGATAATACCGAGCTTTTCTTCCATTTCCGGTGTAAGTCCTGCACTTTCCAAAACTTCGCCTAAAATTTTGTTAATCGTGTTCCTGTTGCGCATTAAAATAACCTTCCTTTCAATCTAAGCCAAGGATTAAAATAAAGTCCTATTCCGCCCTTTTGCACCCTGGCCGTTGGCGGCTTGGGTGGTTCGGGGTCAACGCCGCCCCCGCCCTGCGGGGGATAGTCTAAATAAATGAATCCTTGAACATAAGCTTCGCTCGGCATCCAAGAAGTAGCCACATAACCATTAGAGGGATAGAGTGTTTCTATCCAAAAGAAATCATCAGGCCATCCCGAATTACTGGTTATAATACCCCCATCGTCATTTATTTGTTCGACTATGGCAACGTGTCCACCGTCACTATACCATGTAACTATTATAGCACCTAACTGGGGTTCTTGTCCAGTCTTTTTCCCCATTTCTAGAGCATCATTCCACCAAGTATTTGCATTACCCAGTGGAAGCTCCGGCCGGACATTTTGTATTTCCCACCAACGCCCCCAACAATAGCATGTACAGTTCGGCAACCCATATCCCGCTGTATAAAATGGGTTATCATCATACCAATATGGATTCCCTTCGATTCCTTCACTATCTAATCTCGGAACATACTTGCCGCCTGTAGGGTGCTCCTGAATCCAGTTGAACCAGTGCCTTGCATTTGTACGGCGTTCTTCCTCTGCCGCCACTCCTGCGCGTTCATAGTTATACAAAAATACACTTGCTAAAATCTCGGGGCTTTCGCTTGATTGCACAAATTCATCAAACGTCATAGGATAGCGCTCTGTTGGTATCCACACCACTTCCCTTTCGGGGTGCGCCCATTCTTCCCATATTTTAGCACATTGCCCAAAACCGTCATCTATTGCGTACCCTTGTTCACGCAACCAATTTGTAATTCTTGTACCGGGTGTCCATCCTACCAACCCATAGCCTAATACGCTTGGATTAGAAGGGTCTAAATTCTGCCATATTCCCGGATTGATAGTAGATTCCCTTTGCATATTTCCTAACATCCCTGAAATGGCATTAAGTGTCCAACCCAGTTTGGAAAAATAGTTGTTAATAATTAGCACGTTGTTTTCCATTTCAGACTGTGACAAATAACGATTGCCTTTAATCCATTCCGTAGGAACGGGGGTAGGTTCTGGGTCAGGCCCAGGCCCAGGGCCGGGGCCAGGCCCGGGAGTTCCACCCCCTGCAAGCTCTGTCCAGTCTTCAACAGTACCGTTAAAATAGTCCAAGTCGAGTGGGCTTCCTTGGTATTGCCATACTGTCCAGGTATCCCAGTTAGAGTAAGACGGGGAAGAAGTCTCCCAATGTGCTACCCATAGCCAATACCCGGCTTGTGCAATGGGGGCGTATTTGCTATTAGTTGCCTGGTTGGCCTGGATATATAGACCTGGCACCACGCCAGTTTCTTCTTTAATTGTATCCAAAAATTCTTGTATCCACGAAACAGGATAGGAAAGGCTGTTCTGTTCCCAGTCCAAGGCAATCAAGCAAGAACCCACCCATTCTTTTATGTATTGTAGCATTGAGCGGGCTTCCTCCGCCCCTGTATTACCCAAATCAGGCCGGGCATAATGATAAAAGCCTATTGGGGTTCCAGACTTTAGCGCACTATTTACGTGGCGTTCAAGTCCCGGGTCTACAAAGTTTACACCTTCGCTTGATTTTATAATTACAAAATCATACGATGAAAAATCCATTTCACCCTGGAATGACGATACATCTAATCCGTTTAACAAGGTACCACCTCCATAAAGGTAAAGCCCCGGTTTCCCGGGGCCTTTATTTTATCTGTCTGCAATGAAATTTTTATAAATGTTATACGCAACCTGTGCAAGTTCTTCACGGGTGGGCAAATCTTTGGGCCTAAACGAATTAGGGTCACCCTCTTTATCGCCCACCATAATGCCGTTAGTCATGGCCCATGTAATAGCCATTCTAGCCCATGCGCTTGAATCAGTTTCCTTTTCCAGCTTCTTGAAATATGCCGCAATCTGTTCATCAGCGATTTTCCTTGTCTGCGCTTCGTTCAAGTCGTTCACCTCCACATCATCTCTACCGCAGTATTTCCACCATTGTTCTTTTGTACCATTAAAATAATCAAGGTCTAGGGGGCTTCCCCTATACTGCCAAATAGCCCAATTCGCCCAGTTAGAATAGGCGGGGGTGGTAACGCCCCAATGTGCCACCCAAAGCCCATAATCTGCTTTCGCAATGGCGGAATACTTGGAAAGTTTAGCTTGTGACGCTTGAATATAAAGCAATGGCCTAACACCTGTTTGTTTATAGACATAATCAAGCCATCCTTTTGCCCACTCCGGGCTGTATTTAAGACTATCGCCCTCCCAGTCGAGTGCCATTATACAATTGCCTACTTGCCCGCCGATATAAGATAGAAAACTCTTTGCTTCCTGCTCGGGAGCATTACCTAAATCCGGCCTAGCATAGTGGTAAAACCCATAGCATTTGTTTTTCTGTGGGGTGGGGTCACTTGTACCAAACAGCCCTGATAAATGCCTATCAAGACCGGGGTCTTTGCTGTTCTTGCCCTCGCTTGCCTTGATAATCACAAAATCATATTGATTGTAATTTACTGCACCGGGGGCTTGCCAGCTGGAAATATCAACACCTAAAAGCACATTTGCACCTCCTTTTAACTCGCCTTTGTCGTAATTACAGGAGCATCTAGCTTAGCAATCAACTTTTCGATAACAATGGTGTTATTATTGATTGCTTTTATTACTTCGTTCATTTCTTCTTTGTGCGCTTCACGCTCTTCTGTAATCTGTTCACGGTTCTTGTCACTAATGTACTTTACATACCATGACATTAGCCCGCACATTGCAATAGGAAAGCCCACGCTCTGAATTAAGGTCATTACATCCTGGACTGTCATCTTGCCACCTCCCTTCTCTAGTTTTTCCGTTCTTTCTATGAACAGTATAGCAGAGTGGGGGGATAGGAGTCAAGGAGATAACGGATTTTCCTTGATTTTAAATGGTGTTTCCACCAACACGGCACCGCCCGGCACAGTCTTAAAACGCTTCTTGCCCGGATAGCTTGCGCCAACGGCAAAATTTTCCCATGTCACATACTCATGGCATGTAGAGGGCATACCGGCGCAAGTTACCTTTGCCGGGGCATAATACAACTTCTCTTTCTTGAGTTTTCCCACTCTCAAATTGTTTGCTTTTACCCTAGCTTGCTTTCCCGGTATTTTATCAGGTATAAACTCTATATAGCACTTAGCACGCAGGAATCGAGCTTTGATAAATCGGCTTTCCTGTTTCCATGCACCAAGCCTATAATCGTCTATATCCATATTTTCCGGGGGCTGTGTACCTATTAAATGTAGGCTATCAGTATCAGCATAAATAAAACGGTCAAAATTTGCTTGAGCGTTTCGTATAACATCTTCACGAGAATATGCCGTTATAAAACAGGCCACCGGCAAATATAATGGTTCCCGTTCTTCTTCCTCTCCTAGCCTATACTTTATCATGTTTTCTTCCTTATCAAAATAGGGAATTTTGCTTTGCACGTGGGGGTTTAAAGCAAACTTTCCATAAAGAGCATTAAGCATAAGCTTTGCAAGGGTTCTCATGCCCTTGTTTCCTGTGCGTGTGCTTTCCTCTTTGATACTATACCATTTATCTATATAGTTATCAAAAAGACCTACCGCCGCCCTAAATTTCCACCCACCTAGCCACGTAACATCCCCAATTATATTGTAGTGGTCAAAAAATAATTGCAAGTCAACATTTGTTAGGCATAGTGTTATTTCTTCGCCATTTGAGCTAGAAACATATTCAGTAGGCAGAAAACCCATATAACCGTTCTTAATCTGGATGGTGGGTAAATGGTCTTTTTTCAACTCAAAGATACAAGAAAAAGCCTGTATATACAGAGGATAAAATTCATCTTGTATATATTGCCCTTCAAAATGTTCCCCTACGTCATAGGGAAGGGGCTTAAACTTCATCATGCTGGGGTACATACTATTCTTATCATAAACAACGCCGTGCCCTATATTGCGCCCCTGATATTTTGGATTGACATAAGTAAAGCCACCTTTATAGGCTTGTCTAATATCTGCATCGTATACAGGGGGTGGAAAAATTAAATCAAATTTTCTATCAAGAGTTGATTTAAAGTCAGATAAAGCATTACTGCCTTGTGTCATCTGGGTAAGGTCTTGGCTAAATAGCTGTTCCAGTGCCTGTCCCACAATTTCACAATCGTTTTTAATATAGTTATATTCTTCATCCGTTATTTTCCATCCAACCGGCCTAGGATATGAATAGTCTATTTCCCCTTTCTGAATCTTTAAACCGAAACTTTTTGCTATCACTTTAACGCTAAATGGTATAATCTTGAGGCTATCTAATATTGTTATTGTACTCTTTGATTTCATTTTAAGCTTGATAGAATAAAACAAGTTCTTGTCTGAAATCAAAGTGCTAAATTGATTCTTATAGATTTTCCTTTCCGTGGTGTGTTCAAATCCATTCCGAAAAAGCCAATCTATAATAAATGTGCCATCGAATTTTAAGTTATGGAAATAAATGGTACAATCGCCTAAATCCGAAACTTTATCAAAAAACCATTCAATACTATTTCCGCATTCAAACTTTTTACTATCCATGTAATACAAGCCGCAAGCCCACACCCGGCAATCTTCTACCGTTGTGGTAGTTTCAAAATCGGCGCATATTGTTACGCCTTTTCTTTGTGCGCTCATAACTTACGCTTCCTGGTTGTGGTCTTTGTGCTTGTTCCTTTACTGGTTTTAGTTATCTCTTTCCATTGTTCAGTAATCGCCGCAAGGCGCATTTGCTTATCTTCATAGCCATACACAAAGTGCAATGTTAAACGGCTGTTTTTCACTGTGCTTTCTACCATAAATTTAGGGTCTAATTTAAGGAGTAAAGAACGGACTTCTTTATACCCTTTTGTACCTTTAAACTCCTGTTCGAACGCCCTAAGATAATTTTTCTTGTAAGTTTCCTCCCCACGTTTCCAATAATCCACATTGGCCTGGTGTTGAAGGGAACGAAAATACTTATTAAAATTGCTACTATCCGTATATGTTTCTGTCCAGTTTTTGGCGGGCTTTAAATTTAAATGCTCCATTCTTCCCATTTGCTGGGGGTCAAATTTTACTTGCAATTCCTCAAGCCTTTTAGCTCTACGGTTGTTAATCCTCATAAGGGCGTAACGGTTTTCATTGCGTTCCCACATGGTAAACTTAATGCCGCTTGAATTCGTATAAATACGCTCTGCACCGGGGCGCAAATAACGCCCATACACGTTCATAATTCGGTTATATTCAGCCCTGGAAGAAACTGTACTAGCTAAATCAGAATACTTCAATTTTGGCGGCTGAAAACCAAGCTGTTTCTGCATCAAGTTTCTTTTCTTATTAAAGTCAGATACAAGCGTTTTTAAGCGTTTATCATCCTGCTGTGTGTACGTTTTAAAGAGCGGTTTTTTCTTTGCCATATGGCACACCTCCCAGAAAATAGCGGAAAAGGGGAGGGGCCGCTATTCCCCTCCCCATTTTCCGGGATAGATATTGAAAAAGTTTGTAGCTTGTAAACTACGCATAAGGCCAAACGGCCTGTTAAAGTTGCTTGGTTTTAACCAAGATTGCCGTTCCAGGAAACAACGTCAAAAGACAACATACGCCGTTCTTTCACCTGGCGCTGTGTTACTTTGATGGTAACGGGGGCTTTCCATGTCTCGGGTGTACCAACAATGGCACACATATTCTTGAGGGCATTATAAATACCCTTAGAAATAGAAACGTAGGTTTTCCCGTCCTTATCAAAAAGCACAATGCGGGGCTGTCCCATAACTTCCCCGGTTTCCTGGTTAACCATGTCAACCGGCTGGATAAAAATGTTGGTAATATCCAGGTTCTCGTTGATATGATTAGCAAGGGATTCATCGGGATTATTCATGGCCTTAAACAACATGGAAGCTGTTTTTTCATCCGTTACCTGCATAGAGCAATAAGGCTGACCCATGTCGTTTTCTACTGCATTGTAAAGAGTGATTGCGTTATCCATTTTCTTGTACCTCCATATGTTTGTTAGATAAGGTTGTTCTCATCAGAAATGAAGGCTTCGATTGCTTCATCCTTCACATCATAAGATTTGAAATACCGCTCTGCACCCACAACCGCATAGTCAGGGAACATTTTCTTAGCCTGGGGAAGGGAAATTCTGCCGCACACAAATTCAGTGTGTACACCGACAATCGCGTCACCTTCAACAACACCCATTGTAATTTCTGTAAATGGTACTTTGATGGTCATTTCAATTTTCCTTTCTTTGTCTAGTTTTAGAGGGATACGGTTTATTTCCTCTCTACGTTTATAAGTGTACTACTTTCTAATGGAACTGTCAAGCCTTTTCTCAAAATAATTTTTAAACACGGGGCAGGGCGGTAGAATATCCTCTATATTGCACTCTAACGCAAGCGCTATTTTGATAAGCTTATTAAAGGATGCTTTCGAGATATCGTTTACTCCCTGCTCGTAATTCTGAATTGTGCGTAAATTGAGGGACGAACGCTGAGCAAGCTCTTTCTGGGTAATGCCCAAACATTCACGCATATATTTAAGGTTGGCTCCTGTGTTCATAATAGTTTATATATCTCCTGTTCTGTCAATTTCTTTATATACATATTTTCATAACGGATAACGCCTATCTTAATGCACTTGCTAAACCACTCCAAAGCGCCTGGCTTTCCTTTGGTCAATAGCACGTTTTCGCTATGGTCATCTAAGGTTAAAGCATATATAAAGGGGCAAGAGGGGTCTACTTTATCGCTGATATACACAAGGCCCTTATTTTGGTCAAGGAAAACGCCATACTGAATACCGCCACACACTATTGTAAATTGATACGTGGCGTGCCCATCGTGGACGGCGATAAAGTCTGAATTGTCTTCGATAAACTTACCACTAGAAGCATAATCGCCATAACGGGTATTCTGTATCATCTTCCCAAACTTGGTTGTGGCCCGTTTATTCTTTAATTCGGGAGAACCCTCTGCCCATTGATAAAGTACATTTTCACTTGTCCATATTTGGCCCTGCTTAATGGGCTGAACATTGAAAGCAGGGTGAAGGTGATAAGGGTTGTAAAAGCTCGTGTTATTGCCCAGCATAAATACTTTTACTCTATCTTCCTCTCGGTCTACTGTGTGATAGATAGAAAGCAATAAGTCTGGTTCTTTCCAACCCGAAACATAAGCGGAACGAGAGCCATCTTCTATCATATACTCGTCAAAAATCATATAGTAAACATTAGGGAAGGAACGTTTCTTGATTTTCTGAGATTCAGATAAAGCGATACAGAAGCCGACTAATTCACCATCAATGGACATTTCTTCAAAGGTGTATGTACATTTCACACCGGGAAATTCTTTGTCCATTACCTTTTCGAAAGCGCGTTCTAACACGCCGTCTTTCTTCTCCTGCTGTGTTCGCACAAGATAAATGAACTGCTGATGTTTCTCTAAACAGCGATTTACAACCCATTTCTGTGTTGTATATGTTTTACCGATAGAGCGCTCGCCATTGATTAAATTAAAATTACGCTGATATGGTAATATTTTATTTATATCCCAATACATTGACAAATAAATCACCACTTTATAAAATAAGGGCGCAAGAAACGGAACAGGAAGCGGCGGGTGTCAACCCGTAACATCTAGGAGGAACCCAATCCTTGACGCCCCAGCGTGTCACAACTTCTCAATATCAATTCCGAGCCTTGCGCTAATACTATTATAACAGGACAAAGGGGAAAAGTCAATCATATTTTTATATCGATATCGTAGATAGTTGTTAGACCGAACTAACTTAAACGTGAAACATTTTGAAAAATGCGTGAAACAAAATAGTAATTATTCGCGCTAAGGGTCGGTAT
>ULWL01053338.1_pt1 | contig 19036 bp, 15 predicted proteins | sample 1960171 | NCBI WGS metagenome assembly ULWL01 (sample SAMEA4835807, study PRJEB28245) | human gut metagenome | biome: gut microbiome; material: fecal sample | place: Denmark | collected 2008 | reverse complement strand
AACGTCGTGTAGCTTATGTAGCTTTTACAAGAGCGAAAGAAAGATTATATCTTACTTCATCAACACGCCGTTTAATTTATGGTAGAGTAGTAAGAAATCAAAAATCACGTTTTATGATGGAATTTTTATTATCAAATGATCTTCAAGAAATGGTAAAAGAAACCCAAGAAGAAGAAAAACAAAAAGGAGAAATGAAGGTTGGAAGTAAAGTAAATCACACTTTCTTCGGTTATGGTATGGTAATAGCTCTTGATGATAAGTTTGCTCAAATACTATTTGAAAAGGACAATAGTATTCGTAAAATAACCAAAGATCACCCAACCATCAGTGTAGTTAATGAGTAAAATTTGCTTTTTAATTCATGGATACTTAACAGATTATCGTGATTTTAAAAGTTTACCACTAGAAATAATGAAAGATTATGACCAGGTTATCTTATATCAGTTGCCTGGTCATAACCATAAATGCAGCCTAAAACTATTTACAAAAGGTAATACTTTTAAATCAATTGATGATGAAATGAAAAAAATAATTCTTAATAATACTGTAGATGTAATCGGCTTTTCTTTAGGTGGAGCTCTTGCTTGGCACATTGCTTTAAACTATCCAATCCATAAACTTGTTTTAATGTCGCCCGCAATAAGATATTTTAATCCAGCTTTTTTATTTAGTAAGATTAACTATCAAAAAGGTTTAGAGACAAAAGAGAAGCAAGTCTTAAAGAATAACGATAAAGAAGCAATATCATTTGTTATGCATAATACCTTCCCTAAATTTACTCTTAAAAATGGTGTAATTTTCTGTACAATAGTAAATGCTATTTATAAAGAAGAAGGTAATGTAAATGTTCCAACTTTAATTATTAGAGGAACCCTTGATGAACTAGTACCCGAAAAAGTAATAAGTGAAATTAGTCATCGATGCACAAATCCTCATATTGAAATCTTTAAAGTTCCTGGCATCGGCCATATGATGCTTAGAACTCAAAAAGAAAAACAAATAGTTGATAAAATAAAAAACTTTTTAGAGGAAAAAGATAATGAATGAAATAAGAGAAAGAATTAAATATTTAGTCAACATTCTTAATCAATATAATTACGAATACTACATTTTAGATAATCCAACTGTTGATGATGTGATGTATGATAGTTTAATGCGTGAACTTGAAGCTCTTGAACAAAAATACCCAGAAGAAGTTTTACCAAATACCCCAACCAAAAAAGTAGGAGATTTTTTAAAAACTGATTTAGAAGAAATTGTTCATGAAAACCCAATGCTTTCACTTGCTAATGCTTTTAGTTATGATGAATTAAGAGAATTTGATGAAAGAATTAGAAAAGTAGTAAGTAACTTTACATATACAGTTGAACTAAAAATTGATGGAATTGCTAGTAGTGCCCATTACGAAGATGGACTTTTAACCCTTGGTGCGACAAGAGGAAATGGAGTTATTGGTGAAAATATAACTAAAAATATGCTGATGATCAGAACCCTTCCCAAAGTTTTATCAAAACATTTGTCAATGGAAGTGCGTGGCGAAGTATATATGGCCAAAGATGTTTTCAATGAATTAAATGAACAAAAACAAAAAGAAAACGCGTCACTATTTGCGAATCCTAGGAATGCGGCGGGGGGAAGTCTTAGACAACTTGATCCAAATATTACAAAAATGCGTAAACTAGACCACTTTGCTTATACTTTAGTAAATCCAAGTAATTATGGAATGACAACCCAAAGTGATACCTTAAAATTTTTAAAAAGTTTAGGGTTTAATGTTAATCCTAATTATCGCCATGTTAAGGACATTGAAGGTGTAATAAATTATCTTGAAGAATATAAAGATAAACGTAAAACTCTTAATTATGAAACGGATGGCGTCGTAATAAAAGTAAATGAGTTTGATTTATATGACTTAATAGGCTATACTGTTAAAGTTCCAAAATGGGCAATAGCTTATAAATTTCCTGCTCAAATTGTAACAACAAAATTAAAAGATATTATTTTTACAGTCGGAAGAACAGGAATAATTACCCCTAATGCAATCTTAGATCCTGTGTATGTTGGTGGAACAATGGTTTCAAGAGCAACCCTTAATAATGAAGATTTCATTACTTCAAGAGATTTAAGAATTGGCGATTATGTAAAGGTGAGAAAAGCCGGAGAAATCATTCCTGAAGTAGTTGAAGTAGACTTTGATAGAAGAAACCCTGATGCTACGCCATTTGTGATGCCACTAGTTTGCCCAGTTTGTGGTTCAAAACTAGAAAAAGCCCCAAATGAGGCTGAACATTACTGTAAAAATCCTGAGTGTGGTGGAAGACTTTTAGAAGGAATTATCCACTTTGCATCACGTGTAGCAATGGATATAGATGGTTTAGGTGACAAACAAATTGAACAATTATTTGCGTTAGGTTTTATCAAGGATATTGGTGATATATATTTATTAAAAAACTATAAAGAAGAACTCCTATCTATTGAAAGATTTGGAATAAAGAAAATTGAAAACCTTATGAACGCAATCGAAAACTCTAAACAAAATTCCCTAGATAAATTTATCTTTGGTTTAGGTATTAGACATGTTGGCGCGAAAGCCTCTAAAAACTTAATGAAATATTATCACTCTATAGATGAATTAATGAAGGCTAAAAAAGAAGATTTAACAACTATTGATGACATTGGTAGTATTATGGCAGAAAGCATTGTTAACTATTTCCAAAACCCTAAAAATATAGCTCTTATTAACAAGTTAAAATCTTTAGGTGTTAATCCCCAAGTTAAAGAGGCTTCAACTAATAACAAGTTTTTAGGTTATACCTTTGTACTAACGGGAACTCTTCCAACTCTTTCTAGAGATGAAGCTAGTAAGATGATAGAAGATGCTGGTGGAAAAACTTCATCAAGTGTTAGCCGAAAAACTTCATTTGTACTAGCTGGAGAAGAAGCAGGTTCAAAACTAACTAAAGCAAAAGAACTTGGAATTAAAATAATTGATGAAGAAACATTCATAAAAATGTTAAATGAATAAAAGACTAAGCAAAAACTTAGTCTTTTGTTATATGTTTAAATGTTTTCATAAATCTTTTAAGTAGGAATGCGCAAAAATAAGGGAATGTATATATTTTGTTGCTATATCCAATATTGTTATGTGATAGTTTAAAACCATAACTGATATCTTCATATTTATTAGAATCTATCAAAGTTCTAAGTGATTTAGATTTACCACCTTGTGATTTGACTTCAAGGGGAATTAAATCAGTAGTAGATCGTATAAAGAAGTCTTCTTCAAGCGTTCCATCATTACGTTTATAATAGTAAAGTTTATAACCAGATTTAATTAATGCTTCACTTATAATGTTTTCATATAATGCTCCTTTATACACTCCAAGATTTTTATTCGTTCTTAAATCATCCTGAGCCTCATCGTCAAGTAATGATACGAGCAAACCTGTATCCGAAAAGTATAATTTAAATTTACTAGCATCATAGTTTCCTTTAAGTGGTAGAGCTGCATAGTTTAAGTTATAGCATATATTAATAATTCCAGCATCAATTAACCATTCTACACATCCAAAATAGTCACGAAAACGTGCATTGTGTTCAATTTTAGAAATTTGAAACTTTTTGTTTTCTTTAGAAAGTTGAACAGGAATACTATTAAAAACATTAATTATTCTTGTTTGATCTATTCCTGTAGCATATTTTCTAATATCTTCTTTATAGTCTAAAATTAATTGATGTTGAGTTTCTAAAGATCCCTCAAAGGTGCCTTTCTTAATATAGTCAGCTACCACTTTAGGCATACCACCAAGAATAATATAATCCATAAATAGTTTATGATATGTTTCCATTTCAAGTTCATTAAATGGTGTAAGTGTTGACATATGCATAAGTATATCACTAGTAGTATCATCAGTATACCCTTTAGCCCATAAAAACTCTTCAAAATCCATTGAATACATTTCATAATCTGTTTTATATCCAACACTATTACTTTCAATTTTTCGATAATTTATTCCAAGCATAGAACCACTACAAATAACATCAAATCTGCCATCTTCTTTAAAGAACTTAAGTGAAGTCGCTATTTCAGGAAATTCAGTAATTTCATCGAAAAATATAAGTGTACTACCTTCAATAAATTTCTTTGATGGATCTAATAGTGATATGTTTTTAATAATACTAGCTGTATCATATCCATCGATAATAATTTTCTTGTATTTAGGTTCGCTAACAAAGTTAATTTCAATAAAACTCTCGTATTTTATGGTACTATTGAAATGTCTAATAGATTCAGTTTTTCCAATTTGTCTACAGCCTTTAATAATTAATGGATTTCTGTCGGCATTTTTTTTCCAATTTAACAAAAAAGAATCAATTTTTCTTTCAAGATACAATTCATTCATTTTAATTCCCCCTTTATTGTTAATATTATAGCAAATAAATAAGTTAAAGTCAATCATATTTCACATTTTTAGAGCGAATAAATAGATATTTCACACATTTTTATAGCGAATAAATAAATATATTTCACATTTTTAATAGAATTATAAGCTATAAATATAATAACATACTAAAAATAATAAAAGTAAAACACTATGTTTTGTTGATAATTCCCCCTTTAATATCGATATATAAAAATCTATTGTATATTAATTATGTAAAAAAAATAATTATGATATAATAAGTAATTGACATAATAATGGTGGTGATTAAAAATGAATGATAAGATAATTATAAAAGGAGCCCGTGAAAACAACTTAAAAAACATTAATTTAACGCTTCCTCGTAATAAACTAATTGTAATGACTGGGGTATCAGGTAGCGGTAAATCATCTTTGGCGTTTGATACAATTTACGCAGAAGGTCAAAGAAGATATGTTGAAAGTTTATCAGCTTATGCTAGACAGTTTTTAGATAATGTTGATAAACCAGATGTTGATGTAATTGAAGGACTTTCACCTGCTATTTCAATTGATCAAAAAACGACAAGCAGAAACCCGCGTTCTACAGTTGGTACAGTTACTGAAATATATGATTTTTTAAGATTATTATATGCAAGAATTGGTAGACCACATTGTCCAGTTCACCACTGTGAAATCAGTAGTCAAACTATTGAACAAATGTGCAATCGTATTTTAGAGTATCCTGCCGATACAAGAGCAGTAATATTATCACCGATTGCTGAAGAAAGAAAAGGAACTTTTGAAAAGACAATCGAACTACTTCGAAAAGATGGTTTTTCTAAAGCTATTATTGATGGTGAAATGTTAGATTTAGATGATGAGATTAATCTTGAAAAAAATAATAAACATAATATTTTAGTCGTAGTTGATAGATTAAAGGTTCGTCCAGAAATTAAATCAAGACTTTATGAATCATTAGAAACAGCATCAAAACTTAGTGATGGTAAAATATATGTCGACTTAGATGATGAAAGAGTATTATTTAGTGAACATTATAGTTGTCCACATTGTGATTTTACAATTGGCAAACTAGAACCAGCTATGTTTTCTTTCAACTCCCCACTTGGTGCGTGTCCTGATTGTAAAGGACTAGGATTTGTTAATGAACTTGATGAATCAAGGTTAATTGTTAATCCTGACGCGAGTATTGCTGATGGAGCAATTAGATATTTAAAAAATATTGTTTTTACAGAAAATCTTGAATGGCAACAATATAAAGTATTATTTGAACACTACCATATTGACTTATTCAAACCATATAAAGATTTAACTGAAGAACAAAAAGATGTAATATTACATGGTTCAAAAGAACCAATTGCTTATGAAATTCATTCAAGTGGCGGCATTACGATGAGAAAAAATCGCCGTATTGAAGGACTTTCCGAATTAATCAAAAGAAGGTATGAAGAAACTGAGTCTAACATGCAGCGAGACTACTATGGCTCATATATGAAAGAAATTACTTGTCCTACTTGTGGGGGTAAAAGACTTTCTAAACTTGTATTATCTGTTTTAATTGGTGGTAAAAACATTCATGAATTTACGGAAATGTCAGTACTTGAAGCCCTTGATTTTATTGAAAATTTAAAATTAACGGATAAAGAACAACAAATAAGTGGACTTGTATTTAAAGAAATAAAATCACGCCTAACATTCTTAAAGAATGTTGGTTTAGATTATTTGACTTTATCTAGAAAAGCAGGTACATTATCGGGTGGTGAAGCTCAAAGAATTAGACTTGCGACACAAATTGGTTCACGCCTAACTGGTGTGTTATATGTTTTAGATGAACCTTCAATTGGTCTACATCAAAGTGATAATCATAAACTAATTAATTCTTTAAAAGAAATGCGTGATCTTGATAATACCTTAATTGTGGTAGAACATGATGAAGAAATTATGAATGAGTGTGATTATATTGTTGATATTGGTCCGCTTGCTGGTGTGCACGGTGGTGAGGTTGTCGCATATGGTGAACCTGAGGAATTTAAGAAAAGTACAAATTCCATAACTGCTGATTATTTAACAGGTAGAAGAAAAATAGAAGTACCAAAAGTAAGAAAAACAGAAGACCTTGGTTCAATTGTGATTAAAAATGCACATCAAAATAATTTAAAACATATAGATATAAAAGTACCACTTCATAAACTTGTGGTAGTAACTGGAGTATCAGGTAGTGGTAAATCATCATTTGTAAATGAAATCTTATATAACGCTTTAAGTAAGAAACTATATCATAGTGCTGTTACAGTAGGAGCGCATGATGGAATTGAAGGAATTGAACAGATTGAAAGAGTAATTCAAATTGATCAATCTCCAATAGGTAGAACCCCTCGTTCTAATCCTGCTACATATACAGGAGTGTTTGATGCTATTAGAGATTTATTCGCTGAAACAATTGATGCGAAAAAACGTGGATATACGAAAGGACGTTTCTCATTTAATGTAAAAGGCGGTAGATGTGAAACATGTCAAGGTGATGGTGTTATAAGAATTGCCATGCATTTTTTACCAGATGTGTATGTTGAATGTGATGCCTGTCATGGTAAAAGATACAATAGTGAAACATTAGAAGTAAAATATAAAGATAAAACTATTTCTGATGTTTTAGATATGACTGTTGAAGATGCATGTTCATTCTTTGAGAATATTCCTGCTATTTATACGAAAATGAAAACACTAAATGATGTAGGACTTGGTTATATTAAACTAGGACAAAGTGCAACAACTTTATCAGGTGGAGAAGCCCAAAGAGTTAAACTTGCTAGTGAATTATATAAAAGAATAACCGATAAAACAATGTTTATTTTTGATGAACCAACAACAGGATTACATACATATGATATTGATAAATTAATGAAAATGATTCAAAACATTGTAAATCTTGGAGCGAGTGTAGTTATCATTGAACATAACTTAGATGTGATTAAACTTGCAGATTACATTATTGATTTAGGTCCAAAAGGTGGAAATGAAGGTGGCTATATTATCGCTACTGGTACACCTGAAGAAATTGTGGAAAACAAGAATAGTGTAACTGGTGAATATTTAAAGAAAGTACTAAATAGGTGATAAATATGGAATTAAGAAAAACAAAAATAGTTTGTACAGTTGGACCAGCAATAGATTCAGAAAAAATGTTAATAAAAATGTTTAATGCTGGCATGAATGTCGCAAGATTAAATTTCTCACACGGCTCTTATGAAGAGGCAATTAAAAGAATTGCAAGAATTAAAACAGCTAGTGCGAAGACTAATAAATATATTGGTATTATGCTAGATACTAAAGGTCCAGAAATTAGAATTGGAAACTTTGAAAATGATGAATGTTTATTTGAAGAAGGTGACATTGTTACTTTAACAAGTGAAGAAGTTATCGGTAATAAAAAACGTTTCTATGTTAATTGTCCTGAGTTTTTCGCTGATATTGAAAAAGGCAATGAAATTCTAATTGATGATGGTAAAATGTCATTTACAGTTCTTGAAAAAACCGAAGAAGATGTAAAGTGTATTGCTAATACTACAGGAATCTTAAAAAACAAAAAAGGTATCAATGTTCCTGGTGTAGAACTTTCAATGCCTTTTGTGTCTGATAAAGATTATCAAGATATTAAGTTTGGTACCGAACAAGGTGTTGATATCATTGCCCTTTCATTTGTGAGAAGAAAAGAAGATGTTTTAGAAATTAGACAAATTTTAAAAGAACTTGGTACTCCTAATATTGAAATTGTTTCAAAAATTGAAAATCAAGAAGGATTAAATAATATTAAAGAAATCATTGATGTATCTGATGGTATTATGGTTGCACGTGGTGACCTTGGAGTTGAGGTACCACCTGAACTTGTTCCTCTATATCAAAAACAAATTATTAAACTTGCTAATGAAGCTGGTAAACCAGTTATTACCGCAACTCATATGATGGAGTCCATGATTACCTCACCTCGTCCAACTAGAGCTGAAGCAAGTGATGTTGCCAATGCTATTTTAGATGGTAGCGATGCCATTATGCTTAGTGGTGAATCCGCAATCGGTAAATATCCTATTGAAAGTGTTAATTATATGAATAAAATTGCCATCGCAACAGAGGCAACAATTGATTATCTCCATAAATTAAAAGAACACGAAAAACAAAGTACAAAGAGTAAGAGTGATGCTATTGGTGCTTGTATTTCACAATGCTGTATTACCCTTCAAAATGTTTCAGCTATTCTTGCTTTTACGGAAACTGGTGGTACTGCTAAACGTTTATGCAAATATCGTCCAAAGGCAATGATACTCGCTTGTACAGATTCTCCTGCTACATGTCGTAAACTTAGTTACTACTTTGGGGTTCAACCAGTAATCAGCAATTATGTTAACGATATTAGTATGTGCGATGATATTGCGATTGAAGTATCAAAAAGTGTAGATATTAAAGAAGGTTCTAATATTATAATTACTAGTGGGTTTGGTCAAAAACACGGTGTAACTAATACGATTAGAATTATCGAAGTTGAATAGGTATGAGACACTTATTAAAATATTTTAAACCATATTTAAAAGAAACAATTCTCGCTCCTACGTTTAAACTTTGTGAAACTTTATTAGAACTTCTCATCCCAATCATTATTACCCAAATTATTGATAAAGGTATTGGAAATAATGATGCTACATATATAATAAAAATGGTAGCTTTAATGGTTTTGTGCGGTATTACGGGCCTTGCTTTTTCGATTACTGCTCAATATTTTTCGGCGAAAGCATCAGTTGGTTTTTGTACAAAACTAAGATATGATATATATAACAAAATTCAAAGCTTAACTTTTACAGATATTGATAAACTTGGTTCATCAAGTATGATAACAAGAATGACTAGTGATGTAAATCAAGTTCAAACAGGTATCAATTTAACTTTAAGACTTTTATTACGTTCCCCATTTGTGGTTTTTGGAGCCGCAATTCTTGCAAGTATTCTTGCACCAAGTCTTGCTTATGTTTTTTGGATCACAATTGGGGTATTACTTATTGTAGTATTTAGTATTATTTTAATAAGTATTCCGCTTCACCGAAAAGTTCAATTAAACCTTGATGAAGTGCTTCAAGATACAAGAGAAAACTTAACTGGTGTTAGAGTAATTAGAGCTTTTACTAATGAAGAAAGTGAAATAAAGGAATATAATGAAGTAACAAAAATCTTAGAAAAGTCCCAAAATAAAGTTAGTAATATTGCAAGCTTAATGAATCCTTTAACTTATGTAATTATTAATATTGCGATTGTGCTATTAATTTATGTTGGGGCGATAAAAGTAAATGATGGAATACTATCTAAAGGTGAGGTAGTAGCTTTATACAATTATATGTCCCAAATCCTAGTTGAACTAATAAAGTTTGCTAATCTTGTAATTACGATAACTAAAGCTATTGCTTGTGCAAAACGTTTAAATACAGTTTTAGGAATGGAATCTAGAGTTATAGTTTCACCTCAAGAAACAGACAAAACAAAAGCTTATATTGAATTTGATCATGTTTATTTGAACTATCAAGATTCAAGTATTCCTTCATTAGAAGATATATCATTTAAAGTTAATAAGGGAGAAACAATTGGCATAATTGGTGGTACTGGTAGTGGTAAAACTAGTCTAGTCAATTTATTAACTAGGTTTTATGATTCTTCAAAGGGTAGTATTTATATTGATACTCATAATATAGAAAGTTATGAACCTGAATATTTAAGAGATAATATTGGGGTTGTCATGCAAAAGGCTGTTTTATTTAAAGGAACAATTAAAGAAAATATTTGTTTAGGATTAGATAAAACAGATGAAGAAGTGCTTGAAGCGTGTAAAATTGCTCAATGTATTGATGTAATAAATAAAAAAGAAAATGGTTTAAATGCCCTTGTAGAACAAAATGGTCGGAATTTTTCGGGTGGACAACGTCAAAGACTTTCTATCGCAAGAGCGATAGTTAAAAAGCCTAAAATCTTAATCTTAGATGATTCCGCATCAGCTCTAGATTATGCAACAGAAGCATCACTTCGTAAAGCCTTAAAAAATATGTCATTTAATCCAACGACATTTATTATTTCTCAGCGTACCTCATCAATTAAACACGCCGATAAAATAATTGTTCTTGATGATGGCAAACTTGTAGGTTTTGATACGCATGATAATCTACTTCAAACATCTAAAGTTTATCAAGAAATTTACTATTCTCAATTCAAAAAGGAGAGTGGTATCAATGAATAAAGGTGTAATTAAAAAAACTCTTAAATATTTAAGTAAGGATATAATTACTCTAATTATAGTTTTACTATTAGGTATTGCCAGTGTTATTCTTACAGTCTATTTACCAATGCTTATTGGTAATGCGATAGACTTAATCATAGGCATAAATAATGTTAAGTTTGATTTATTAAAAAACTTACTACTAAAGATAATAATAATTATCGTATGTACAGGAATAATTGATTGGATTATTTTGATACTTACTAATAAAATGACTTTTAGAATAACTAAGAAACTTCGTCAAGAATCTTTCCGTAAACTTCAAAAATTACCACTTAAGTATTTAGATAGTCATCCAACTGGTGAAGTAGTAAGTGTAATTATTAATGATGTTGATCAATTTGCGGACGGATTATTACTAGGATTTACACAACTATTTAAAGGAATAATAACGATTGTTGGTACTTTAGTTTTTATGTTTATGTTAAACTGGGTAGTAACATTAATTGTATTATTTGTTACCCCTCTTTCAATTTTTGCGGCGAAGTTTATTGCTGGTAGAACATATAAAATGTTTAAATCACAAGCAGAAATTAGAGCCCTTCAAACCGGTTTAATTGATGAAATGGTAACAAACATTAAAGTTATAAAAGCTTATAACTATGAAGATGATAGTCTAGCAAAATTTAAAGAAACAAACGATTTACTTGGTAAGTGTTCCCTAAAAGCAATCTTTTACTCATCACTTACTAACCCGGTAACAAGATTTGTAAATTCACTTGTTTATGCTCTTACGGCTTTAGCTGGCTCAATTTTTGTTATTAAAGAAGTGAGCCCCTCACTCGTGCTAACAATTGGTAATTTAACCACCCTATTAAGTTATGCAAACCAATATACTAAACCGTTTAATGAAATATCATCAGTTATAACAGAAGTTCAAAATGCCTTTGCTTGTGCAACAAGAGTTTTTAATTTACTTGAAGAAAAAGAAGAAGTACAAGAAGGAAATATAGTATTAGATTTAAGTAATCCAAATAAACAAATATCCATTAATAACGTTTATTTTTCATATGTTGAAGGACAAAAATTAATAGAAAACTTTAATTTAAATGTTGCACCTGGTAAACGTATTGCGATTGTTGGTCCTACTGGATGTGGAAAGACCACTCTCATAAATCTTCTTATGCGTTTTTATGATGTGACAGATGGCAGTATCAAGATTGACGATACTGATATTAGAGACATAACAAGAAAATCCCTTCGAAATAACTATGGAATGGTTCTACAAGATACATGGATTAAAACTAAATCAGTAAGAGATAATATTGCGATTGGAAAACCTGATGCAAGCTTAGAAGAAATAATTGAAGCAGCCAAACAAGCTCATGCGGATAGTTTTATCAAAAGACTTCCTCAAGGTTATGACACAATAATTAGTGAAGATAATAGTTTATCAATTGGCCAAAAACAATTGCTCTCAATCACAAGAGTAATGCTTGTAAAGCCAGATATGCTAATACTAGATGAGGCAACTTCATCAATTGACACCAGAACAGAACTAAAAATTCAAGATGCCTTTAATACATTAATGAAAGGCAAAACAAGCTTTATTGTTGCTCATCGTCTTTCCACAATTAAAGAAGCAGACTTAATACTAGTAATGAATAATGGTAATATTATTGAACAAGGTAATCATCAGGAATTACTTGCCAAAAACGGTTTTTATGCGAAACTTTATAACTCACAATTTGAAGAGTAATTACAATAGCTTTTAGTGAAATTATTTCACTAAAGGCTTTTTTCTTAAAATGCATATTTAATATCAAAGTTTACAATTTGTGGTATACTATTTCCCAAAAAAATAGGAGATGATTTAAATGACAAAATCACGTTATAATCCAACGAAAAAGGCTCTACTATTTTGGACTCTTTTTATTGGTATAGGAGCTATCTTTGGCGGAGCTTGTATGTTAATTGATCCAAGTGGTAAGTTAATGGGGATGGATGCGATGTTACCATATTTTAAGAAACTTCCTTTTTCCGATATTCTATTTACCAATTTTATCTTTTCAGGCATTTCTTTATTAATAGTAAACGGCCTAACAAATATTATCGCAAGTATCTTAATTGTTATGAATAAAAAACTAGGAATAACACTAGGTGGTATTTTTGGGATTACCTTAATGCTTTGGATATGTATCCAGTTTTATATGTTCCCATTAAACTTTATGTCGACAATCTATTTCATTTTTGGTTTTATCCAAGCCATTACGGGTTTTATGGCATCAGTATTTTATAAACAAGAACATTTCATCATGAATGAAAGTGATTATCCTAATATTGGAACTAACAAGAAACTTTTAGTTGTGTGGTTTTCAAGAATGGGATATACTAAAAAAATGGCATATGAACTAGCAAATGAAACAGGAGCGTGCCTTTATGAAGTAAAAAGCACAGAAAAAACAGAAGGTACTCTAGGCTTTTGGTGGTGTGGTAGATATGGAATGCATAAATGGAAAATGCCAATCGAAGATATTAAAGTTAATTTAGAAGAATTTGACCATGTAACAATTTGTACACCAATATGGGTATTTGGTTTATCAGCAGTTATGAGATCTTTTTGTTCATTATCAAAAGGAAAGATAAAAGAAGCAGACTATGTATTGCTACATTTCAATAGAACCCCATACTTTAAAGCAGGAAAAGAAATGGATGACTTACTAGGCTTACAAAATAGTAAGGTTACTAGTATTTGTTCAAGATATGGTAAACGCTTAAATAAAAAAATTATGAATGAATAAGAATTCACTAAAGTTTTTGGTGATTTTGAGGAGATTAAGAAAAAAACGTTGTATCAAAAGAAGATAGTGACATAAAATATCAACTAATGTCAGATTTAGTTATTGATAATCAAATATTTTGTCCAACCCCCAACTTTAGATATGATTATAGATATTTACTAAATTATAAAGACATCACAAATAGTGCGTATGGATTTACTAGTGATGAAACAAGATTAATACAATCAACAAACTATGCTCAAACAATCACATGTACATGTGAAGTAGGATTCTTCAATACTTATAATGAATCGGTTGGTGTTTTACCAGCTATGACAACCAATCTTATTTAGTTAGTATTAAATATGAAATATAAAAACATATCAATAGGTTTAATAAATTCCTAAAGATATGTTTTTTTCATAATATTCATATTACTGGTAAAACTATAAAGATGGCTTATCGCATATAAATTGAATATTTGGAGATTGTGTGGTATAATGAAAACAAATAAAACCAAAATTATAATACTAATATTTATATATACAATACTTACTACAATGTTGTACTGTTTACTTAAGAATAATTTTTTCTTTAAAGATTTTAACAAAACAATGATAATTATTTATCTCTTATTAAGTTTAATTACAATGCATTATTTAGTGTTTAGAATATTTCAAATAAAGGTGTTGTATATTAATGTAGATTTTAGTTTTATTTGTTATATAGGATTAATTTTCCTTAGTTTATTTTACCGTAAAACAAGTAATACTGAACAATCTACTAACCCTAGTTATATGAAAGAATGGATAAATATAATATTTACCAACAAAGTCGTATTTTTAAACATAATTGGTAATATATTTTTATTCCTACCATTAGGTACTTTTATATATAATCTACGCTTAAATACAGTGTTAAAAGTAATTATTATTATTGTAGTAATTATTTTATTAGAAGTGTTACAATACATTACTAAAAAAGGGATATTTGATTATATTGATATTTTACTTAATTTAATAGGGGCAGTAATTGGTTATTGTTTGTGTATTAGAAAGGACATATATGGCAGATCAAGAGAAGAAGACGGAAGATAAGAAACAAGAAGAAAATAAAGAAAAAAAAGAAGAAATAAAAATAGAAGATGAAGAAGATTTATTAAAATTATTACAACAGCTATATAAAGATTCAGATAAAAAAGTAAAAGTAAAAATAGTTAATAAGATGGGAATAAGTATTAAGATATTTGAAAATATATTACTTGATTTCTTAGTAATGACAATAATTAATATGGGACTTTTACTTGGTATATGTGGTTGGTTTAAAGTAATAGAAGTAAAACACTTTTATGAACTTTTAATTATAACGTTTAGTTTTAGCTTAGTAGATTACTGGTTAAAAACCTTAATTTTTAAACTAAAACCAGATTGGTATGTTAAAACGATGGGACTACTATTTACTATAGTATCAATGCTTTTATTGATAGGAATTGGATTTGGTGCTCATTATTTATTTGATGCCACATTTAATAAAGCAATAGTTATAGTTGGTAGTATCGTGGTATTTTTAATAGTTAGAACAATAATAGTTACATATTTAAGAAAGTTAGAAAATAGGAGGAAATATAAATGAAAAAAGTAATGTTAAATGAAGTAGTAAAAGCCTTAAATTTACAAGTAATTTGGGGAACTGATTTTTTGAAAAAAGAAGTAGTAAAGCCGATGTCATCACGTCCATGTGTAGAAATCTATGCTGGATATTTTGATTATTTTGAAAAAGATCGTATCCAAGTTATTGGTTCAAAAGAACTTGCAATATTTGAATTATTAGATAGTGCTGTAAAACGTGAACGTTTAGAACAATTATTTAGTTACAATTCACCAGCCTTTGTATTTACTAAAAATGCGGAAGTACCTAAAGTAGTAGTAGAAGTTGCAATAGAAAAACAAATGCCAATTTTAAAGAGTGATTTAACAACATCTGCTTTAATTGGTAATCTTCATGCCTATTTATCAACAAGACTTGCTGAAAGAATTTCAATTGATGGAGCAATGCTTGATGTATATGGTGTTGGTGTATTAATAACTGGTCGTGAAGGCATTGGTAAAAGCGAAACAGCTCTTGAATTAATTAAACGTGGTCACTTACTAATATCTGGTGAAGAAACTCACCTATATCAACGTGAACCTGGAATGTTGATTGCGGAAACTACAGAAGTAATGGAAAAACTAATGAATATTAAAGATATTGGTATGGTCAATGTTGTAAATCTATTCGGTATTGGTGCATTTCGTTCTAGTAAACGTTTAAGAATGGTTATTGAATTAGTTACATCTGATGAAGAAATCAAGAAAGATGAAAAGATTAAATTCTTTGATACTGAAGTTCCTCATATGACAATTGTTGTGGAAAAGGGTCGTAACATCGCTTCTTTAATTGAGACAGCAGCTTTAAATCAGCAATTATTATTAAATGGCTTAAGCGGTGAAAAAGAATATGCAAAACGTAAAGCTAATGATGTAATAGGAAGAAGGAAATAAGAGTGAATATATTATTAACCAATCTTAGACCTGAATACCACAATAAAATCGCATTTAGTCTTGGTAACTTTGATGTTGCATGGTATGCAATTATTATCATGTGTGGGGCCATCATTGGTACATTAATTGGTTACTTTGGCTTTGCTAAAAAACTGGGTATGGATTCAGACACCCTAATAACTGGTTTAACCATTGGCGTTGTTGTTGGTATCATTGGTGCTAGATTATATTATGTATTATTTAACTTTAGAAACATGGAGATAAAAAACTTTTGGGATGTCATAAGTCCCCGTGGCGGAGGCCTTGCTATTCATGGCGCCGTACTTGCGGAATTTATCTTCTTGCCGATATTCTGTAAAGTTAAAAAAGTTGATTTAGTAATTTTGCTTGAAATTGCTATGCCATTAATATTACTTGCACAAGCAGTAGGTAGATGGGGCAATTTTATGAACCAAGAAGCCTTTGGTGGTCTTGTTCCATTTACAGGTGAAGTAACTAATGGCATTTTAAGTGATGCACAATTGATGGAACAACGTACTTACCTTGCTAATCATTTAGTACCTGAATTTGTTATTAATAGGATGTATATAGCCTATAGTGGTGCACCTGGATTTACTCTTGCAGGATACTATCAACCTACATTTCTATATGAGTCATTCTTTAACCTAATGGGTCTTGTTCTTTATATGGCCCTTCGTAAACGTGTTAAAAAACTTTATATTGGAGATGGTTTAAGCTTTTACTTAATATGGTATGGTATAGTTAGATTCTTCATTGAACTTATGCGTACCGACCCATTAACAATCGGTAATACTGGTATTAGAATTGCGGTTGTAACATCTGTTGTATATGTTATAGTAGGACTTGCTATTGCGATTGTAAGAAGAGTGTTAAAGTATCGTTTAATTCCGTGTCAAGATGTATTCTATGGCGAAGGCTATAGTATGATGCTTGATGAGACTAAAGAAAAGAAAAAAACAAATAAGAGGTAAAATATGAGAGGACCAATAAAGAATGTCATTTTTGATTGTGATGGTACTATCCTTGATACTTTTAAGTTAATTGAACAAGTTGTAATTGAAACTTTTAAGATTATTAAGCCAAGTTACCATATGACTGAAGAAGAGGCACATACTTTCTTTGGCCCTTTTTTAAATGACACATTCAAAAAATATTTTGACAAACAAGAAGACATAGATAATGCGGTTGAAGTATATAGAAAACTATGTGAAGAGTTAACTCCTAGATATGTTAGAGCATATGATGGCATAAAGGAAATGTTAGAAACTTTAAAACAAAAAGGATATAAAATAGCAATGGTATCAAATAAAGTTACTAAGGCAATTATCCAAGGTCTTGACTTATGCAATATAACAAATTGCTTTGATTACATTGTTGGAGCTGAAAAACTAAAACAAGCTAAACCTGATCCAGATGGGATTTATCAAGTATTAGATTATTTTAACACATCAGATACTACTTTAGTGGGAGATACCTTAATTGATATGAATACCGCAACTAATGCGAAAGTAACATTCATTGGTGTAACTTGGTGCCAAGTATCAGCAGAAGAATTTAAATCCCATGGAGCTAAATTTGTCGTAAATGATCCTCTTGATATAGTCACAATACTGGAGAAAAAATATGAGCTTTGCGAGTGAAGTAAAAAAAGAAATTCTAAATATTGAAGATATGTCAAAATGTTGTGAAAAAGCATTAATCTTTGGTATGCTTCAAGGTACAACTGAAATAAGTATTGCTTTGGGTGGTGTTAAACTGATAATTAAATCACCAGTACTAAATGCGATTAAAGTAATGATTCCATATTTAAAGGAAACATATGGAATTAAAATAGATGAAGGTTTACAAACAGTCAAAAATGCCTTAGGCAGAAGATACTACTATCTAGAAATAAAAGATAATGTTCCACAAATTATAAAAGACTTTAGTTTAATGCCTTATGATGAAATAACAAATTCTAATTCAATTATTAAAAAAGAATGTTGTAAAAATAGTTTTGTTAGAGGAATGTTTGCGGTTAAAGGTTCAATCAATGATCCTAGAAAACAATGTTATCATCTTGAAATTAACTGTAAAAAAGAATCAGTAGCAATAACTATTCAAAACATTTTAAAAGAAAAAGAAATAGAATCAAAAATAATCATGAAGGGTCAAAACTATTTATTATATGTAAAAAAAAGTGAAGGCATAAGTGATACATTAGCTCTCATTGGCGCATCCTCTGGTGTTTTCTATTTTGAAGATTCTAGAATCTACCGTGACTATGTTAATGCGGCCAACAGACTAACTAACTGTGATGTAGCAAATGCCAGAAAAACTGCCGCTGCTTGTGAAGAACAACTTGCAATGATAGAAGTAATTAGAGAATACGGCTATTTTGATAAAATGCCTGTGAGACTTCAAATTATTGCGAAAATGCGTGAAGAATACCCAGATTCATCACTCGAAGAACTTGCAGAATTCTCAGATAAAATGTTTGGTAAAATGATGACAAAATCAGGTATTAGTCACTGCATGAGAGATTTAAAAAACTATTATCAATCATTAAAAATAAAAGAAAAATAAAAATTATATATAAAAAGACTCTAGATTTAACCAAAATGGTTGACCTAGAGTCTTTTAGTTTTCTTTTATATTTAGTAGTCCATATTTCCAATTAGTACAATAATCTATACTTTTTTGGACTGTCATTCCAATTATAATTTTAGCATTTTACTGCCATTATTGCAAATGAATTGATAAAGAATGAAATATTATAAGTTCATATAGCGGTTAAACACAGTTTTTAACTATAGTCTAAAAAAGTATACATTACGAAAGTTTATAATATAACATTAATTAATAGTTTTTGTAATGTTATAGAAAGAAAGGAAACAAAAATGAAAAAATAATAAGTTTTATTTCACTAGCAGTATTAATGTTAGTAATGGTAGGTTGTGGCAAAACAACACCTAAAGAAGAAAAATATACTGTAAAGTTTACCACTAATACTACTGATACTATTGCTGACCAAATAGTAACAAAAGG
>ULWL01026434.1_pt1 | contig 19050 bp, 21 predicted proteins | sample 1960171 | NCBI WGS metagenome assembly ULWL01 (sample SAMEA4835807, study PRJEB28245) | human gut metagenome | biome: gut microbiome; material: fecal sample | place: Denmark | collected 2008 | reverse complement strand
AGGGCACAATTTTGTGCACGATGATTGACAAACCGTCATATTTCTCTATTTCAATAGAAAAAAGCACCGTCTTGGTGCCTTATCTTAAGCTTTTAAAACTATACTAGTTTTTACTACTTTATTTTCTGAGCGATCATAATATGAAATTTCAACACTTGTTCCTACTTGAAAATCAGTTAAAGTGTTTAACATTGCAGAAAGAGTTGCCATATTTTTTAATTTAGTTCCATTAAATGTCAATAGTATATCATCAACGCTTAAACTAGTACTAGAAGCTGTACCACCATTATTTACGCTTCTTACATAAATACCATATTGTGCTTCATTTGGTTCATATATTGATGTTGGAATACTCTTTAAGCCAAGTTGTGATATCATTGCTGGAGTTAAATCACGAACTTGTGTGCCTGTAATACCAAGTCTTGGTCTAACAATTTTTATATTTTTCTCTAAATATTCTGTTACAACCAATTTAACTTCATTAGATGGTATTGCAAACCCCATATTATCGACTTTATCTGCTGTGATTTTCAAAGTATTAATGCCTATTAATTTACCATCAATAGTAAATAGTCCACCACCACTATTTCCAGGATTAATTGAAGCGTCATGTTGAATATACTTACCATAGAAATCTTGAACATTATCATTATCAGTATCTGCTGAAATATAACGTAATGGTCCGCTAACAACACCAAATGTTACAGAACCATAATAATCAAATCCTTCAGGATTGCCAACCGCAATGACAAATGATCCTTTTTTAACCTTATCACTATCAGCAAATTCTACTGGTTGAATAAAAACATTAGAATCAAATGTAATACAAGCCAAATCATCTTTGTCATCATAAGCTATAACCTTAGCCTCTAATTCTAAGTCATGTGATCCTAAATAAACATAAACTTTACTTTCACCTTTCATTGAATCATCTGCAGTTATTACATGACGATTAGTAATTGCATAATATGTATAACCAGTTAAAGTTGTACCATTAAAATTTTCAACTTTCTTATAGATGACACCGCTACCAAGTCCATAATTATCTTCAGACTTTACATTACTGCCAACCGTGCTTACTTGCTTTAAAATAACACCAATTACAGCATCTTCAACTCTTTTAACTGTTTCTTCAACGGCATTTTCTAAATCAGTTATTTTAATATTTTCATATTCTACAACTCTATTAGTAATCTCATTGGTGATATTATTAGTTACATTATTGGTAATTGAACCATTATCTTTATTTCGACAACCTACAAGACAAAACGTTAAAACTACGCATAATACAATTGATAAAATTTTCTTTTTCATTTTCATTTTCCTTCCCTTTTTAATAATTATTCATTTTCAATTTGGCTTTCAAACCAAAAAGTGCTACCTTTTTTCTCTATGGAATCTACACCATAGTTAAAACCATGATATTCTAGAATACTTTTAATTATCGATAAGCCAAGTCCACTGCCTTGAGTAGAACGTTGATGACCTTTATCTACACGATAATATCTTTCCCATACATACTCCAAATCTTCTTTTTTAATGCCAATGCCATAGTCTTTTATTTCTATTCTAACAGTTTTATTATTAACAATTTGATTTATTTCAATACGTTTAGAATCACCACTATAGTTAACCGCATTACTTATAAAATTATAAATAACTTGTTCAATTTTATTACTATCAGCAACAATAAAAACATGTTTTGTATAATTAAATATAATTTCAAATGACTCAGTTTCTAAAAACTTTTGTTGTCTATTTACTATTGTTTCAATAAGTTCAGTTAAATCAAATTTTGTTTTATTCAAAGGCTCCGTACGGGCGGAAATTCTCGATAAAACAAGAATGTCAGAAACTAGATTTTTAAGACGATTTGCTTCATCAATAATTATTTGCACATTAGCACTTTGATCTTCATTAGGAAAGTCCCTCATCATTTCTGCGTAACCTGTAATTAATGTTAAGGGAGTTCTTAAATCATGTGATACATTAGCAAGTAATTCACGATTTAAAGTTTCAGTTTTTTTCAACTCTTCTACCGCATAATTCAACGTATCATTTAATTCTGATATTTCTTTATATCCTTTTGCCTTAAATGTTAGGTTTTCATAATCACCTTCACCTAAATATGAGGCAGCCGTGGTAATTTCCGTAATTGGTTTGGATATTGATTTAGACATAATTAAGGCAATACAAATTGATAGAGCGACAACAATCAAAGTGATATACAATAACTGAGTTTTTAAAGTATCAATTGCTGGTTGAACTGGGGTTACTCTTGCTTGTATTACAATCATATAATCACTATTATTATCAGCAAGTTTTACTCTTTCACAATAAATTATCGCATCATTTTCAATCACATCAACATTATCTGTAATAACTTGTTGAAATTCAGGTCGTTCTGCATCCTTAAATACAATAAATTTAGGGTCACCAGTTTTTTCAATATCTAGGTAAACCTTGTTAAGTTGTTCTAAGGTCAAAACTTTTTCCGTAAAATCAATATCTCCAAATATTACTCTATATTCAATTTTTCCAAGACGTGGATTAATTACATTTTGTTTGATTAAATATACAGTAGCCTCTGCATCCTCTAATAAATCATTAAGTTGTTTAACTTCTTTTGTGTTTTTATTACCATATGAAGTAACATTACTACCATCGATTGTAGTATATATTTCCTGCATTAAAGCCTTTGTTTGCTTGATTTTGGTTGTTCGGTACACCTTATCTAGTAATAGTATTTGAAAGACACAAAAAATCAAAATAACAATTGTGGAAAAAAACAAAATGTACAAAAACAATTTCCACTTCAAGCTCATTTTATTTAGTTTCAAAACGATATCCTACCCTTCTGATTGTAATAATATTGTTTGAGTACTCTCCAATTTTTTTCCTCAATGATTTCATATGCGTATCCAAAGTTCTATCATCACCATAATAACCATAACCCCAAACTTTTTCAAGAAGCTGTTCACGAGTAATTGCGGTGTTGGCGTTATTAATAAGATATAACAAAAGTTCATATTCTTTGTGAGTTAAGTCAACTTTAGCATCATCAACATAAACAATTCTAGCATTTAAGTCAATTTTCAAGGTTTTATATGACCACGTTTTTTGTTCTTCTTTTTTATCTTCTTTGGCATGATATCTAGTTAATATGGCATTAATGCGCATCATAAGTTCTTTAGGAGAAAATGGTTTGGTCACATAATCGTCAATTCCCAAATCAAAACCATATAATTTATCATATTCCTCACCTCGTGCCGAAAGCATAATAATTGGAATTTGATATTTTTTTCTTATTTCTTTGACAGCTGAATACCCATCAAGTTCAGGCATCATGATGTCCATAATAATAATATCAGGTTGATTGGTATTTACGCTTGTAATAGCTTCTACCCCATTACATGCTAGATAAACTTCATACCCCTCAAATTGAGCGTACTTTTTAACTAACTCGCGAATTTGCATTTCATCATCAACAATCAAGATTTTATACATAATTCACCTCCTATTGTTATATTACTACATTATTATACCACAATTTTTAAATTTTTAGGTGAAATTACACTGAATTTATGCTTAAATAAAACTAAAAATTTTACATTTTAAAACTTTTGTACATATTAGTTTTATTTTCTAGCATTATTAATAATTGTAATTTATGTACTAAATTGTTTTATAAATGTAATTTATTAGAAATTTAATCTTTTTTTTAGTATAATAGTTATAAATCACATTGCCCCTTTAGTTCAATGGTAGAATATATCAATGGTAATGATAAGATGCTAGTTCAATTCTGGCATGGGGCACCATTTTGAAATAGGAGGGATAATATGAAACCCTTAGCATATACAATGCGTCCTGAAAATTATGCGCAAATTGTCGGTCAAGATCATTTAGTTGGCGAAACAGGCATTCTTACCAAAATGATAAAGACGAAAAGTCTTTTTTCTTTTATTTTGTATGGAAACCCAGGTTGTGGTAAAACAACTATAGCTGAGGCAACCTGTAAAATGAGTGGTCTAAAATGGTTCCGTTTCAATGCTTCAACTGATAATAAGGACACCCTACGCCAAATAATTACCGAATCACGTTTTTACACTGATTCAATTATTATTGTTGATGAAATTCATCGAATGAAGAAAGATATTCAAGATTATTTATTACCATATGTAGAAAATGGTACAATTATTATGATTGGCCTCACTACAGTTAACCCTTATCATGCTGTAAACCCTGCTATTAGATCGCGATGTCACATTTATAAATTAAATGATTTAACTAGTAATGACCTTCGAAAGGTATTAGAACGGGCCTATTCTTTAATTGGAGAGGGATTTCAAATTGATGAAGACGTATATGATTACTTAATTAGCATGGCAAATCTTGAAATTAGAACATTAATTAATAGTTTTGAAACATTAATAAAAACATCTTCTGCTAAACATATTACTTTAAATGATGCTATTAAGACGATTCAAAAAGCTAATGTTAGCATGGATGCCAATGGTGATAGTTATTATGACACTCTAAGTGGTCTTCATAAATCAATTAGGGGTAGCGATGTTGACGCGGCACTACATTATTTATCTAGGTTGATTATCGCGGATGACTTGCAAAGTTTATGCCGCCGTCTTCTTTGCATTGCTTATGAAGATATAGGACTTGCCAATCCTACGATTGGACCACGAGTTGTTGCTGCTTGCCAAGCCGCACGTGAATTAGGCAATCCTGAGGCAAAACTTCCTCTTTCAGTTATAGTTATCGAGATGGCCTTATCTCCAAAATCTAACAGCGCTGTACTTGCAGTTGATAAAGCCTTACAAGATGTCAATGACGGAAAAAGTGGTAGTATTCCTCTACATCTTAAAAATACCTATTCTTTTAATCCTGCCCAAACCCCTTATAAATATCCTCATGATTATCCTAATGCATGGGTATATCAACAATACTTACCAGATGTCTTAAAAGACGCGAAATACTATACTCCAAAACCAAGTTCAAAAATTGAAGTAGGATTAATGGAAAGATACAATCAAATAGAAGAAATGAAGAAAAAATATCAAAAGTGAAAGCACAAATACTTTCACTTTTTTATTTTAGATAGTTCTTCTTTTTTTATCATTAATAAACTAATTCTAATTAACAAATCACGATATTTTAAAAATCCTTCTATTTTTCCATTAATACTAGTAATCATTCGATGATTAATATAATTTTCTACATTGTTAAAATTATTGGTTAAAAATACCCTATAGCTAAATACTTTTATTAAATTTGCCATATTACTTGAATCAGCAGTACAACCAACTATAAACTTATAACCGATATTACTGCCTGTAATTAAAAGGTATTCAAGAATTTGTTTGTAATCATAATTATCATCAATTTTTTCAACACCATTAATATAAATTAATGATTTTTTTAGTTTTTCTGGACTGTTTTTATTATATTCATCGATATTATTAGTGTTATTATTATTTAGTATTTCTAGTTTTTCATCTATTTTACTTTTTATTTCATTTAAAAATTCAGATGAATTACTATATTTAATGCCAGGTATATTCATATCAGTCAAATTATAGTTTAAATCTAATAATGCTATTTCATATTCATCAATCGTTTTTTGAAATTTTGGATAAAGTATTAACGATGTTAAATAGTTGCGATAAATGTCATTATCATTAGAAACAATAAGCAAATTCTCATCGCACACAACATATTCATTTCTATCATCTTTACCAATAATTAATTCTAAAGGTTTATCTAATGAATGTACTAACGCTTCTTTCATATTTAAAGTACTACCAACTATATTATTTATTTCAATAACAATCATATCATGAGTTTTATCATATCTTATTAAAAATGGTTCATTTAAAATTTTACACAATGAGACTCTTAATACCTCATAATTCACTTGTTGGTATGTCTTTATAAAAACTACACTAATATGATTACAAACAATATAACTAATATCTTGATAAAAAATACATAACCGGCTTAATTCTTTTTTAATGTCCATTACATATTTAATCATTTTTTTATTTTCACTACTAGTATCTACGACAGAATTACTAAGTTTACGTAAAGGGAGTGGCTTAAAACCTTTATCTTTTATAATATAGTCATTACTAAACTGTCTTATTTTACTATTTACTTTTTTTGAATACTTAAACGCACCGCCAAAGCATTTTTTTATCCATTGGTTTATCATTTTGAAGAATTCAAATACTGTTTTTTTACAAATAAAAACAATACCAACAAAAATAGTTACAATACAAAAAATAATTGTTCCAACTTTTGAAAACAACAAAAACAATAGATAGAATAAAATACACCCAATTATGCCACCGCCAACCATCATATTACTACGTCCCGTTTTAAAGTAATCAAAATACAGCAAAATTGTGTTCTTAAAACTATTTCCCTCATACTTACTAACAAAATTGTGCATTGAAAAATGACTTAATGTAATAATTGCAAGTGATATCATGATAATTCCTAAATATCTAATGTTTTTAACTGTAAACTTGTGATGTACAAATAAAAAATACACCCCCAAAGCCCCTAAAAGTAATAAAAAAATAAAATACCAATCGCCAAACATTAGTCTAAAGGCTAGCATTCCATATTTTCCCACAATGCCAAGTCTAGCAATTGAGATTAGAGAAAATAGTAAACAAACAATTCCTGCTACTTCATATATAAAAATAAATTCTTTACTCTTTTGTTCATATTCTGATAATTTTTCTTTTGCCATAATATCACCCATAATATTAAACACTATTTAATGTGAAAAATTTGTAAAAAAAAGACAAAAGAAAAAAATCCATCATAAGATGGATTTCAATTAACTACTTTTTATTCTTTTCCTTATGAATAGTAGCTTTTTTACAACGTGGACAATATTTCTTTTGTTCTAAACGATCTGGAGTGTTTCGTTTATTTTTTTGAGTAAGGTAATTTTCTTCGCCACATTCTGTACATTTTAATAAAACATTAATACGCATAATGTTACCTCCTAAATTCCATAATATTATACTACATTATGAAAAAAATAGCAAGCAATTAAAAACTTTTTTTACTAACATTCTACATTACTAGAAAAAAGGACAAAAATAATTACATTATATTCAATATATTAAACTAATACATCACCATTTTTAATTCCAATTGAAAGAAATAAATAAACAATTCCTGCAAATGCCCATGCGATTGACATTGTTAGTGCAACTTTTCCACACGCTTTACTACGATTAGCCCATTTATTTTGCCATAATATATAAAATACAAAACCAACTGGAGGTAGTAAAAAACTAATTAACTTCCATACAAATGGAGGAACAGGATCATCAATAATTGTAGTGTTAGTTGAAACGACTACTTCAGTATTTTCGGGTTTAACATGAAATTCAAACCCACATTGTTCACATTTCTCAGCTTTTATACTTTGTTCCTTCATACATTTAGGACATACTTTTGTTTTTTCCATATTTATTAATCCTCTCTATTTTCACGCATCTATGATTATTTTACCATAAATAAATGTTATTGTCAAATAGTACTATTTATTTTCATCATTTTTTTCTTGACTTTTCAATAAATCTCTAATTTCTGTTAACAACGCAATATCTGCAGGAACTGGTTGTGGTTCAGGTGCAACTTCAGGTTCTTGTTCTTCCTCTTTTTTACGTAATTTTTCAGCGGTTGCTCTAGCTCGTTTCGCTACTGAAGAACAAACCTTGATAATTACAAATAAAATTATTGCGATTAGTAAAAAGTCAATAATAGCTTGTATTAATGCCCCCCATGATATAACAATATCATTAACTGGAACTTCAAGAACATCGCCCACATTGTTAGCTAGTCCCGCAGCAACATCAGCTTCTGTCGCTTCTTTATGACTTTTCAAAACAGTTATCAATGAATTACTTAAATCAGTATCACCAATGATCCAAGCAATTAATGGTGAAATTATATTAACATTAATTGCGGTTACAATTTTACTAAAAGCACCACCAATAATTACACCAATTGCAAGTGCTAAGGCATTTCCTTTATTAATAAAGGCGATAAATTCTTTTACTAATCCTTGTTTTTTTTCTTTGATTTCTTTTCTTGTCTTCTTTGCCATTTTAATTTCCTCCTTTAGCAAGTTTAAATATTTCCATTATATCTGCTTTATTTAATTGTTTAATACCTGGTACATTAACTGTATCATTTTTTGTTAAACGATTGGCCATTTCATCTAGTTTAGACATATCAATGTTTAAATCATATAGTGTTACTGGCATATTAAGATATTTAAAATATGATTCTAGAAATACAATCCCTTTACTAGCAGCAATTTCCGGTTCTACTGCTTTATCAATTTCAAACACCTCATATGCAAGTGCGCTAAATAGTGGAACAAAACCTTTGTAAACATATCTAGCCCACGCTAAAAATAATACTGACAATCCGGCACCATGAGCAACATAGTCAAAAGTACCACTAATTTCATGTTCAAGTTTGTGAACAGTAAAATACATTTTTTCACCAATGCCCGTTAATCCATTATGTGAAAAACTACTTGCGATCATGAGTGTTGCTCTAGCATCATAGTTTTCAGGTTCATTTATAGCTATTCTACCTGCTTTAATTACCGCTTTTAATACTCCTTCTGCTATCCGAGCAGCAAAATCATTATTACCAACATTAGTTAAATATCTTTCCAATGTATGCATCATAATATCCACAATGCCACACCCAGTTTGAAAACGAGAAACCGTAAAAGTTAATTCGGGGTTCATTATACTAAATAATGGTCTAATAATATCATTATTAAAACCACTTTTAACTTGCGTCTCGTCATTTGTTATAACACAAGAATTACTTAATTCACTACCAGCTGCACTAATTGTTAGGATAACTCCTACTGGTAATGCTTTTACCGGTTTAATTTCATGAATATTAAGTTTCCACGGATCATCATTTAAGTAATAACCACACGCAATAGCTTTACTTGAATCTATGACTGATCCTCCACCCACAGCTAAAATAAGTTCAACTTGATTTTCTCTTGCAATTTTTATGCCCTCACGAACTAACGAAACTTTTGGATTAGGTTCAACCCCTCCAAGTTCTATAACTTTAATTCCTTCTTGTTTTAGTGAAGTCAAAACACGGTCATATAAACCATTTTTTTTAATTGAGTTTCTGCCATAATGAAGTAAAACTTTTGTATATCCATACTCTTTAACTATTCTTCCTACTTCTGTTTCACGGTCAGTGCCAAAATATATCTTTGTAGGAGAATAAAAATCAAAATTTAACATTAAACGTTCTCACTTTCTAATTATTACTCAATTTCTTGAATATCAATGATTCCAACATCAAAAGTAGGAAAATCACTAAATCCTCCACCAATATTCATGGTTGGAACATTTGCGATTTTTAAAATAACATCATTACTTTCTTTATCAATAGTTTTTCCAAATGCTGCATACTCACCATCTAACCAACTAGCCGTACCAGCACAAATAAAGAATTGTGAAGTTGCACTATTAGGATCAGATGTTCTAGCCATAGATATAACACCAAGTTCGTGTTTTAAGTCATTTTTAAAGCCATTTGTAGCAAATTCTCCTTTTATTGAGTCTACTTCACCTAATTCTAATAAAGTGTTGTTTTCTATTTTATATCCACCAGTTTGAATCATAAATCCTTTAATAATTCGATGAAAAACAGTATTTTTATAATATCCTTCTCTTACTAGTTTGATAAAATTCTCAACTGTTTTTGGAGCAATTTCTGGGTATAATTCAAGTTTAATCGTATCTTCAGTATTTAGTTTTATTTGTATTTTCATTTTTTTACCTCTTTTTCATACTTATTATACCACATTTCTTTATTTTAAATTTAATATTTACATAAAAAAAGAATTGTAACTAAGATTCTTACAATTCTTTAGATTATTTCTTTGGTTACTTCTTTAGCTTTACTAATAAAATCTAAATGTTTTTGGTAATAGAGATCCATGATATTCAAAATTTTAGAAATGTCAGTTTTTACTACTTTCTCAAAAGCTTTATCAACTTTACTAACCTTAATAAAGTATAATAATTGCAATACTTTGGTTTGATTAACATTTAAATCAAAACCATCATTTATACAATTTAAGCAATAAACACCACCATCATAAACGCTAAAAACTGCATTTTGTACTTTTTTATTACACTTTAAACATACCCTCAATTCTGGTGCAATACCAATTAAGTAGGTTAGCTTAACTTCAAATAGGGCTAAGACTAATCTTACATCAATGTCTTTTTTTAATAATTCCAAAATATCTATCACAAACTGATAAAAAGTATCAATGCTTGTAACTTGTTGCGTAAAAACAATTATTTTTTCCAAAATCGGATAAAAACATAACATTTTATTAATATCTTGTTTTATTGGCAAATAACTATCAACAATTGAGCCTTCCGTTAAAGTGTCAAGACCATCACTAGAAGTAGCTAAAAAACTAATCCTAGTTAATGGTTCAGCTAATAATCTAGTACCACTAGTAATCTTTTTAGCACCTCTAATAATATAGTTTTTCTTACCAGTTTTAGTCAAAATCTCTGCTAAAACAGCTTGTTCTTTATACTCTACTACCTTCAGTACGATACCTTCGGTTTGGATGATTTGTTTCATTTTCTAGTTCTTCTTTCTTTCTAAGATAAAATTTGTAGTTCAAATAATCATCAATCTTACCACTTTTTAAAAATTTATTCCACAACGTCTCTTCAAATTTACTCATAATATTCCTCCTAATTTTAGGATGAATCTTTTTTTACTTTTTATACATCTTTTGTATATCCAAAATTTGAAAGTTGCATTTTGTGGTTTCGCCAGTTTTCTTCTACTTTGACAAATAGTTCCAAATAAACTTTAGTGCCTAACAATTTTGCAATATCTTGTCTTGCAAGAATGCCAATTTCTTTTATTTTTTGGCCCTTTGAACCTATAATTATTTTCTTTTGTGATTGTCTTTCTACAACGATGGTTGCGTGAATTTCAATTAAATCAGGCTTATTAGGTCTTCCCTTAAAACTTTCTATTTCTACAGCCACACTATGTGGTACTTCATCATCAGTCTTTAAGAGAATTTTTTCTCTAATTATTTCGGCTACCACAAATCTTTCAGGTTGATCTAATAATTGGTCCTCAGGATAATACATTGGTCCTGGTTTTAAATTACTTTTAATTAATTTTATCAATTCATCAACTTGATAATCGTTACTTGCACTAATCGAAATACCACTAACAAATGGAAAAACAGCACGATATGAATCCATATTCGCAATAAGTTCATCTTGATCTTTTATTAAGTCTACCTTATTACCAACTAGAATTGTTGGAATTTTTGTTTTTAAAAGTTCACTAATCATCGTTTTATCTTCATCTGCTATTTTCTTTGTAACATCACACATTAGCAAAACAACATCAACCCCTGCTAAGGCGCTACTAACATAATCATTCATTATTTTACCAAGTTCTGTCTTTGGTTTATGGAACCCTGGAGTATCAATAAAAACAATTTGTGCTTCATCGTCAGTATAAATGCCTTGAATTTTGTTTCTTGTTGTTTGAGCTTTCGGCGAAACAATTACAATTTTTTGTTTCAAAAATTGGTTGAGAAGGGTACTCTTTCCAACATTAGGACGGCCAATGATAGCCACAAATCCAGATTTAAAGGCCTTATTCATTTAAATCACTCTCACCAAAAGCAAATGGCAACAATTCTTCAACCGTAAAGCTCTTGGTTTTCTTATCTAAATTTATTAATGTTACGATAGCATCTTTGTTCATTAATTCACTAATTACTTGGCGACACGCACCACATGGGAAAACTAAATCATCACTTTTGCCCATTATTACTAATTCTTCAATATCATCTTTTCGATATCCTTTTGCATATGTTGCGAAAAGAGCTGTTCTCTCAGCACAATTGCTTAATCCATAAGAAGCATTTTCAACATTTGAACCTATTACATAGTTACCATCTTTTAGAATTACTAGTGCTCCAACTTGAAAATGTGAATATTTAGCGTATGCATTGTTATAACCGATATGTACTAATTTATATTTTTCTTCAAAATTCATCCTTATCTCCTTATATTTATTATATTTAATATTTTATCTTGTAATTCAAACATTTTTTTCTCATCGTCAATTGTTTGGTGATCATAGCCCAAACTGTGAAGTGCTCCATGAGTGACGAGGAACGCAAACTCTCGAATCGTACTATGTCCATATTCGACAGCTTGAGACAATACCTTTTCATAACTAATAAAAATGTCACCTAATTCTTCTGGTATTTTTCCTGGTTTTTCATCATCAATTGAAGCAAAAGTTATAACATCAGTAGCTCTGTCAATTCCTCTATATGTCAAATTAATTTGGTGAATTTCGTCATTATCAACTATTATATAACTTATGACGTGATTACCTTTTATTTCTAATAATCGACAAATTTCATGAAGTATCGTTTTAATTATACCTTTAGGATTTTCAATGCCTAATGCTTGTACTTTTCCATCTAGATTAAACTTAATCATGGGTACCACCTTCATATCTTGAGATAATTTTAGAAACTAAAGGATGACGCATTACATCAAAACGGTTAAACGAAATTATAGAAACACCTTCTAAATGTTGAAGTAATTCTGTAGCCTCAATTAATCCCGATTTTTCTCGATTAGGTAAATCAATTTGTGTAATGTCACCAGTTATAATCATTTTGGAATTAAATCCTAAACGTGTCACAAACATTTTCATTTGATTTGTCGTTGTATTTTGTGCTTCATCTAAAATTATAACCGCACTGTCTAAAGTTCTTCCTCTCATATAAGCAAGAGGTGCTATTTCAATAGTTCCTTTTTCGATGTATCTTTCAGTTTGTTCTTTTCCCAAGAAATCATATAAAGCATCATAAATTGGTATCAAGTATGGGTCAACTTTTTCTTTTAAGTCACCTGGCAAAAATCCGAGTTTTTCACCAGCTTCTACTACAGGTCTAGTTATAATGATTTTTCTTATTTGACTCTTCTTAAGCAAGCTAATCGCAAATGCGACTGCTAAATAAGTTTTACCACTTCCTGCTGCACCTTTAGCAAATATAATGCTGTTCTTTTGCATGGCTTCTAGATAAATCATTTGATTAATGGTTTTTGGATATACTTTTTGTCCCTCACGAGTATGAATAATAATCTTTTTGTTTATGTAAAAATTCTTAATACCCGCATGTGTTATTTCAAAATCTTTGCTATCTTTAAAGCTTTGAATAATGTATATTAAGTCTCTCTCTTGCCAAGCTATATTTTCCTCTATAAGTTCACTAAGCATACTAATAATTTCTTTAAGTAATGGTTCAACCTTCCGGTTTGAATCGTTTTCTTCCATTAATAACTTGTTGTTAATATGATCAATTTTAACTCCAAGTTCCATTTCTAATAAATTTATATTTTTATTTAATGGACCTATCAAGATTTGTTCCGCATGTAAATCATTAAAAGTCCACAATTCAAATGTTGCCATTGTATCACTCCTATACTTTTATTATACCATATTTTTTATATTTTGCATTAAAAAAGAAAGATAAAACAAATATATGTATTATCATTCTTGTGATATGTGCTCTAGCACCTTAATGTGTTCAAAATTATTCAACAATTGATTACGGTCAAAAGAAAAACGCAATAATTTGGTATGTGATGGAATTTTTAGGTTTCGACTTTTTTCATAGTATAAGTAAACTACTTCACTATCATCATAATCATTTTTAAGTGGTGTTGTCACATTTATTAAGTATATTTTATTATTATCAGAAACTACTAAATCAACAAGTTCCTTAGTATTTTCCTTTTGAATGACCCCTCTCAGAAATATTTCGGCTTCACTATTTTCATCTTTAAGCATATAATAGCAACATACAGCCATCCATAAGTTCTTTTTTTCAAAAATTTCTTTAGTTTTAATAGTATGAAAATGAACTATTATGTACTCTCGTTTGTACAATATTTTTTTTAATAAGTTATTTTTCAAGTAATTCTTTAGAATTTCAAATAAAATTTTAACTTGTGGTAAGTCAAGATTTAATAAATTGATAATCATTGTAGTATCTTTAAAGTATGTTACTTCTCTATTACCAATTATTTTATTGATAAACTCGTACCATTTGAAGGGATAAGTAGTCCCTAATTCATAAGTTTTCTTAATAAATTGTTCTTCAATAATCGAATAATCATAGTAATTTATATTAAAAGATTGACTTATTAAATAGTTCATCATCATCACCCGTGTAAGTATATGTTAATAACTATTAAATAATGTCAATCTTGTTTTAATTTTTTGCTTTTATACCATTAACCTCAATTGGAACAAACACAATTAAAGGTTTATGTTTTGTCGTTCTAAATATTAGTTTAGTAATTTCATCATTTATGGTCTTTTCTGCTTGTTCTAGTGAATAATTCTTACGCCATAATGAATTTTCAAAAATGCTTCTAGAAAGTTCACAGACTTTTTTTGTTAATTCTTCATCTTCCATCTTTCCGACAATTCCCTTGGATATTACATTTACCTTTTTTACAACTTTTCGCTGTCTAATATCGTAATACATTGTTATCACTAACGCTCCATCGGTCGATAAAGTTTCTCTATCCTTTATCACTTCTTCATTAACATCACCAGTCAACGATCCATCAACAAAAACATCACCAACTTTTGTTTTACTACGATCTATTGGTTTACCATCTTTAAAGTTTAATATTTCACCATTATCAGTAAGTAAGACTCTATTACGTTCAAAACCAAAGTCTAAAGCTACAAGTAATTGTTCATACATATGTCGGTATTCACCTTTAATTGGAATAATATATTTTGGTTTCAAGACAGAATACATTAATTTTAAATCATCACTTGTCGCATGCGATGGTCTTAAAATATTCCTATCATATGTCGTTAAATTCATATCATAACGATATAATGTATTTATCGCATTTGTCGCAAGTTTTTCCGTTCCTGAAACAGGTGGACACATTACAATTATTTGATCATTTGGAGTCAAACGAATAAATTTATCATCACCTAAAACCATTTTAACTAATAATGAATATGCTTCTTCTCGTTTACCATGTACAATAACTACTAAATTATCATCATCATTTCGATTAGTTTCAGAATAAGGTTTTAGTGTTACTAGTTTACCTTCCGGTACTTTCAAATAATTATTTAGCATTGCGGTTTCAACAAATTTAACGCCCTTATAACCAACAAAAGCAATTTTACGATTTTCTTCAATTGCTAAATTAATAATTTTCTGTATACGCTTTAAATCTGATGAATATGCGGCAACGATGATTCTACTTTTAGCATGAGTTAAAATATTATTAAAATTATGTTCTAACATCATATCATTGCTAACTCTACCAAGTGAAGTTGTACCTACACTTTCACTCATAAGAGCTAGAACTTTGCCTTTACCAAGATCGGTGATTTTACTAAAACTAGTTGTGTAGTGATCTTCCCCTGTTGGAGCAAAATTAAAATCAGTTGCATAAATAATCGTACCATCTGCAGTGTGAATAGCAATACCAATTGATTCAGGTAAGCTATGGGTAGTATTAAAAAACTCAACTTTTACACCTTTAAAATTTAACACCTTATTTTCGTTAATGCGATATAATCTAAATTTCTTAATATCCATTTTATTATCTGTTAATAAATTTTCAATTAAACTAATAGTAAAATGCGTGCCGTAAACATTAATAGGTAAATTTCTTAATAAATATGGAATAGCCCCAATATTATCTTCATGTCCATGAGAAACAAAAATACCAGCAATTTTATTTTTTCGTTCCATTAAATAACTAATATCTGGTACTACGGCATCGACACCATACATATCAATATCGGGGTATCGTAAACCGGCATCAAGAATGAATATTGATTCATCGGTTTCAACAATATATAGATTTTTTCCATCTTCACCAAGTCCCCCAAGAGCCATTATTTTCAAATTAGCCATTTCTTTTCCTCCTTTCTTAAATATTTCTATAATTAGTATTATTAATAGACAAACAATATGCAGTTAATTATATCATTTTCTTAAGTTTTTTTCAATTAAAGCGATTAATAGAAAAAGCTAAACAAACCTATTTAGTGTTATGTTTAGTTTTCTCTTTATGCTTATATGGTATTCTATATAATTGCTTTATCAAATTTTTAATATTAAAAGGGATAAGAGGATAAAGGTAAGGTCTATTAAAACTCTTTAAACAAGCTAAATATGTCACAAGTAAGACAACTCCGCAAATAAAGCCAGGCATCTTAAAGAAATACACACTTATTAGTAAGAAAATATTCGCCATTTTATTTGCGAGTGATAATTCATAACTAGGGGTTATATACGAGCCGATGGCAGATATTGCGGCTAAAATAACAATTTGTTCAGTAAATAAACCAACTTTTATGGCAACATCACCAATTATTAATCCTGAAACAAGCCCCATAGATGTTGAAAGAGCACTTGGTGTATGAATTGAAGCCATTCTAATTAATTCAATTCCTATTAATACAGTAATTAATTGTATAAAAAGAATGTTATGATTATGATTATTCGAAATAAATGGTTTTAAAACAGTTGGTAAATTATAATCTGTTAAAGCATACCATAAAGGAATACTAAAAAAAGCAATAATAATTCCAATTATTCTAATTAATCTTAAATATGAACCTGCAACAACGGTTTGCCTAAATTCTTCAGCATGTTGTAAATGATCAAAAATACTAACAGGACCCAAAATAGCACTAGGAGAGGTATCAACAATTATCCCAAACATTCCCTGGTATAAATGAATAGCTAACGTATCAGGTCTTTCTGTGTATTTGACAAGTGGATAAGGACTATAGCGGTGATTCACTAGAAGTTCCTCTAAAGCTTTATCACTCATTGTCAATTCCTTAACTTTAATTTTTTCTAATTTCCGCATTATCTCCTGTAAAACATCTGGTTTAATAATATCTTTTAAGTAAATAAGAGCAACTCTAGTTTTACTAATCGTTCCTATTTCATATATTTTCATTCCTAAATTTCCTGTTTTTATTCTTCTTCTAATTAAACCAATGTTTGTGGCAAAATTTTCAGTAAATCCATCACGACTGCCTCTCACGACTTTTTCACCATCTGGTTCACTAATTGATCTTGAAGGATACTCTTTCGTTTCAGTTATGAACATTAAGTTACTTTCATTGCAAATAACTAATAAATCACCATTAAATACTGCTTTTGAAGCAGTATCTATATTTTTGGTAAATTCAAGATTTTCGGCAATTAGATTATTACTTACTACCTCTTTTAGATTTTTTTCATTTATTTGATCTTTAATTTTAATAAAACTTGTAATTAGTCGCGATATTTTAAGACTATTTGAGAGAAAGGAGTCATAATAAAAAGTAAAAGTTAAATCGTTTTTGTTTTTTATTGTTCTTTTGACAATATCAAACGTAATATTTAAGCCTAATAAATCGTCTATTGATTGACATTGAATTGATGTGCTCATTCTAACCTCGTGGTTTAAAAATTAATGCAATAATAAACGATGAGAAAATTGCGGCTGATATTCCACTTGATGTTATGTCAAAAATCCCAGTAAATAAGCCAATAATACCACTTTCTTCAGCAGCTTTAAGGGCTGCATGTGTAAGTGAATGACCAAATGATGAAATTGGCACTAAAGCACCTCCACCTGCAAATTTTATTAATTTATCATACAACCCAAAGCACTCTAAAAATGAGCCTAAAATAACATAAATAACTGTTAAATGGATTGGTAACAATTTACACAAATCCATAATTAATTGAGCTATCATACAAATAGCACCACAAACTAAAAAAGCTAATAAAAAATTCATTTAATCACACCTTTCTAAAGATATTGCATGACTAATACATGGAATTGTGTCTTTTTGAGCTATCATCACCGGATTTAGTAGTGCACCTGTAGCAAGTACTAACACCCTTTTAAATGTACCTTTTACTATTTCTGCAACTACATAACTTAATAAATATGCCGTTATGCATCCACAACCACTTCCACCCGCAAAAACCTTTTGCCGCTTTATATCATACAAATTTTTGCCGGCATCTTGGTGTTTATCTCTAACCATTATACCATTTTCAGCACAACACTTTATGAAGAGTTCACTACCATAAATTGATAAATCTCCGGTTATTATTGCATCGTAATCATTGATAGTTTCGCCAAAATTAGTTAAATGATCGAATAATGTTTCTGCCGCACTAGGAGCCATGACACGCCCCATATCTTGTGCATCCTTTTGCTTAACGTCAATAATTTTCCCTATTGTTCCCGATTTTACTCGTATATTAGTTCGTCTACTACCTAGTAAACACATGCCAGCCGCTGTTGCAGTAAAAGTCATTGATGTTGGTTTTTGACCACCATATTCTGTTGGATACCGAAACTGTCTTTCACTAGTCGCATTATGACTCGAACTAGACACTAAAACTTTAGCATTTTTTAAAGTATCTACGTAAATGCTTCCCAATATAATATTTTCCGTAATGGTTGAACACGCCGCAAATGTACCAAAAAATGGTATAAAAGTATTACGCATTGCATAGGTGCTAATGGCAATTTGGTTATTCAAATCTCCGCCAAACATAACATCAATTTCATTAGGCCCTAATTTTTCTTTTATACATACAATTTCAAAAGCTTTTTTGACTAAAGCTATTTCAGCTTTTTCCCATGTTTTTTCATTACAATAGTTATTATCATAACTATAATCATAGTAATTGCCAATAGGACCATCTTTTTCTTTGGGCCCTGTCACCACCGATGTATTTTCGATAAAAACATCGTCAAATATTAAACTATTCCTTCCTATTTTCTTCATACTATCTTATTAAATAAATAAGGGTTGCACTTACAAATGAGCTAACCACTCCAGCAACAATAACAGCGCCTGCTAACTTGAACA
>ULWL01071065.1_pt1 | contig 19186 bp, 23 predicted proteins | sample 1960171 | NCBI WGS metagenome assembly ULWL01 (sample SAMEA4835807, study PRJEB28245) | human gut metagenome | biome: gut microbiome; material: fecal sample | place: Denmark | collected 2008 | reverse complement strand
TAAGAACCAGTTATTAAAAACTACCCTATTTCTTATTCCACTTATATTATATCACATTGAATTATTTTTTCAATTACTTTTTAATATTAAATTTATCTTTAAGAATTTTTTCTACTTTTTTACCTATGTTATCAATATCAGTTTGATTTCTAACCGAAGCTGTTATGTTGACAAGATTTCCTGAAACTTCAATTGTTGGTCCATTAGTAATATTCGTTTGATTCTTTGTTGATAAATTGTCAAAATATCTCATCATTCTATTAAGCGATGCACTCCACGTTGGATTTAATACGACTTCTCCTTTCTTTAATAAAGCTAGTCCTTCTTCTCCAATTCCTCCAAAAATTCCACCACTATGAAATTTAGGAATTTTTATAGTGTCTCCAGAATATATCTTATTCGCATTTTTTATTGATGGATTTGCAGCCATTATTTTACTTATAGTTGTATTAAATCTACTTGCAATTCCAGATAAAGTATCTCCATATTTTATTTTATATGAAGTATATTCTTTTTTCTTTTGTGTAGATTGAGTATTCGTATTATTTAATTTCGACAAGTCACTTTTTAATGGAGCAACAAAGTTTTTTCTGTATGTTTCATATAATTTTTGAGATTGTATTGTAGCATTATCATAGATTATTTGACCTGTTTCAGCAAATAGCTTTACCCTTTGGTTGTATATATCCTGCCACGCTTGTATTTGTGCTTCTTGTGCATCCTGTATTGCTTTAATTTGAGCATCTCTTTCTGATTCAATTGCTTTTATTTGGTCCTCTATACTCCAATCTTCTAATTGTTGTTGCCATTCTTCGTCTAATTCTTTTAAATTTTTCTTCGCTTCTTTTAATGCCTCTTGTGCTTCTCTTCCTGTTCTTTGTTCCCAATAAGAAATATCATCTAAATGCTCTTGTCTCTTTTTTAAATATTCTTCTTTTGTTCTTATTCTATCATTTTCGTTTTCAACTTTCTTTAAGGCATCTATTCTAGCATCTGCTTCTTCTTCAATAAGTTTTATTTTTTCTTCATTAGTTTTTTTCAATGCTTCAATGTCATCATTTAATTTATCTTCCAAATAACCTAAATAATCAACTTGCAAATCTTCAATTGCTTCTGAATATTTCTTTTCTAGTTCTATTCTATCTTCAGCATTCATCCAAGTAGCTTTTTTTACTTCTTGAAGATATTTTTTATATCGTTCAATTCTTTGCTGTATTATATATATATAATCTTTATTAGATAGTTGCCCTAATTCTTTTTGTTTATCAACCCAACGTTTTTCAAGTCTTTCTCTTTCATCTACAAAATTTTTAAAAGCTTCTAGCCTCTTTTTATATGCTTCTTCCGCTGCTTTTGCTGCATCTGACTCGCTAGACTTTGATGAACTTGAACCACCTCTACTTCTACTCGTAGTTGCTCTAGTAAAACTATAAGAATCTAGTAGCTTTATTTGTGCATTTAATGTATTAGTTACATCTGCTATTTGTCTTTTAGCTTCATCAGACAGCCCACCAAAATTTCCAAAATTCAATCCGAAATTTTGCTCCTATTTTATTTAAAGCTTTCCCAAAAGCTTCAACAGAAATTGTTCCTTTCAAAAAACCCGATGCCGCTTGTATGACTGAATCAGCTGCACTTTTAATCCCTGAAGATGCATCTTCTCCATCCAATTTAGTAGATTTCAATGTTCCATTCAAATCTTGCATAATTATCTTTGCAACTTTAGTAGCAGCTTCTAGTTGTAATTTTGCTTTTGCATTTTCTTTTGTGGCATTAGCTTCGTTTATCATTTCCTCTTCATTTAAGACAAGTTGCCCATTTACAATATCCAAATATTTTATTAAATCATTATCAACTAAATTTTTTAGTGTAGTTGCTGAAATAGTGCCATTTTCGTTAAATTCATCCATGGCAGAATAAAGAGAATTGAATCCTTGCTCCAGTTTTGAAAAAGTATCTAGTACTTTATCATATTCTTTTTTATATTCCTCTGTACTCTTCAGAGTTTCTTCTTGTTTCTCAGCAACCTTTCCGAAATGTAAACCCTAATACATCTAACGAATTTTTAAAGTTATCTACAGAAATACCATTCGCATCTAATAACTCTTTTAATTTAGTCAACTGTTCTGTTGATTCTCCAGAATCAAACATATTTTTTAAATCTGTTGAAGAAATATCACCCATTGAAGTTATAATCTCTTGAACTTTTTCTTTTAGTTCTTTATCATTTGTATCAAATTTTAATTTTATAGAATAACCGTCTGCTACACCTTGAGCTTCTTTTAAATCCTCTTGAATTAATTTTGTTATTCCTTGTTGATGTGTAGGGTCATTTTTAGCCACATCTAAAGCTTCGTTATATACATCTGTTAATTTCTGTTTCGCAGCTTCAACTCCAGCAGAATCTCCTTTTGTATAAGCTTCTTCTAATTCTGCTCTCGCAGCCAATATTTTACCATAAACATCAGAATATTGTTCATCATATTTTAATCTGTTATTTAAAAATTCTTTATATTGTGTTATACTTTCTCCATATTTTTTATTTATTTCATTTATAGCTTTTGAAACATTTTCAATTATCGTAGTCAATACCTTTTGTTCATTTTTATTCATACTGTTATAATTGTTATTTCTATATTCATTAAGTTTATCATACATATCTCTGTATTTATTTAAAACTTCTTCTACTGTTCCACCAGCCCCTTGTTTTCCTATACCCAATCCACTATATCCTGCAACAGATTCTAAAATATTCTCAATTCCTTTTAAATATGAAGATGATTGTATTTCACTAAAATCAAGCTTAGGCAATCGTATACTTTTATAGAAACGTTCCGTCATACTTTTCGACAATTTATTTAATGATTTTTCATTCTCTTGTAAATATTTTTGATAATTATTTTTTAATAACTTATTTATACTTTCATTTTGTTTATCAACACTATTCGTAACAAGGTCTATTCCTTCTGCTTCTTTTCCAAATTTTGAAATTAATTCTTTTTGAATTTCTATAAGTTCTTTCTTTTTAGCTATTTGCTCTTCTTGCGTTATGTTTGAATCATTTAATTCATTAGTTAAATCTATAATTTTAGTTCTATAGGCTTCTATATCTGTTTCTGTTTGTTTAAACGCATCATTGGCTTCTTTAGTTTTTTCGGCTGCTTTTTGTGCTGCATTTATATAAGCTGTTATTCCATCAACAATTGCTTGAATAGCAATTGTAATTCCAAAAGACAAGGTTGCTTCTAGTGCAGCAATAGTTAATTTTAATCCAATAGTTGCTACTTTAGCTGCTATTGTTTGAGTTATATAACCTGTTAAACTTGCATCTACTTTATTTATTCCAGAATTCGCTTTATTTAATCCATTTATATATTCCTTAAAATCATCTGTTGCCGATTTGCCTAAAAGTTTAAATAGAGCTTCACTTGTTTCTTTTCCTGTTTTAACTTGTTCATTGTATAACTTAAATGCTGCTTTTAATTCATCCATTCTTCCAATAAAAGTTCCAATTAAACCTTTATCTATATTTTTATTAAATAAGCTCATTGCCAAAGTAGCAGTTGAAACAACTACTGGTAATACTCCGAATTTATCAATTATAGAATTTAAAATTGATATAGCATCCGCCCCACCTGATACTATAGTAGTAAAAATTCCTTTGCCTCCAGTATCAGCTAATGTATTTTGCAATTCCAATACTCTTGCATTAAATTGTTGTGTCGCAGCTTCCATTGTATTCATATATTTAGAATTCTCTTGTGCTGAATATCCTACAGAATTAAGAGAATTTTCTAGTGCTTTTGCATAAGTGCTATCTTCTCCTGCCATTTCTGAAAGCAATCCAGCACCTATATTTCTTCTAAATACTGTAAATAATTCCAAAAGTTTTTGCATTTCTACAGAGCTTTCTTTTCCTTCTGACTTTAATTTTTCCATTCTTTCAGACATACTTGCAAAAATTTCAGTTACAGATTTGAAAGTAGTTTTAGCTTCATCTTCAAAAAGGTCTAATCCTAATTCATCAGCTATTTCTAGTTTTCCCTCAGCTCTCATTTGCTGAGCCATATTAGCCATAGCAGTACCAATTACTTTTCCGCCTCTTTGAGCTGCTCTTTCAGCTGCCACAATCATTGCAATAGTTTCATCAATAGTTGCTCCAGCTAAATTAAATCCTTGCGAAGTTCTTTTTAATGCTTCTAATAATCCTTCAGAACTAATTGGAAAATTATCAGCTGTTTTATTTATTTTATCAATAATATTAGATAAGTTTTGTGCTTTTTCAGCAGTTGTTCCTGTGTCCATTCCCCATTGTGCCATTATTGATATTAACCCATCTGTTGCTTGTGTAGCATCTAACTCAGCGGTGTTTAATGCCAATAAAGATTTCTCTGTTAAAGCCAACGCATCATTCGCATTATAACCAGCTCTTGCAAAATTTAATGTGATAGAAGAAACATCATCAAAAGAACGAGCATAATCATAAGCCAATTGAGTTAATTCATCTCTATATTTTTTGACATCTATAGAACCTTCTTCCATTATACGAGAGATTTCCATCATTCTATATTCTACTTGTTTCATTGCTTCTATTGAATCAAGTGCTGCATTTTTTAATTCATTAAATCCTTGATATAATAGATAAGTTTTTGCATAAGTTGCTATTTTTTCATAAGTTGTTCGAGTTGACTTAAGTACTCTATTATTATATTCCTCATTTCTTAATGCTGATTTATATGCTTCTATTCTTCTCTTTTCTTCTCCCGCTGCTGCAATTTTCGTTAAATCAGCTTGTTTTCTTAATTCAATTTTTGTAGCTTGTACTTGTAAGCTTTCTTGTTTACTTTTACTTAATTGAGTAACTTCATTCAAATTTTTATTTATTTTCTTTACATCAACAACATTATTGCTAAAAGAATCCTTAAACTCTTTTGAAATTTTATCAAAAGTAGTTGTAGATTTCTTACTTAAATCATCTAAAAGACTACCAATTTCTAATAGTCCTTGTTTTGCATCTTGAACATTAAAACTCAATTTTGCTATATCTTTTTTTTCTGCATCTGCCATTATTTACACCTCTCATTATGAAAAATCTCTATTCATATCTGCGACTAAAGCAAGTAATTCTTCTTTACTTCCTATCTCTCCTTCTGCTTTTCCTTCTTCTTCTCCGCTTCCCATATATGGAATTGTTATAGAATAAGCTAGAGGGTTATTTATATTATTCATATAAACATTTAATTGTGGATAACTTAAATCAAGAATTTCTTGATGAGAAAAGCCTCTGTTTTTTAAGATTGCAAAAACTAATCCCCAATCAATTCTTTCTTTTTCTTTTTTGGAATCTTCAGCGTTATCCTTCTTAGATTCCAACCCTAGTCCGACGTTTGACTCCAAGCCAATAAAAATTCGCCTATTTCTTTAAATGACCAGTTATGTTCTACTAACAATTCTTCCGTCATAGGAATCTTTTCGTCACCCATACAGTAATATACATATCTATTTAATATTTTTAAAAAAATCTTTTTCCTTTCTTCATCGACAATATTTAAACCAAATAATTGCCATTTTACTTCTTCTTTGTCTAAGCTCTCTTTATCAACTATTACTAGTGTTTTAACTTCATCATTCTCTGTTCCATTTCCAATTACATATATCATATCTTTTATACATACTGGAAGAATATAATACTCTCTTCCTGCTATTTTTTTCTTTTTACCCACACCAATTATAGTGTCTAATCCAATCTTATTTTCATTTTTCATTTTTTTCTCCTTTTTTTAAAGGCACACATATCAATTATGTGTGCCTCTCAAGTTATTTTATATTATTAATTTGTTGAAGTATCTTTAAATTTAATCTCGTAAGGCTGTTCACCTGCAAGTGGAGCATACATATTAAATGTTAAAGTCTTTGTAGAACTTGGGTCTTTTTGTAAAGCATCAACCATATCTCCTGATACAGAAGCTTGTGAGATTATAACATTTACTGGTAATTTTTCTGTATCATTTAATGTAGAATACTCAGTGTCAATTATAATCTTATGATATTTCATTGCTTTTCTACCTTGTGAATAAGATATTGTTTTTGATGTAGTCATCATTGATATTGCAACATCTTTGCCTTTATCATCTGCTGCAAAAGTAATCGTTGTTTTATTAGTTGCATAAGCAATTTTAAATTCTCCTGCTGTTGGTGTTCCTTCTGTTGTAATTTTTTCATAAACAGTTCCATCACTACCAATGATTTGAATAAAATCTCCGTCAGTGTATTCCTCTGTTAATTCTATTATTGATGCCTCTGATATTTTTTGATAATCATAAATTTTCAACAATTTATCAGTTGGATTATTCTTTAATTCTGTTCCTGAACACATTGCCCAAACAGCTGGGTCTACAGTAGAAAAATCTATTGCAACTGTTCCACTAATAGCTGTTACTCTATCACCTGCTGGATAGAATTGATTTCCATCTGGAATTTCTGTTTTTGTTTTTGAATTTGTTACTGTAATTGTATTTATTATTGCAGTATTTCTAATAGCATTAGCGAAATCTAATGTTCCATCAGCTTTTACTGGTACAAATAATACGTTACCTGGTCTATCAATAACAAATCCACCCTTTGTTTTTAGGATATTTCCCATTTTCTTTTCCTCCTTTTATTTTTTTAATTTTTATATACAGTAGCATAATAACTGAACCTTATGCCTACTCTTTCATAATTATTAATTATAGCAACCTGCGAAGTTATTCCCTCGCATTTTAGTTGCCTTAAAATAGACTTTTCATTATTCACTTTTATTTCAATATCTTGCCCTGAAAATTCATCTGAAATTAAATCAAATAATTCCAATACATTATCCATATTAGTGTTATCATAATATATATTTATTTCTATCTGTGGATTTCCAAATAAATAACTTCTCATTTTTATACTTGATGCAAATGCTATAGTCATTCTTATTTTTCCATAATTTTTATATGCTATATTATCAATAACTATTTCTGGAAAATTTTTCCCCAATTCTTCAGGAACTTGTGCTGTTTTAGTAATAACTTTATCTATTAATAACTTTCTTTTTTTATTTTTTATTGTACTAGAATCAGAGTTTGTAATTGTAGGTAATTTTAAAATATTCATTATGTTACTATTTCTTGATATTCTATCAATAAAAGCTTCTAATGCATTATTAGCATTTAATGCCATTTAAAATTCCCTCCTTTTAATACTCTTCTAAATATTTGCTAAAATTAATTGAACTGACTGCATTCTTATATGCGTTAGGTAGATATGTTTGGAATAACCATTGATTAGCAATTTCTATTGCCTTAGAGGGTGGGCTCGGTTCAACAACATATCCTTCAAGCTTTACCCCAGCGGCATTACCCCAAGTAGAAACCTGCTCTCCAAATATATTAATATAACTTCCCCTTGGTCTACCAACAATAGTCTTACCAGTTCTCATAGGATTCCAATTTTTATCTTTTTTATAATATTCAGAAAATATCGGGTTACTTTCTAACATTAAACTACCAGTTCCATAAGAATCTGCTAATGCTGCTGGATTTGCTCTTAAATATGCAACAATTTCATTTGATTTTTTTTTAACTTCAGCTTCTACTTCTACATAATCAAAGAAATCATTATTTCCTCTTTTGGCATATACTTCAGATTCCCATATACTAAATGCTTGAGTTAATTCTATTTCTAGTTTAGTTAATAACTCTTTCATTAATTTATCTGTGTTTAATCTTAACCCCATATTATTCACCAGTTCTTGTATCATAAGTTCCAAAAATCCTTATAATTCCAGGAACTCCAAATGAATCAATACTTTCTATTTTAATTATCTTAGATAAATCTTTTTCTTTGTTTTTTAATATTATTCTATCTAAATTTTGTATATCATAAATATTACCATCTAAATCTCTTTTAGGAACTTGAATACTTAATATTGTATTGTCTTCTATACCTGCTGTAAAATTCTTTTCATCTTTATTTTGTGATGTAATAAAAGAAATTAAATCTATGTAAATATCTTTATATTCTTCTATTCCTCTTTCTTCATTAAATGATTTTCTCTGAATAGTTACAAAACTATTTTGCTTTATTGCATTAATATTTCTAGTTGTCTCTTGAAATTCAAATTCATTTACTGATTGTAAAATAAATAATTCATTGGGATTATTTATTTTATAAAATATTTGACCTGGTTTTATATCTTTAATTTTATCTGAAGTTAATAATCCGTCTATTGTTGCATCTCTCATTGCAATATCGTAAGTTGACCTAGTACTAGGTTTCAAACTTAAATATCCAACAACTTCTTTTTCGGCAGCAACTTTTATTTTTACTTTAAATCCATTAATCTTTTGATATAAGTGTGCATAAGCATCATGGTACATATTACTCACACTCCTTATATTGTTGTATTAGGATATTCAGATGCATCAGTCAGTACTGCATAAGTATTTCCATAAGTTATTTCTTCTTCTTGGAACTCTTCCAGAGCATCATCAATTGTTCCATCACAACGGTCTTTCATTTCTAATGCCATTTGATTCCAATCAATGCTTAATAAAATCGTTTTAGTATTCACGTTATCCATTTGTTTTGGCAGTCTTGCATACATACCAATGCATAATAGATAACATATGTAATAAATATATCCTATCTTAAGCAATCCCTCAGCAGTACTATTAGCTTCAATTGTATAATTAATTATTTTCTTGTTTATATAATTCTTAGCTTGTTCTAAAAATACAGGAGAAGATATGACTTCATCTGTCAAAAATTCCGATGGAACACCTAAGATTGCTCTTACTTTCATTCCTAATTCTTCTTCATTTTCTTCAAATTCAATTGCCATACTTCCTCCTCCTTTCATTTACTAAGCTAATTGTAATATTGCAGATGCTCTTGAATCTATTTTATTGAATCCAGCATTTTCTGTAATTACTGCTAATTGTGTTTGATTTTCAATTGTTTTGCTTACTTCATTAATTGTAGAACCAGCTTCAATTGTTTTTTCAATTGCATAGTTTTTAGCAAGACCGATTACTTGATGTTTGCTTGAAGAATCTAGTCCTAAATCTTCACTATAAACAACTCTTAAATTGTTTAATAGACCTTGTGGAAATTCAAATCCTATTTTTGGATTTATAGCATTTGTAAAGTTTTTGTCTAGTAATATAGTACAAATTTGTGTATAAATTTCTTCGTCAACAATAAGTGTATCGAAATTAAATGGAGCTTGTTTTACTAAGAATTTTACTAGAGTTGTTTCATCTATTTTTCCTTCTGTTGCACTTGGATTTAAGTCAGTTGCTTTATATACAACTGCTGAATTTGTATTTCCGTCACCGTTTAGAATTACGTCAATAACAGCACCTACTTCATCATAAGCAGCTTGAACTGTTACTAATTCCATTTGCTTTCTAAACATATCTATTGTTGTTCTTCTTAAAACTTCATAAGTAGCTTTTACGCCAATTCCATATTTGTAAATCTTGATAGATGTTTCTCCAAGTTTTAATTCTGCAACTGGAATGTTAGCTCCTTCTGCAATTCTTCTCATTTTTAATGATTGTTTGTTTTTCTTTCCTGCTGCTGTATTAGATAAATCTAAAACAACTTGTTTAGCAGAATCCCCTGTTATTACTCTTGTACTAGCAACTAAGTCATTGATTATTGATGGCATAGCTGTTAATTGTCTTAATTGTCTTACAATGAATTCTGGGAACAACATTCTGTTTTCATCTGTTGTAAAGAATTTCATCATTGAAGAACTTTGAATACCAAATTCCATATTGTCTTTTACAATTATTCCTTTTGATAATAAAGCTATATCAAAAGCATCTAGTTCTCCATTAAATTTGCTAACAATTTCTGAATATTTGTTATTTAAGTATGTAGAAAGTGATACTCCTTCTACAGCTGCTGCTTCTATATCAGCTGATTGAACATTTATTTTTTCGTCATCTTTTAAAGCTAAAAATTTATTCATCTTTATTCCTCCTCTTATAATATTATTGATGCAAGTTTACTTGTTGCATCTGCTGCTTTTGCTACTATTGTTGGTCTTCCCCCTGCTGTTAAAGTACTCTCACTTACTGAATCTGCTAAAACTTTTAATTTTCCGTCTTTATCTACTACTAATTGTTTCCTTCCTGTTGTTATTGCTTCTGCTGCTGGAACTTCGTCTATTCCTCCTGCTATTTGAACTGAAGCAAATCCATCCATTTCATAAGCCATTATTATTCCTAATAATGCATCTGCTCCTGTTGGAGTTGTTGCTCCAAATCCTACTTTACCGTCTACTCCCATTCTTACTGCAAGATTTTTTCCATTAACATCTACATTTCCTGTTTGTGCATTTAAGTGATTAGCTTTCAAAGAAGCTTGTGTTGTTGCATCCACTTCAAATGTTGCTGCAACATAACCAATTTTGTTAAAATCTACGATTTTGTTCATTTTGTTTTTCCTCCTTATTAATAATTTGTGGTTTTAAATTGTTTTAATTCTACTCTCATTTTTACTTCTTTTTCATTTGAGAAATCTTGTTTTGAAACTTTTTCCTTTTCAAATTTTGCACTTGCTTGTTCTTCCCAAGCTTTACCCATTTCTTCTATGTCTTTAGTACTCATATTAGAGAAAGTTTTTTCAAAAATCTCTTTGCTGAACGCATTTCCCATTGAATGAACTCCACTTTCTAGTGCATTAGCAATTACAGATTTTCTGTTCTCTAGTCCTTCTTTTGCTAAAGAAATTAATTCTTCAAAATTATTAGCAATATTTCCAAACATTCCAAGTACTTCTGCTTCATTATACAATGTTTCTCCATTTCCTTCAGCTTCTTGCCCTACTGTTGTTGTTTCATTATTTAATTCTTGCCCATCTACATTTGGAGTTTCTGGTTCATTTGCTTGTGTGTTTTCTGGAGTTGTTTCTGGAGTATTCTCTGGTTCGTTATTTAGATTTTCTCTTTCTAATTCTTCATTCCCGTCCATGTCTTCGTTTCCTCCTTTCTCCTGTGATTTTTTATATAATAAATTTATGTTACCATTTGCTGAGTAACCAAAAATAATATCTTTTTCAGATAACTTTTCTTTTCCTATCAACGCTTTAAATTTTCCATTTTGCATTTCCACTTCGCCATCAACAGAAGATTGAATTATTGCATTTGGATAAGCACCATCAAAAACTATACTGTTTTCCATAAGCACATTATTTCCTTCATGCAATTCATTTGGAGGGCAAGCCTCAATAATACATTCTTTTACTTCATTTGTTTCTTCGTTAACTATATATTTTTTACCAGGAATATGCTCACATTTTCTATAGTCATAAATAGAGTTTCCACAAATAGAACATTTATATGAATCTCTTGTTGTTCCCCAACCAACTGATGTATCTGCCAAGATTCCAGTTTCAATTAATTTTATAATATCATTTTTGCTATAACCATCTACTTTACTATCATCTCTTAAAATGTATTGAGTTGTATATAAAGTAGTAGTTTCTCCACTTTGTGATGGTCCATCTATTCTCGCATCAAACACTTTTCCTATTGGGATACTTTGTACTCCGAATTGTGACCAATTATGATTTAGCATTAATGAAACTCCCTTTTGAGCATCTTGTTTCATTATTTCTAACAATTGAGGTGTTAATCTCATATATCTATTAGGAACTATCTTGTCTCCGACAGCTAATGTTTCAAAAACGAAAAAGTCTTCTTTTTTGTATTTGTCAGTTTTTATATGCTTTTGCATTTTTTCCCATTGCTCGTCTGTTGGCATAAATTTAGACATTCTCTTCACCTATTCCTTTCTATTTTTAACTTTAACTTCAGTTTTCCTAGAGATTTCTTGTTTCTCTTGTTTCTCTTCTTTCTCTTGTTTTGGTTCTTCTACCTTCTCAACTTTTCCTGCTCTTTCTTCTTTTTCTTTGAAAAACTGTTCTTTCTCTTTTATAAGCGTTTCAGCTTCTCTTTCATTCCAAGGAATAATTTTTCCACCTATATCTAAACTAGATTTAACAATATAAGGCATTTTTTTCCCTCCTTTGGTATTATGTTTTTTCTATTATATTTTTTATTAAAAAAATTAATTACTTTGTGTCTTCTTTTCTCCTGTTGCTTTATCATTACCAACTGCACCTTGTGCTGCTTCATCTTTATTAATCCAGCCTTGGTCTTCTGCCGTCTTATAATGTTCATCTTTAGTTTTTTGTGCTTCCCATTTTTGTTTTTCACTTTGATATTCTAAAGGATTATGAGTTAATTTTAACGTTCCTTGATATCCATTTAACTGTAGCCATATAGCTCCAATATTTTCTATCAATCTTTTACTTTTTTGTTGAAAACTTTGAACCATATCAGTTATTATTTTCATTTGAACTGTTCCCCAGCTTTCAGTTGTACCACTATTTCTGTTCATTAAAAATCCTAATGTCTTACAACCATTTAACATTTGAACATCTATTGTATCAAACCAAGCTCTCGTATCAATAGAACTTCCTGCTGATGAATTAGAGCTTCTTTCAATATTTATATCGTCTGTTACTACAATATCCTGTGTGGGTTCTCTATTTACCGCTACTGTTCTTGCCATTTCTACTGCATCTTCAATCGCTCTTTTTACTTCTTTTCTATCATTTCTTTGTGACTGTGGTAATGAATTAACTACTCTTTCTTTATTTATACTAAAGATATTATAAGGATACCCTTGTCGTCTTAAAACTGCTGAACTATCTTTAATTGTTTGTAATTTATAATCCACTGCTCCAACAGCTGATTCTAATAAGTATGGTCCAGTAGGAGTTGTTATATCTGGATTTACTACAACCCAAAATACATTACCTTTAGTTAAATCAACTTTTGTTCCTTGTTGGTCTTGGTATGGAATCCACTGGTCTACTCCATCTCTGTTCTCTAACTTAAATTCTAATGTTCTAGGGTCAATTATATAAATTCCACTAAAAGTATGTGCTGCTTTTTTGCTTACAACTACTTCTACCATCATTATATTATATAATAAACCTACTTTATGCAAATTATCTATTATTCCATCTAAACCGTCTTCGCCAAGTCTATTCCAAAATCTACATTCATAATTAAATAAATCTTCTGCTTCTGGTATTCTAACACCGTTTAAATCTCTTATTTCAATCTTAATACCTTGCATACATAATCTTTGAAATGCCCAAACTGCTTGTGAAACGTCTGGGTCTTTTGCTACTATTGTTTCTATTTGTTCGCCTATATTAGATTTACTTCGTAAATCTGTTAATAAAGCACTTGCTTGTTGCTCTTGTGTTACAGTATCTCCTTGTTGATAGCCAGCATAAGACAATTTATTTCCAGTCTTAACTTCTATTACTTCTGTTGTAACCTTAGATTTAGAGCTTTTGCTTTTGGCAAATTTGCCAAAAAAATTTTTAATATAATTTGCCAAAATCTCTCACCTCTCTATATCTATTTTAAAATAATAATAATAAAAAGTAAAGTTTTTCTATTATATTTTTTCCATTATTTTTTTAGGAGATAAAAATTAGTAGACACAAGTTATTATGTCTACTAATAAAAATTATTTTATATTATTCTCCAGAACAATACTCATTTCTTTTTTTAAATCAGCTATTCCTGTAAAAAGTTGAACATAATCTTCTTCTTCATTTTTTTCTCTTACTTCTTCTTTTACTTCTTTCAATAACGCATTTATATTTATATTATATTGTTCCATAGATATATTAACAAAGTCTATTGCCATTCTTCGTATTCCCATAGGACATAAATAAGCAGGTGTATTTCTGCTTTTTATCCCTAAAGATGGGATTCTCTCATCAAAAAGTTTTTCTTTTATCTTAACGCCAAATAGTTTTTCTACAACATCATTACTCAACTGTATAAAATATGGAATCCTAATCACTTTATATCCTACTTCTTTATATACCGTATTCTTAAATTCATCATTAATAATAACATCTGGATTTTTATAGTGTGGCAAACCATCGAACTCTATTATCATTTTTAATTTTTCACTTCTATAATCGGGTCTGCCATTAAATTTTTTATCATCTAAATATATTCCCGTTGTTTTATCATGAATCCAATCTTTGACTTCAGGAAAAATCACTTCTAAATATTCTTCAAGTCCAGTTCTTCCTATATTATACTTTTTATCTATTCCAGCTTTTATGGCATCTTCTTTTGTTTCTCTTAAATATCCCCATTTTTTATTCATCTTTTTCTCCTTTCTTATAATCAAAAGAAGCTTATATAAATATACTACAATGGAGTTTTTATTGTTCAGATAGTCTCTCCACAGAGTATATTTATATAAACTTCTCATTCAACTATCTGAACATTTTTATTATATAACACTTTAGCTTAAAAGTCAACCCTTTTTTAATAAAAACTGCCTTTTAGGTTGTTGGCTACACTATATTTATTATTTATTAAAAATAAACTATTACTATCATAAAAATTAACCACATCATCTACATTTGATGAAGTCACCTCCGCTACTGCGAAATAGGAAGCAGATACAAAGTCATCGTGTTGTCCCGATGTCATATTCCCATAAGTCATATTTTTACCTTTTTCAGAAATATCATATCCATAATCTTCAAATTGCCTTATAGCTATTTCTGCTAAATCATCCACATTGTGTATCCTGAATTTTCCTGATTTAACTAAAGTTGTTAAGTTTTCAACTAATTTCTCTTTATTTTTCCCTTGCTCAGGATATGCCATATATGGAATACCTGCTAATTTGAACAAATCCTCCAAAGCTTCTCCTAACCCAGTTTTACCATATCGAACAATTGCATTGTTCCATTTTTGAGATAATTGTTTTAGCCATACATTAATTTGTTCTGTATAATTTATATTTTGTAATCTTGATAATTCAACAGCATCTCCAGTTTGTTCACAATATACCACTATACAAGCTCCATCTATTTGTTTAGCGGGGTCATAACCTATACTGTAAGTATAGTAAGGATTTGGAGTTCTTAATTGTCTTTTATATTCTTTTAATCCCTCTTTATCTAAATTAGGTTTATCAACTACTGCTTCATCTCTGAAATTAGGAAATTGAGAACCAGCATCATCTGACGGAATACCCAATATATCTTCTCTGTATTGTCTGTCTGAACGAGAAAGCATCAAATCTTGTTCATATGTTCTTTCATTTGCTAAATATGGGTCATCATTTTTATCTACCCATTTTAGAATTCTTTTATCAAATACCTGGTATCTTCTTTTAGCAAACGTTGGATTATCCCATCTGGAAATGTACCATGTTTCCCAACCTGGTCTTTGTTTGCTGCCACCTTCAATCCCCCATCTACAAACTTCGTTAAAGAATGTTCTACCTCTAGGAGAACTATTTATTAACATTAATCCCCCCGTTCCATTAGGTCCTCTACCTGGTGAATCTAAACGGTCAGTCAAGTTACCAATAACTACATCAAATTGTTTTATACGAGCTGCCTCTGTTATATAACATATATCCAAACCAACAGAAACCAAACTATCTGGGTCATCAGCCGAACGAAATTCTATAAGTCCACCATTTATTGTATCTATCGTATGATTTTCCTTATCATAATTCAAAACCAACTCTCTTGGAAAGTCATGTAAAAAGTTTCTTTCAATTTGTGATAGTAATTTATATGTAGGTCCAATAACCCAACCATGAACTCTTGGAATTAAAGAATAATCTCTGTCTTCATTAAGCATCTCAATAAACTTCATATCAAATTCTTTATCAAACGAATAGTCTTTTCCTGAACGAGCCGCTCCCGACACTACTTTGAATCTAGCTTTAGATGCATGAAACTTTTTTTGCCACGGATAAGGATTATATTTAATCGAAACGTTAGTTATCTTTTTTTCTCCACTCGTCTTTTTTACATTCCTACACTTAGGACAATACTTATACTTATTAAAAATTTTTTCTCCCGTTTTAGAATTTATTCTGTAGCCTTGTTCAAAAGGTTTATGACATTCTGCACATATGCCCATATTCCCTTTTGTTTCTTTTAATAATTTAGACTCTCCAAATGTTACTAAATCTTCTAAATCTGTTTCATCAAACATCTACTTCTGCTCCTAACTGAAAATCTTCTCCATTATCATTAGTAAACTTAAGTGCAATTTTTGCACTTTTGCCAGTCTTGGTCATCTTCAACTTATTAATCATTGTTTCCCTTGCATCTAACATAGCTTTGTTTAACAATCCAACTTCTTTATATGCTTTTGCTATATCACCTTCATCAAATTTTCTCCTAATGTATTCCTGCAATACTGCAAGATTTTCTTCATTCATCAATAAATCAAATAATTTATTTGAAAATTCTCCTGTTTTACTAACAAGTTCTAAAGTTTTAATATCTTCGCTAATCAATTTATTATTTTTAGCAATATTCAAAACCTTCTGCATTTCTTTAACGTCTCCATACATATTAAGGTTTTTTTCAAGTATAGCTCTTTCGTTTTCTGGTAACATAAAATCAATAGATGTTACTTCACCGTCATATACCACAGCTTCTTCAACATCTTTATCTGTAGCATTTACTTCCTCTTTAGGAACTAAAAATGCTGTATTAATCATTTCAAAGTCTGCTTGTGAAGCATTTGTTTCAAAATTATTGGATTTACTACCAGTACAAATCAAAAAATTCCTTCCACTTTTATTCTCCTTCACTCTAAACACCTCCAGTTAATTATTTTTTTTCTATTATTTTTTTAATATTGAAAAAACCAATGAAAAAAGCCATTGGTTCATATCATCACTTAGAAAAGATTCCCTTTGCTTTTTTTATCTTTTCCATCTAAATTTTCTTCTGCCATCTCTTCTTCGACAACAATTTTTTTCTTAGAGTTTTCATCAGATTTTGTTTTCAATTTAGTTAATTCATTAAAATCATATTCAAAATCTTTTTCATTGTCATAAAATCTTTTTTTCAAATTCATTTCATTTTCGCCAAATTCAAAACATAGTTCATTAGAATTGCTCTTTCTTAAGATTTTAAGCTCTCCTTCTCTAACATTTTTGTTATTTACAGATTTACAAACATAAATTATTTCTGACATTCTTTATCACCACCATTCTTATTCTTTTTGCCATATTTTCTATGTAAAATTTCATTATCATAAAAGTCATCTATAGAGTAGAACTGTGGTCGCCTTACCATATATTCAACTATAGCATATTTTATCCTTTGTTCTAAGTCTGTATCTTTTTCTTCATAATAGTTCATTCTTGCACTTCCAGACAAAAATAAATTCCAAATATCACATCCTTGATATAATTCATTTGCAAATTCAAATCCTTCTTCTGGGTTGATTTCAAAAAATGGTGGATTTATATATTGCCAATATTCTAGCTTTTTTGTGTCTGGGTTGTAATCATATTTTTCAATATCTGGTAACAACCCTGTGTCTTTATATATGTCATAAAAATATGCAACCATTGCTAAAACATTTCTTTCTTGCAATACATACCATTTGCAGTATGGAATAAATTTTTTCAATTCTGGAAACTCTTTTATAATTTCTTCAGTTTTCTTTTCGTTCATTAATTTGCTTAAAAAACTAATTTTTTTTATATTTAAGTTTATAGCAATTTCTATTAAAGTGTATAAATTTTGAAAATAATTCATAGTTCAGACTCTTTTATCCTTTTTATTATTTTACTTAATATTTCTTGTTCTTCTTGTGCCGTAAGAACACTTATATTTAAAAATTTTAAAATTTTTTTAATTATTTTCATAAAATCACCACTCATGATTAAATTTTATCACATAGTATCTTTAAAGTCAATTTAACTTTTCCAAGTTTCTTTGTCCAAAATAGTCATCTTTTATCAATAATGATATTGCTTTTAAGGCAAGGATTAACATTTCGTCTTTATCTTTAGTCATATCTATTCCACGGATTATGTCTTCACAAAGTAACCTATTATTATTATATTCCTTATAAACTTCCTGGTCTCTATTGTAATTTAATAATTCTCCATTATATTCATTCCTAATTTTATTTTTTTGCTTAATAGCATCTTCATCTTTAATATCTCCATATCTATACTTATCATATAAAATTTCTAGTTTTAAATAAGCATTTTTTTCAGGATACGAAGCATATTCTGATATTGGTTCTTTTTTATATGCTTTTTTTGCAATTTCTTCAAATTCCATTTTTTGCTCCCCCCTAAAATGGTAAAATTTCATCTTCTTGTTCTTCTTTGCTAATATCTCTTTGCATGTCCATTATTATACATTTAGTACAAACATTATTTATCTTTACTGTCCTTGTATTCCTATCTTTTTCATTATTTAAATATTCTTTTCTTTTCCACGAATTAATTACTTCTTTATCATCATATCCCATATCTTTCAACGTGTCTCTTAATACTGAACTTATGATTGCTACCTTACCATATTTTAACTCTTTACCATAAATTTCAACCTTTAAATCTTGATTATTAATTTCATTATTATCATCAACACTTAAAAAATGTCTTTTTTCTGAAACATACCAATCTTTAATATTTTCATAAGCTCTTTCTTCAATTGCAACTTCTGCTTTTTTTACAACTTTATCTGCAAAATCATTTAATGTTAAATAAAAATCGTCTTTAAATAAAGTATCCACAATAATTTTATCCGCAGTCATTAATATCGCTAACAATATTTTTTGTTTATTCGTGATGTCTATTCCATCAATTTCTTGCAATTTCTTTTTATAAATTGCTTTACAATCAAAACTATTAAGATTTTCTAATATTTTTCTTATTGGAGTTCCATAATTTTCTTTTACAAAATCAGCCACTTCAGGTAAGTTTTCATAAGAATAGTCCGTCATTTCACAAGATAAACATCTATTATATGCTCCTGCATTACTATTACTTTTTATTATATCTTTTTCTCCATTCGTTATTACAACATTGTTCCATGAATTTTCTCTACTCAACCCACCATTTTTAGTGCTTCTAGTTTTTCCTTTGCCTTCACTGATTAAAAAAAGTATTTTATCATAATCTTTTACATCTTTTTGATGCTGCCCGTTACATTTATAATCTTAATATAAACTTTATGCTTCTTTGAAACACCTTTCGCATTGCATAAACTACTCGGTTCTTTTATGTTTCTCCACATTTAGGTAGTAACGACTACC
>ULWL01051085.1_pt1 | contig 19369 bp, 29 predicted proteins | sample 1960171 | NCBI WGS metagenome assembly ULWL01 (sample SAMEA4835807, study PRJEB28245) | human gut metagenome | biome: gut microbiome; material: fecal sample | place: Denmark | collected 2008 | reverse complement strand
GTTTCTACTTACTTTTTTATAGATATTAAGGAAATCGTTATCAATAATCTCGTCAATAGCTCGTTCATGCTCTTCGTCGATCTCTTTTTCTGTCATGTCGTCAGAATAATTTGAGATTCTGTCCAGCTTACCACAGGTATTATAACCATTTAAAACATCATATAAAAGCCAAAGAGCGAATTGATCGAAAGGATTGTAAGGATTATCGAATGTTGTTAATCTATAATCATTTACCATTAGTTAATTCACTCCTTTCCTTTTAAGTATTTAGAAACCGTTGATGTGGAAAGACCAAGTTTGTCTGCAATCTGGGCAATTGTATAAGAAGCCGACATTGCTTTAATTCTATTTGCTGTTGCATTACTTACTGCATGTGATTGTTTTGGCATAGCTTTTTGTTTAAGCGAATCAGGATCAGAATTGTTAAGAATTCGTCTAAGAACAGATTCACTGACAGCACCAGCTTGAATAGCTTTCCATTCATTATCTGTAATAATAATGTTTCTATCTCTTCTAGTTACAGATCCAACTTCTTCTCTAGCTCTACTAACGGCCTGCTGACTTGCTTTCTTTATGTCTTTCTTTTTCATATTAGGATCAGCATCTGTTTTAGCTTTAACTTTTGTATTAGCGATACGAAGTGCTGCTCTTTCTCTAACTGCATTAAGCTCTGCACGATTTAATTTTTGCATGAGACTAGATACTTCTTTTTGGTATGTCTTTTTAGCATTAGGATTATACTCTATCTTCTTAGTTGACATCATAGTTTTACGAGCTTTATTAGCTAATGCTTTCATACTATTAGCATAGTCAGCATAAATGAGCTCCATAGGATGTTTGTGTTGAGAAACTAAAGTATTAGCATCATCTGTTTCAGCCATACGTGTACTCTTTTGAGTGTGGTATTTAGTAACGTCTATTGTTTCACCAGTACGTTTATTGGTTTTAGTAATTGTATACTTAGCTTTATCAGACTGAGTATATATAAGTGCACCCTCAGGACGAGAAGGATCATACCATGGCTTACCTTTAATATTAACTTTAGGGGAGCCTTGACGTTTAATAACATCGTATTCCCCTTTGGCTCTAGAAATAATTGTAGTAGCCCCAGCATTAGTCTTACCCTGATATGCTTTTTTAAGTGAAGCAATACCATTCTCTATTTCACTAGCTTTATAATCCAGCTTATGTTTTTCAGCATCAATAACTACCATTGAATGGCGTACTGCCCTAGCTAATTCATCGTTCGAAGCGCCTAACAATGTCATATCAGTAATAAGATTAGAAATCTTACCCATCTCAGTATCTGTTTTTTTCATAATACGATACTCTTGACCATTGCGATAATAATGTTTAGTGCCATCAGAATCTGTTTTGATTTCAGATGCACCATATGACATTTTAGGATCAAATCCTTTCAAACCCTCAAGTTCTGGTGTAGAGGTAATTTTAACTTTACCTTTTTTATCATGTGTAGGAATACACATAACGGTGTCACCATCAAAATCTGCACCAGATAATCTTTCAGCAACTTTACTATTAATACCAATGGCATCAATAGAACTTTTACCAATCATCTTTAATGCATCTTTATTTTTATTGTTAACAGTAAGAATAGGAATTTCAAATGTTCCGCCATGAGGATACCGAACAAGCGCAAGCTTTTGTCCATCATTATATCCTGGAGCAAACACTTCTGTGTCTTTTAATGATGTTACTGGTAAAATAACATGATACTTTTGCCCTGGTAAAGCTGCGGCTTTCATATGCACAGCTGCTGAATCACAGCTTTGAGCAAATTTATTTAAATAATATTTTTTCACAGTCGGATTTTCTAATGCACAAATATCTGCATATTCTGCTTCCTTGTCCGCCTTAGCAATATTTAATTGCTTTTGTGCCATTGCTTTAGACTGTTTAGATAGAAACTGAGAAGGCAATCCATTTTGCCATTCGGTCCAATCGCCTTCGTCAGAACGCTTATTAATGAGTCCAAGTTTCTTTTTTCCATCTTTATCTGTATACCAATACTGCCCACCTTGATCAGCATCTTTAATAAGAGAACCAAATGGATTGTCAGGATCGTTTTTAATATCCTTTAATACATCCAATTTAGGTACAGACTTTGATTTATTAGTATTAAATATAACATCTATACCATCAGGCATATCATCAGAATATACGGCCATACCTTTTATATATTTTTTACCGTCTACCATAATACGAACCTGAGAATATAGAGATTCACCAAGTGATAAATCAGGTACATTTCTTCTAAGTTCAACAACACCATCCTTATCAATACCACCATCTTCTTTATAACGGATCATAAGTCTTTTAGAATCTAAAGAAGCTGGATAATGAAATTTTTTTTCGAATGTTGTACCGTCGTCCCTAGAAATATAATCAGTAACAGTCTTAACTCTGTCTAATTCATATATCTCCTTGTGTTTAATTCCAGGCTTACATAAAACAATCTGATTAGTTTGTTGACCAGGATTCGTAGGCTGTTTAATCCCACCTTTATATACCTTATATCCTTCTCTCTGAAGTCCGTATAATGCTTGGTCTAATTTAGTTCGAGAAATATTTAACTCTCGTTCTACACCAATACCAACATCAACCATTTCTTTAGCATCAACTTGTTTTCTTAAAAAATCAGCAGTTTTAGCAGCTTCACGCATACGATCTTCAGCTTTAGGATTCAATAAAGATCTAACAGTAGATTCAGGAAGACCCATTTCTCTACCAATTTCAGTAGGACCTTTGCCGTCAGACTGAAGAGATTTAGCTCGTTCGACTTGATAAAGCCTTCTTTCATAATTTGCCCAGGCTTTTTCATTTCGATAATCTTTAAGAGACATATCAAATGTGTTTTTTACATTTTCAGCAGTCTCTGTCCAACCCTCTTTACGAAGCTGTTCAACTCTACCAAGAAAATCATCGCTATGCTGATAAGGATTATCACCACTACCCCAAGGATATCGACCGGATCGTCTAGGCATACCATAATGTTCCAAAGAATTCTCTTCAGATGCGATTCCATAGTATGACATAATTTCTTCGGCTACTGGATTCATGGTTACACCCCCTCATATTTAGATAGCATTGTGTCTAGATGTACAATTTTATTCATGATTTCTCTAACCTCTTCAGCATCAGGTTTATGATACAAGATTTCATCATTCTGATAAATTCGTAACTCGATCTCAATACTTTCGGGTTTAACTTTATACTCTAAACAAAATAGAGCAGCATACACTAAAAGCTGTTCGATATGAGCCTCTCGTTTACCGGTCTTCAAATCATGGATTCGTAATGTGTTATTTCGGAAAGATATTGCATCAGCAGTTCCAAAAAATCGAACACTATAAAATAAAACAACCTCGGTATTCATCTTGAAACCGATGGCATCGTTCACATAAGCATAAATGGTTTTCTTAGATCTAGGTTGTTTAATACCTAGATCTATAGTTTCTTTAGCCCATGCGTGCATTCGTGTTCCTCTTTCAGAAGCCTTTTTATTTAAATATACATCCAACGCTTTCTCGTCTGAATATCGAATCCAAGAACTAGAGCTCGCACTAAATGGAGCGTGTAGTCCTTCAAGATCCAAATGTCTGTTGAATTCCATTTAATACTTCCTCCTTATTTTCAGGATACACGAAAGATGAAAACGACATGTCATTAAGTCGTTTTACATAATATTCTTGATTTGGTTGTTTTTTAGCATTTTTATTACGTTTAGCTTCAAGCACTACCCATTTGTTATTATAAAGAATGGTCCAATCTGGAAAACCTTGAATATAACTAGAATCATTCTTAAGAATAATACACCCAGGATATAGTTTCCGAATTTCATCAATTAATTCTTTTTGAAATTTGGATTCAAGTTTGCTCATAATAGCCTCCTTCCTAATAAAAATAAAAGAAAATATTCTTCTCCCTATAATAGGGCATGTTTTTTTCGCGAATTTATAAAAGCCCCAAAATATTAATTAAATTATTGAAAATCATTGTTTGTATTATTTTAATTACCTTAAACGGGATAGTCTTGTATAAATCTATTTCAATGCATCATTTTTGTACGTCTAATCATGTTCTGGTCAAAAGCCCACTTTTTTTGGCTATTTCTTTTTATTTTATAATTTTATATATTTTTTCTATTTTCAAAGAAATAAGAAATAAAAGTGGGTTTTTGACCAAAAATACGTTTTTATCTGTAAAAAATGTCATTTTTACCCAAAAAAACGCCGATTTTAGCCCATTTTAGTACAAAATAGTACTAAAAAATGGTCAAATCTCTGCCCACTTTTATTGACCAAAAGTGGCCAAAAGCCCACTTTTTTTGGCCAAAAGCCCACTTTTTATGGTTCAAAACAGTCCATGATCAAAAATAAAAGTGACCAGCCCACTTTAAAAGTGGCCAAAAGCCCACTTTTATTGACCAAAAGTGGCCAAAAAAGCAAAAAAAAAAGAGGGTCAGTAAATCACCAACCCTCTTTAAAATTACTTTTCAGAATCCATATTATCTGTATCCATATTATCTGTATCTTTTTTCCGATTTTTCATCTTATACTCAATTCTATCAATTGCATTTCTTACAGCCATATAGCTAAGTTCTGGATGTTTATCTTTGTATACATTAATAGCAGACGATCTATAACCACATCTCAAAAGATGCTCTACAGAAGGATTTTCAATTTCTTTAATAATGCCTTTACATGTTTCTGCATATTCTCTCAAACGATCGTAATCGTTACTTGTAATATATTCGCCATCACGGAGCATAGCCAATCTAGCGAGTCCAAAATTGTTGATCACATTACCATTGATAGTAGTAAAATAAATCTTCTTAAATTCCATAAATATAATACCTCCAAAAATATTAATTTAACCGATGAGACGAATCAAACTCTCGGCAATACAAACAACACCTGCAAAAGCAAAATAAAAAATTGCACCAGTGATCATAATACTTACGAATTTTTTCATGTTGTACTCCTTTTTCTTTTCTTATCGTAATTCAGCAACCATTCAGCTGTAGCCATTTTATCAGAATCTCTTAAAGGCAGCGTATAACCTGTAGAGTAGTCAAAGTCCTTAAATATATCATAGAACGGTAGACTCTTGGAAATCTCAGGATACTCGTTTTGAAGCTCAGTAAGCTCTATTGCCCATTTGGTCCATTGAGCATCAGAAATTATGTTGTCATTAAACTCATAATAAATTATAGAATGAATCCAAATTTGTCGACGACGTTGCATAATTAATTCAGCTATTTCAGTATTCGGTATGCCAATAATGATGCTTTCCTCTTTTACGATTTCGTGTATTAATTTTTTTACATTTGATAATGTATTCAATAGCTAAATAATCTGCTTTTGATAGTTTAGCTGAATTTTTTCGTTCGCGATATTTTTTAACCCAAACATTATAATCTTTACAATTGTCATGACAAGTGGAGCTACGCTTACTGCATTTATAACAGGGATTTGAATTCATATTATACCTCCGTATATTTTTTCCATTTGTCCAGATCTACGCCTATTTCTTTTAGTTTACGTGTACATAGCCAAATATCGTCTGAATTTTCAAGTTCATATCTAGCGATTAACTCTTTTACTGACTTTCCAAAATGAATATAGAAGTACTTCAATCGCTTTGGACCGAATCCGAATTGTTCGTGAAGTTCCCACAAAATAATTGCAGAAATTTCATTCTCACTTTTGTTAAGATATTCAGCAAACTGTCTTTGAATTTCTAAATCCATCGCTTTCTTTTCGGCAGCTGTCAAATTAGCACCGTACACACGCCCATTCGATTTTTTTATAATCACTTAAGATCTTCCTTTGTCCACTTTTTTCGTCCACCATGAACACTTTGTAGTTGGGGTAACATACGCTTCATGCCATTGGCAAATAAACAGTCCACAACTAAAATGACTGTAGCTACAATTAGAACAAGTTTTTTTAGTCTCCTTCATCGATTTGATACTCCTTTTTAATATATTTATGCATTCTTTCGCATCTTGAAGCATTCTTACAACAGACTGTCATTAATGAATAAATCACTTCATCGTCAGCGTATGAAAGCTTTTTATAAACAGTGGGTTCAAAATCAGGACAATTTTGGCAATAATCTTTAACCTGAAGTTCAATCATTTACATCCTCCATTTCGATATCTTCGGCGCGATCATCTCTTTTAAAGATTCACAGTCATTAGTAGATACCCAATGAAACTGATTTTTTTCGTCTGTAACAAGAAAGCGATCCCTAAATGAATCTATAAAATACACTAAAGACTTATGTGAGCCTCCACAATGGTCATACCAGGTAACAAAAATATTAATCATTTACATCCTCCATTAAATTTTTTGTATTGTACAACTACACTATCAATATATTTAGTATTATCAATAACGATAATAGTGTCTAAAAAATAATACGGTAATAAGATAACACCATCTTCAAGTTCTTTTAGAAGAGTTTCTTGGAGTTCTTTTCGTTCTTATTCAGTAACAGATCGATTAATTTTAAATATAAGTATTTTACCTTTAACTTCTGTATTTTTCATTTTCATTTTTATTATCCTCCGATAAAAATGAGAAGAAAAAGAGGACAGCGTTTGCCATCCTCAGTAAATAATTATCGATAATTTTCGACTATATGATTTTCCTTGATAAAATTACAAGCTTTATTCATTTCATCTTCATTATCTAAATTACTTAACAATAATGTTAATGCTAATCCTTCTTTTTCTTCAGTCAAGTTTACTTTTTTTTGATGACATAATCTCAGATTTCGATTCTGTTTCGCTTTTGTGTTTACAGATTAAATTCATAAGATCTTCTACGATATCATTTTCCGTGACGGGTTCGTATTTAAACGAATGAAGTTTCCTAATTATAGAATCTTCCGCTGCTGTACAAATCGCGTTTTCACGTTCAGATTTCATAGCTTTTCTATCTGTCCACTTTGGAATAGATCTCATTAAGATAAGTTTTATACTGTTCACTTGTCATCACTTTTCTTCTTACCCAGTAATCAATTTAGAATAAGGTAAACTCTCAATCCAATTGCAAAACGTATGCCACTCATCGAGTTTATGGTTCTTTCGACTCTTGTGTATGTTGGCCAAAACTTCATAATTCAGCATGACAGTACGGCGTTGGTTGTAAGAGCTCGGGAGCAGCTGAATCATCTGCCACCAGTATTTCTTGTCCTTAGTTTTGATATATAATCTGCGATCATATTCCAACTGGGCAATAATATATTCGAAAGTATCCAATGACACATCATCAAGATGCTCTGTCGAGAAATCCTCCAGCGTAAACTCCTTTGCTGCTATCTTGTGCATCGTACTACAAGAGTTAGCAACAGTACCCACTTTGTACGTATCGAACTCCTTCCACCAATACAGCGGAGCCGTAATATCAAGGTATACTGTAATCATCCGCATAAATTTCCTATGGTCAGTGCCAGCGTTGCATAGACGAGTCATGAGGTCGAGATCATTTTCGCCCATTTCAAAAAATGTTTCAGTATCTGTTACAGTTCCGTTATATGGTCTACTATTGCCGCAGATATCGTGGTACTCACCATCCTTAACAAAGATGGTATCACTCTTCTCCCAAGAATTCATCGGATTACGCATTCCTCTGACGACTGCTTCCCAACCCATTACTTCAGTATTTTCAATTTTAATCATTTTTATTTATCCTCCACTTTTATAATAGAAATATCGTGTCTTTCATCAATATGAACGATATGTCAATCGATAACCAAGAGCTGAAAGAATTTTAATAGCGCCGTCGATATTATATTTGTTAAGAATAATATCAAGAATTTTTTACCGTTTTTGTATGCTTTAATATTTTTGTTACCTAGATACGACTCAACAATTTTAAATGTTTTATTCATTACTGCTACCTCCATTATTTAATAAAATAGAAGTGTTTTTAATTTTAATAGTTTTCAATTTTTAGATTTAACAACATCCGTTTGTATTCACAAAGTAAATCATTAATAAAATCCATGCTATCATCGTCAAAATCCTTACGCTCGTTTATCATGTCACAATAACCTTGAATTGTATCAATTTTTGTCCAAACATCTCTAACTGTCATCATTTTCATCATTTTTCCCTCCGAATATATACGTCAAGTCCTTTTCGATTAACATACTTCCGATTAACTTGAATCTCGGGATAACTGATGCCTCCATTCCCGCACGGAAAACTCAGCCAAATATCAAAGTCGGTTGTACACTCTCCTTCCCCAACTAATTCTTCAGCTCGATCAATAAGCTCCTGACCTGTAGCCTTGACCATTTCAACCATTTGTTCTTTGAAAGTCATTTAAATATCTCCTTCCTGTCTATGCAAAGATCTTTCAGCTTCAAAACCATTCGGATATCTAGCGCGAAGTTTATTGATATTAGTTTGCATCACATCATCCAAATCAAGATCAAAAGCTGTACAAGCCTCAGCAATCATCCATATACAATCGCCGAGTTCCTTCTTGATGTGTTCAATATCAATCGGATGGCCTTGATAAAATTTCTGAAAAATACCTGCTACTTCACCAGCTTCAGAACACAATCCGAATACAGCATGAGCAGCCATATCTTCCTTCTGATTGCCATTAAAAGCAGAAGTTCTCATAGCCATTCTTTGATAAATAAATCCATCCATAATTTAGTTACCTCCTTATTTCATAAATGGTACTTGATCAACATCGCCACCCTGTACGGTTACAGACTGCATTACACACTTCTTTTCATCGTCCCAAAACAGAGTATCCAGAATATGGTCAATATCATCCTGAATATCCTTCTCCGTCATACGCATAACTTCGTATCCTTCGAGGCCGACATTCTTACGAAGTTTTTGCATAACAGTTCCTGCCCATATTCTGAACTTACGAGCCTCAAGACGTCTACTAGCAAATAACGCTTCATAAATGCCAAGCTCATTAACCGCAAGCATCCAACGAGTCTTATTATCGCCAGGACGCCGACCAATGTCTTTTTTGATCATGTTCTTATTAACGGACTTTACAGGTCGATGCTCATATCTAGCATCCCTTGAAGGTATATCAGATACGTCAATCTTAACTCGTTCAAGCATGCAAGGCTCGAGTCGCTGTGCAATCTTAAACGTTTTGAGGTTAAGAGTATCACAAATATCTTTAAGGATCGCCCACCATTCGCCATTAATTTCGACGAAGCGAATATTATGTCCACACCAGTTTTCAGTTCTAATTGTTTCCATATTTTTACCCTTTTTATTTTTTAATATCATTCTTAACAGATTTATGTGTATTCAACGTCATTTCAAATGACCTTGAATCACGTTCGACAAGAACTCTTTCCAGCATATTAGGATCAAGTCTCTCTGCAATCTTATCGGTCCTCAACTTCAATGCATCACATGTTATTTCTCAAATATCTAATCAAGATCCAAAGTAGCCATAAACCGCCTGTCAATACCGTCAGAATAACATCTACAAAAATACCAAAACATCCACGTTTCTTCATTTTTCTTTTTCCTCCCAATAAACAGGTTTGTGAGAATATAGATTAACTGGTTGTGATAGACATTCATCACATGGATCATCAGATTCTTTCACATCTTTATTCTTACAAGTCTGACAGTATTTTTTGAAATATACTTCTTTATATACGTTTTCCATAATAAAATCCTCCAGATTCCATTTTTTAATATCAAATATTAATACTAAGTAGTTGATTAAAATAAAAAGATAAACCAAGAAATTTGCAATCCGAGAATAACCGGCAAGTTATGCTAGACAACACCATCCTGAATATGCACCAAAAAATAGTAAAGTGCCGATAGAGTAAAATATCTTTTTCATTTATCTATCCCTCTTGATTTTATCCAGCAATAAAAGTCTTACCCCTTGACATAAAGCGTAGATAAGTCTATTTTGCCAAATATCATTATTTTCGCCAATACATACCATACCGTTTTCCAGTTCATCAATTACCTCAATGACTTCTTCTCTCCGCATTTTTATCTACCTCCAATGCTCGAATAAACAGTTCCAAAGCTTCGTCTACAGTCAGGTTAACAATTGCTGAATAATCTTCATCAACGCCATGAACCCACACCCACATTAAATCATTTTCATGATTTAACCCAGCGGGTTTCATTAAATTGTCGTTTTTCTTGAAGTGCCTTACTGATTGCTAAATCGATTCCTGATCGTGTTTTAAGGTGGTAGTAATATAAGTCTCTGAATGGAGTATTAAGCCTATCAATTCTTCCAGCTGCCTGAGACACTGTTTTGTAGCTATAAGACTGAGAATAGAACACAATGGTGTCGGTTGTGATGCAATTCCAGCCTTCTGCTCCAGCCCCATAATTGACAAGATAGACCCATGAAGATCCAACAGGCACAGGTTGATGCTTGTGACTATTCCATTCAGCAATTTCGATATCAGCATTATAAAATAGCTCCCTCAAAATATTAAGCTCATAATCGAAGCTATAAAAGATTATCATTTTAGGATGTTTCTCAAATATTTCAAGCAAAGCGATTTGTCGAGACTCATCTTCATTTACTATGCGCCTTAACACATAGCAAAGCACAGAAGCTTGTTGAATAGGCTCATCTTTATATGGGTCCCATCGTTTTCTCATAACATCTTTATACTTTGAAATATTATATTGAACGTACACATCTTCATGATGGGGAATCGTATTCCTTGAAAAATCCATGTCAATGAGGATTCGATTACGAAGTCTAATAAGTCGTCCAGTGTTAATATATCGGTCGATTTTCGGGTACTTCGTAAACCGAGAGTAGACAATATGTTCTCTAATGAATTCTGTTTTGTTCTTATAGAATCCATTTGCTATGAATACTGGAATATATTGTTCCCAGGTATCACCTGGAGTAGCAGAAAGAATTATCCAATTGTTACCTCGGGCAATTTTTAGGAATGACTTTACCCAAGCCCCAGAACCAGTTACTCGATCCTCATCAAATATAAAGAAAGAACCAGTTACATCAATATATTTCTTTATGTTATTCCAAGAATCAATCACTACCTTATTTCCATAAAACATGTTATGCTCAGGATGAGGCGAGATGCGATAGTTCGCTAATTCCCCCACCCACTCTAAAGAATCGCGTTTCATGGCTGTTGTTATAATATACAGATCCTGAGGTTTACGTTTCATAGGTTTATAGTTTGGGTCAATACTACCTCCATTTTCTTTGAAATAGTAATAAAGGCCGGTCCTAGACTTGCCAGAACCGACCCCTCCGTTTAGGATACAGCCGTTTCGCATTTTCTTGACTGCATCCATTTGATATTCATATAAAAATGTTTTTTCTTTTTTAGGAACGGTCTTCATTGATTACACCAAAAATCTTCTAATGCTTTACACCAAAGTGTAGCATATTCCATACACTTTTCATTAACTTTCTTAAATTGATCTTCATCAGATGTAAAAGATTTTTTTTGTTCATTTTCCTTAGGTAAAAAGTTTTTAAATTTCTTATAGTAGTCATTTGTGTTACAAAACGCTTTTTTAGTAATAGCCATTGCAATACCTTTTTCATAATCATATATATCGCGTTTGTTGCATTTAACCACGGTCTTAGTACCATCGCCCCAAAATACAATCGTTTCCGGTTTATTAAAAATAACCTTTCTAATCGAAAATTCCGACTTAATCTCTTTTTTCAAATCGATGATTTTAAGTTCTTTGTCATGAAAGAAACGAGTATATTTTTCATCTTCATATTTAACTACTACGAAAATATCATCGTTCGTAAGATTTAATCTAACATCTTTTACAACCCCAATTTTACCTCTGAGATTGTTATAGATATTTCCGATATATGTAACGATACATCCTGGTTTAAACTTATTTTTTACAGTTTCAAATTTAGCCACTTTTCGATCGTACTCATCAAGCACAGTATTAATATCGATGCTAATACTGTTCTCATTGAGCTTCTGAATCAAATGTTTATAATTTTTCATAAATAGTTCCTCCTATTATTTAAAAATAACTTTTTAATCATACTTACTTTTTCGTCGGTCGATGTCGTTACAATCCGAAAAACACAATCATTGTATAATATACTCCTTGAACATTTAATAAATATCTTTTTCATACACAGGAAGTGGATACCACATATCCCCATCAGAATCGATCTTGTTTAATTCGTCACATTTTTCTTTAGCAGAGATATAATTATTAAATATCACAGGGTAAATTTTGTTTGTTATTCGTCCATTTGAAAAAGTTCTAGCACAAATATACTTCATATGCATCATCTTATCCTTTCATAAAATATAAATGGTGCCCATGACGAGATTCGAACTCGTAATCCTAAACGGCGCTGGATTTTAAGTCCAGAGTGTATTCCAATTCCACCACATGGGCATATGGTGCCCCTCCTGGGATTTGAACCCAGAACCTTCCGATTATAAGTCGGATGCTCTAACCAATTGAGCTAGGAGGGCTTAACCATAAAAATAAAGAGAAGAGCCTTAACTATTTCTAGTCAAGACCCCACTCTTATTTAAGTGTAATTAAATATTTCTTTTAACCATTTGATCTGGTCTAAAGTAAATCCTTCTTCCAATAGTTCTTCAACTGTGGAATTAGGAATATGTTCTTCATACCATGCTTTAATAGCACCCATATTTTTACACTCCTTTCCATTAAAGAGCGTGTTTATTTCGCGAAATAGAAAAAAGAAAGACACCATGTTTCAGGTGTCATCCTTATATCTTATACGATTTCGATGCCCTCTCGTTCGATCATATCGAGGAAGGCTAACCTGGATTCCATACTATTGTATCTATCCTTGATTGATTCAATGTAATCCTTACGCAAGCCGTATCTGTTATCAACTGCGAATACTCTCTTGATAGAAGGATATTCAATCCTCATACGCATAGCGCATCCTTTCAGTTCCTTAACAGATAGATCCTGCGAATCAATAACCCAATATCGGATGGCACAATATTGTACCTCAGGTCCTCCAATTCCATACAAAATGATCTGCTTATTTTTCATGCAAGTCATCTCCTTTCATAAAAGAAGATGTTAATTTCGCGATTCAAAATGGAGTCTCATCAGGATATTCTTCTTCGGCAAATCTAGCCGCAAATCGATCTACATTCTGAATAACTTCAATGGATTGTAGATATGCGGTTCGTCCTGTTTTTCCGTTTACTTCCCAGTCGTACGGACGAATATCCATATTAGTATTAATAATATCCACATCATCTAAACAACTGACAGATTCTTCATCCAAACGGTTCATCTTTTTGCCAGTAACCAAATAACAATGAGGACCTCTCTCGCTGAATTTAACTTTAACTGGCAAATACATAAACGGTACATCACCCTCATCTCGAGGCGGTTTAATTTTTACATTCCAACCCTCTTCAATAAGTGCATCAGCTACGTCCTGACTATTAATGACAACTGCAAAATTACGGTCACCTTCTCTATTAAATTTGGAAGGTGCACCACTAAAATTACGATAAATGATACGAGCTTCGTCAATCTGAAGGATACCTCTCGGTGCAAAAGTTACGTTCATATTTTTAATCTCCTTTTAAATAAAAATGAAAAATGAGGAGCCTGAGTTATTAAACACAAGCTCCTTTTTGTTAACCAAAAATATCGTTTTTGTGAACTTTGAAGTAAACAAACTCTACTACATCAGGAAGATAATCGGGTTCAACTTCATCCGAAGTCTGATATCTTTTGGCAATGCAGCCAATACCGTTTACATCCTTATAAACAACCGTCAGTTCGTCGTCGACAACGCCTCTCCAACAATGGTGTTCATCAGGAATATAAAACGTAGTTCCAATGTCTGCATTAATAAGATCGTTAATATAGATCTTCAGATTCTTTTCGCCTTCTTCATAATTCTTCCATTTAAGAATGTATACAGGTTTCTCTTCAATAAATTTCACTTTTTCAAACATAATATATACCTCCTTTGGTTTCTCATAAAGGAGTATGTTAATTTCGCGTTTATAAAAAGAAATAAGACGCCTAGTTTTCTAGACGCCTTATATCATTAATGAGGACCGAACTCAACAACTCTTTTTGTAGTATTCTGCTCATTATTCGTTTCATTATCTGGAATAAACTCCTTGCGTTTATCAAACAAAGTGCTCTTTGAAATAACTTTACCAAGCGATTTGTCAAGATCTCGTGCAATGGTCCAGCCCAGATATAAGCCGAATCCAAATTTGATACTATATTTCAGTTTCATAAATATCATTCCTCCTCATAATATCGTGTGTAAATTTAGCGAACATCAAAAGGAGTAACATCATCCCAAGGAGGTTCTGATGTCTGCCATGGAGAAATATAAGGATCATCTGAAACAAACCATTCAAAATCTCCATATTCAGAAATAGTATCTACAGCAGCATTGATGAGTTCATTATAATATTCCCGATCAATAACATCTTCTTTATTGATGGATTTAACTGTCTCGGATTCAAGCCAACGATATCCTTTCGATCCAGTAGCAGCATATTTTTTATTGTCATTAACACGATATAACATACCGCCATTGTATCCAGATTTAATAGGACAGAATTGACCTACTCGTCCGACAAAATGAAGATCATGACCATCGTCAATCAATAGACTAAGTTCTTCAATCCGTTTGCAAATAGGTTCGCCGTCGGGATCATTAGGGTCTAATTTATTAAGCTGTTTCATGAGTTTTTCCGATTCTTTTTCGTATTCAGTTACATCAGGAAGATTTTCATTGAAGTCCAAATATAAATCACCTTTGGATACAGCGAAAGTTTCGCACATGTCTTCAAAGACAATATCTTCATGACTGAACAACTTTTTGAATAAATATGGAACAGCAAACTGCTTACCAGTAGCCGTCCATTCTCCGGCATGTTTACCATCCTTATATTTAGCGATATAAACTGCATCGTTGACTAAACACATTCGATCATATGTGGCCTCATGCTCAAACGTATAACCATATCGTTTGCCAAAGTCCATAACAAACTGAATAATATCAGGAGTTGCATCAGGAATTTTAATTGAATCAGTCTTAATATGAGCTACAGTGAAACCTCGTTTTTGTACCTCATGTTTAAGATCAATCATAAACAAAGCTCCACGTTTGGCTACAATATTGTCCTTGTTTCGGATATCACGAAATTCATTGTCAAAATTCGCAGCAGTCAAACCGTATACAGAATTAATAGCAGTCTTCAATGCATCTGCAAGTTGTTTTGACGTCATTTCACCATCTTGTACTTTCTTAATATAAGGAGTCAACTTTCCGTCCAGCATATTATTAACAATATCCCATGCTTCATGTTTAATGTTAACTCGACCCTCTACGATTTCTCGGAAAGCTCTTGTGAACTTAGGTCCAAATAAACATTCAGCAATTGTACTATGAGGATGCATAGAAGCAATATCAAGCAATGCTACGTTACCGTGAATACCCGGTTCTGCATACACATAACCGCCTTCTCCCACTTCTTCATCACGATATGTTGACACACCGCCTTCATATTTATACCCTGGAAAATATGGTAGAAGACTTTTAGCCTCGCCATGCGGTTCCGTCATCATCTCAGGACAAGCTTCTGTTAAAAACTCTTTTACCTCAGCATCCAATTCGTAGACAGGCTCTGCCAAATTTCTATAACAGAACTCACTTTGGGGATTTTTATTTGTCCCGAAAATGATTCTAGTAGTGAGTGTATTTGTTGTATCATTGACAGTTAAACCTGCTAAATCAGCTAGAATTTCTCTAGCAGTCCAGTCAGCAGATAAATAATCAAATGCCGCTTCCGTCGCAATAACATCATTATCGCAATACTCAGCTACTTCAATCCATTTTTCTTCTGGTACAGGTTTATCCCAAGGTAAACCTAATTCTTGGTGATGGATACCCATCTCAATTTCAAGCTTTTTAAGCGATTTCTTATTACCGGCAGAAGCAAAATCATAAATATCAGTGTATGAAATATTATAAGCTTCTCTGAAGAATGCTCTTCTGTCATTACTGATAATCTTTTGGGATAAATTATATAACTGCTCGTTGGTATAACCAATTAGCCTACCATACAAAATATGATTATCATACCGTCGACAGTTAAAACCTACAAGTTTAAATTTTATAAGTTCTTCGATATCAGACGGGGATGGATTAATCATTCGTACAACAGGTTTGCCTTCCCCCCGGATTTTCCAATTTACCAAAAACAAGTTTGGAAATACTTCAACGTCGTAAAATATAATCTCCCCATCAGAATCAACATTAACTGAAGGTTCTTCTGATTTGAATTTCATCTTACTGACAAGTTTGATACAATAATCAGATTGGTTAGTACTATTTGCAGCAAATGCATAAACAGCATTTTTCATATCAGATACGTCGTAAATTAGACCACTAGAATATGCATCATTTAAAATTTTATAAATAAAATCTACATTTGGTTTTGTAGCTACATGAATTTCTTTATTCAGACATCTTTTAATAGTTGTCCGAAGACCTTTTTCTGTTTGCACAACATTTTTGTTTATCATTTTTTCTCCTTTCAAAGGCAGTCCAGAACTAATGGTTGCTATCATAAGATTATTACATTTAGTAAGCATTCGTCGAAGTGAACTATTGCCGTTGAATATCTTAATTTCTATGTTATCATCATAAATACGGCTAAGTTTAGACGCATCACCAGTATAAATATAGTGTAGATGAATGCCACTACCACTTTTGCTAATTTCACTATAAGTGGGAGGCCAAGCAGAAGCAGCAGTAAGATTAAGGTCAAAGTCTTTTTCTCCTTTTTCGTTTTTAATATCAAAATCGATAACGATATGATTCTCTGGAACTTTGACATAATGAAGTTTATGTGTATCAAGTTCTGATAATTTTGTAGTTACATTATTCCAATAATTTGCTGGTGTACCATTTTTTGAAGAATATTGTGCGAGACAATCGGCATATTCCTTATCAAATATGGACTCTTGCTCTTTAAAGTCGATGAGTTTAATTTTGTTTTTCTCATTTTCATTCCCGGGATTTTTTTCAGTTTCAAAATTATCAGTTTTGAATCCTGAGTAATAACTTCTCACTCTAGAACCATCTTCGAGATTAAAACGTTCATTAAATTCTCGAAAATAGTTTTTAAGTTCTTCTTTGAAGTTCTTTTTAGAATATGGATAAGGCACTTTTGCTTCTTCGCAATATACTTTGTACATCTCCCACGCAGCTTTAAGAGTTGTGCCATCCTCTTTTTTGAAAATATGATAAGCGTCAACGACAAAGTTATAAAAGTCATTAGATGCGCTCATCATTGCAGTAGGAATATAATTATCGTAATATCCTGGATCGCTTAAATATACTTCTCTACAATGATAAGCAATTGCCCCCAACTCAAAATTGATCTGTTTTACAACAGTCTTATATTCATTTGGGCTTAATTTATCTCCTGATGGGGAAACATCAATAAGTCTTCGAATAAGACCAGACTTACCATCTGTAATTCTAACCGGTTTATTGGTACCCATGAACAAGAACGACTTAAATCTGTTAGAATAAGTTGATTTAAACTTTTCATTAACAGTCATTAACTCATGAGATACTAAACTATTAAGTCTAGTATTATCCTCGATGCGAGATAAATCACCATCATGTTGGATTGCCACAAGAGGATTTGTTTTAAATGCTTCTAATGCAAAAGAGTTACTAGACGATCCCAATGCTTTCGCATCGAAGACCGAATAGTAACCTTCAAATAATTGTTGAATAATATTTAATACCGTTGATTTACCAGTACCAGCTGCACCATATAATACTATAAATTTTTGTATGGTTTTAGAATCGCCAGAAACAATAGAACCAATTGCCCATTCGATCTTATGCCTTTCATTAGGAGAATATAATGTTGACATAAGTTTATCATAGGCTGACAAATCACCAGCTTCAAGAGGATAATTTAATCTTTTACTAGCATAATCATTTTTGGTAGTCTCGGTATTTGAGAATATCAATGTTTCGTCTAACATATGAAAGGAATCTCTCATTTGTTTTTGAACGTATTTATGCCATTTGTCAATTGAACCGGTATCTGCATCCCACATATACATAACTCTAATCGTTTCTGTAGCTTCATAATCCCCTTGCTTATAAAAATTATAAAGCTCATTATCAATAAGTCGAAGAGCATCTTGTTCATCTGTAGACCACATTTTTTGTTCGTCGTCCCAAATTGCGTAGAAATCGCCACCACGGATCATTAAATCAGAGCTTTTTTTAATTATAAACGTTGGATAGATTTCAGTTACATCTTTTTTAGGATGTCTTATTGAAATCTTCAAAAAATCAATCATTACATTTACCTTTCTCCTTTCGCAGCGTTTCTATCATTAAAATAAATTATCCGATAGTATCCAAATAAAGACAAAGCTGATGCCAGATTTCAAGTTTTCGTAAATCCTCATTACAGTTTCTCACAGTAAATAATCCACCTCGGCCGTTTGGCAAATATTTTCTATGAAGAAATCGATTAATAACTTCGTCTACATACTGGTTATCGTAATTAGAATCATACATCGATCCTAAATCTAAATTTGTGATCATTCCCCAGAACCATTGACCAGTTCTATCACCTAAACGAGCATCATCCATAATAGTTTCTTCGCATCTAATAGCCAGTCCTACCATCATTTCTAGAACGCTACAAGGACCATCCAAATATTTAGGATTGATAGAATATTCATAAGCAAAACGATATCTCAAATCCATACCATCTTCTGCTCGATTCCGATCCTTTCGAATAAAATATACGAATTCAATGTTATGTAATTGCGTAAAGAGTTTTCTATATGAAATATCTTTCGAGAAACGATTACAACACATCAAATCGTATAACCATTCAAAATACTTATTATTAATATCATTCATCGCTCGTCATATCTCTGCAAATCTCGAAGAATTTCGTAATCTGTTTGCATAGCATCATTTCGTACAAAAATACTATTTTCCTCATACTCTCCGAAGTGATCTGCAAAATCCTTTCCGACCAAATCATCAATATCTTCAGGATCAATAGGTTCGTCCATATCATCAGTCAGAACCCCATCTGCATAATATGTTAAACTGATAACATTATATTCATCGTTATCATCGAATTCTTCGGGACTAATCACATAAGGTCTATTATATTCCATATCTAGATCCTCCTTTCTAGTTTTTTCTAACGTATATTTTGTATAGCTATTAGATCTATCTTCATCAGTTCGATCTTCGTCGATATTGAAATACTTATGATCCTTCAAAATAAATTCATAATCTTTTCGCATAGC
>ULWL01044024.1_pt1 | contig 19536 bp, 19 predicted proteins | sample 1960171 | NCBI WGS metagenome assembly ULWL01 (sample SAMEA4835807, study PRJEB28245) | human gut metagenome | biome: gut microbiome; material: fecal sample | place: Denmark | collected 2008 | reverse complement strand
GCGTTAAAGGTGAGCGAGTATGCCGTTAAATTTGCACTAGATAAAATTACGATAATCTGCACCACAAAAGACTTTCATTTATACGATAAATTTCACGATTTGGGTTGGGACGTCCATCGCGTTGATGATGTCACAGATATAAATCTCTTGAAAGAGAGTTTTGACCAGTCTGTGCAAAATAAATTGAAACCCTCGATTATTTTCGTAAAAACTAACAAAATTTCAGTAAAAAACAAGCGAAATTTGCAACACGAACTAAAAATTGATAAAAATCATTTATTGTCTAATGACTTTTACCAAATTGTAGATAAAAACAGAGCGATATTCAATGATGAATATATTAAGAGTAAAATTCAGTTAATTGACTACGCACATATACTTCCAAGCACGGCAAAAGAATTGAAACTCGTTCAGTCGGGAAAGTTGCTAAACTTTGACACAGTCTTCTATGATTACGATATTTCTACATATGAATGCTTCATCGTATTCTTAAAAGAGTATCTGGCGAAGAATAGGGCGACGGTTATTTTGTCTAACGAGAAAGACCAGTTACAATTGGGCGTAGACAACAAGTATTATGGCGCGAAAACTCGTTATGGTACAAAAATAATAGTCGATGAGCCATTCATTATCATCAACTCTATTGCCAACGGATTAGCAATGCATCAGCATATGACCACCTTTGTCATCACCAGCACAAGCGAACTAGATTGCGCGGGATTAAGAGTGACAGCCAGCCAGCATTTAGGCGTAAAATATATGGTGTTGGACGACAGCAGTTTGACGGGTGGCAAACAACATTCGGTCGAAGGGTATCTAAATATTTCAAGACAAAAACGTATGCCAACAAGCGCGGTTTTCAAGCCTTGTGATTCGGCGGAAATGTATATGTGTTTCGACCACATCTTGCGTTGGCAGGGCGTAGGATTGATGTTCGTCACAACCGGGCAGTTGAATTGTATAAACAAGTCAACTTTCAGGGTTAATTGGGGCGCATATTTTATGCAGAACAATGTGAAGAACAGGGACGGAATTATTTATAGTTCGGGGCTAGAAATGCGCAACAGTTTGCGTGCCCGAAAACGACTAATAAAATATGGTTATAACTTCTTAACGGTCAGTGTTCCGTGTGTTGAAGTATTCAAAAAACAGACCCCACATTATTGCTCCCAACTCAAACCAAATGATGACGATATTGTTCTCATTGTTGATAGTTTGGCGAACAAAAATTTGAGTGTATTTTATGGTAAAAACACCACCATTATAAACGTGGAAGAAACGGACGACATCAACTCCGCAAAGCAAAAATTCTCGATAGACAATATCGTAAAAACCATTATCAATTTGTGCAAAAAAAGAAATGAAAAATAGTTAAAAAATAAGCGTAAAAAATAAAATAAAAAAGCGACATTATAGTCGCTTTTTTTATTGTGTGGTTTTTCACCACTTGTGAAGTATTTGCTTCACATTATAAATTTGTGTAAAAATTTTATAAATATTCATAAAAATTACATATTTTTAACATAAAAATGCGATTTTTACACCTTTTTCGTATATTTGATAAAGATATTTGAAATATATTTAATTTGAATTTATCAATAAATTATTTAATTTTTTATTAATCAAATTAACAAATGATTAATTAATAAATATTTAAATTTTATTTAATAAATTTTTTGTAATTTTCGCGTCTTGCGATGGCGTCTTGTTCGCACAATTTTTGCAAGATTTCTGCTTGCTCTGGTTCGGCTCTTCTTAACGCCGAGAAACGATTTTCAGTTTGCAAAAATTCTTGCATTGTTATGGTTGGGTCAGGTGAGTCAATTTGCATTTTGTGCTCGGTGCGTGGGTCGTATCTAAACAATGTCAAATAGCCCGACGCAACGGCGAGTCTTTGGTGCAGATTTGCGTTCTTCATATCTATGCCGTGATTGATGCAAGGCGCGTATGCAAACACGATACTTGGACCGTCAAAACTCTCGGCTTCGACGAGTGCGCGCATCAGTTGATTTGGGTCGGCGCCAAGGCAAACATTCGCTACATAAACATCGCCATAAGTCATCGCAATTGATGGCAAATCTTTCTTCTTGGTTTGCTTGCCGTCCGCACTAAATTTTGCCATTGCTCCGCGTGGAGTTGACTTGCTAGTTTGACCACCCGTGTTGCTGTAAACTTCGGTGTCGAGTACGAGAATATTTACGTTCTCGCCCGACGCTAAAACGTGGTCGAGTCCGCCAAATCCAATGTCATATGCCCAGCCGTCACCACCTATAATCCAAACGCTTGGTTTGACCATAAGGTTTGAATTTAAAATCCATTTTTCTTTTGTAGATAGTTTCAATTCTTTTAGTTGTTCATAGCACTTTTCGCTTATGCCCGCGTCGTCACTGTTGGCAACGAATTTGTCAACAATATTTTTCACGTCAGGCGAGAGTGCAGTTTCATTTTTTAGTCGGTTGATGAAACAATTTCTTGCATTCTTGCGACCCAGTGCAATGCCGAGCCCGTACTCCGCATTGTCCTCGAACAAACTATTCGCCCAAGCAGGTCCGCGTCCGCTTTCGTCTTCTGCGTATGGGCAACTAGGGAAGGACGCTGAGTAAATGCTACTGCAACCCGTAGCGTTGGCGATAATCATACGATTGCCGAATAGTTGGCTGACAATTTTTAGATACGGCGTTTCGCCACAACCGGCGCACGCACCACTAAACTCGAAATAACTCTTTTCAAACTGACTGCCTTTGACGCTTGTTCGGTCATAAGGATTGACAGATTTAATTTTGTCAAATGAGTTGTATTTTTTCAGTTCGTTATCCACGCACTCGGTGTAAGGGTGCATTTGCAAGGCTTTTTGCTTGGCAGGGCAAACTTGTGCGCACAGACCACAGCCCGTGCAGTCGAGCGGACTGACTTGCAACACAAACTTTCCGTCCGCGCCGAATGCGTTACGTTGTGCCAGACAATCATCAATTTCTTCGCCGTTCTTGACGAACTTCGGTCTAATGGCTGAATGTGGACAAACGAATGAACAGCGGTTGCATTGAATACAGTTTTCGCTAATCCAGCAAGGAAGTTTGTCTGCAATTCCGCGCTTTTCCAACTTGGCGGTGTCGGTAGGCATACTTCCGTCCGGATTGAATGCCGAAACCTTAATTTTGTTGCCTTGGCAACTAGCGATTGGTTGCATGATGTTGGTGTAAAATGCGGATTTTTCCTTAAATTTTTGCGTTGTGGCGAACTCTACCTTGTCGTAGTCAATCTTTTGCAAGAGTCCGCGAGCCTTTTCCAGTGCGGAGATATTGATATTGATGATATCAGCACCTTTCTTGGCTAACGTTTTCATAATCGAGTTTTTCAGTTCGAGCAAAGCAATCTTGGAGTCGAACTTACCGTTTAGGGCGAAGAAGCCCGCCAGCATAATGTTGTTGATTTTATTATTCAATCCACATTCGTGGGCAAGGGTGGTGGCGTCCAAAGTGTAGAAATGCACATTTTTGGCTTTGAGCGAGTCAACCAATTCGCGACTTATTGGTGCTTTTGGTGGCATATTCGCCAAAATCACTCCGCCGTCCTTAATATACTCGCCATAAGGGAACTTATTGACGAACGCCGAGTTGTTTATCATCAAGAAATCCACTTTCGCCGAATTGAAACTGTCAATAATAGGCTTATCGTCCAAACGAATGTGGCTCGTTGTCATACTGCCAGACTTTTTGCTGTCGTATTCAAAATAGCCTTGCGAGTATTTGCCCGTAATCTTGGACAAAATTTTGCCCAACGTTTTGGACGCCGACACACTGCCGTCACTACCAATGCCATAGATACGCACGCAGTATTGACTGTCGTCCGCGATGTATGTGTTCTCAACGGCGAGCGAGTTGCCCGACAAATCATCGTCAATGCCCACGCTGAAACGAACCTTGCCGTCTTTGCGCATATTATCATATACGGCATTAGCCATATTAGCGTCAAATTCCTTACCGCCTAAACCGTAAATTCCGGCGAACAAGTTGGCCTTGATGCCTTGATTATGGCAAGCGTTCAAAACCGCATTGTATAGGCTGTCAGCATTCACAAAGTCGGCATTTCGGTCGAGAATGGTGATGTTTTTCACCGTTTTAGGTAAAATTTCAGCAAGACGCTTCTCATCAAATGGCGCAAACAATCTAATCTGCACCACGCCACATTTCTCACGCTTTTCGCACGCCAAAATGCAACTATTCGTTGATGAACCCAGCGTTACAATCACGTTTTCTGCTTTTGGGTCACCCACATAGTCCAGTGTGTGATAGTTTTTTCCCGTTAGTTCGTTGATTTGGGTAAGTGCGGAATTGAAATTTTCAATTACATTATTATACGCGGGCGCGCTAGCCATACGGTTTTGGAAGAATACGTCAGGGTTTTGTGCCGTGCCTTTGCAAATAGGCTTGATAGGGTTGAGCCCAGCACTGCGGAAAGCGTCCACAAGGTTCATAGGCAAGACAGATTTAATCTCTTCTGGTGTGAATTGGTCAATGGTGTTGAGTTCGTGGCTGGTTCTAAACCCGTCAAAGAACACAACGAATGGTAAACGGCTCTTCAATGCACAAATTTGGGTGGCAAGCGCAAGGTCGTTCACTTCTTGCACACTGTCGCAAGCAACAAAGTTGTACCCGGTTTTTAGGCAAGCGTAGATGTCGCCGTGGTCGCAGAAGATGTTCAGCGCGTGCGTCGCCACACTGCGCGAAGCCACGTACATAACGTTAGGCAAGTGCTCGCCTGCAATCTTGTACATATTAGGAATCATCAACAATAACCCCTGGCTAGATGTAAAGGTGGTGGCGAGTTGTCCACTGGTGAGTGCGCCGTGCATAGCCCCGCTAGCACCCGCCTCGCTCTGCATTTCGGTAATGGTCATCGTGTTGCCGAATGCGTTCGCGACCCCTTCACTGCGCATAAGGTCGCAACTTTCACTCATACTGCTACTAGGCGTAATAGGGTAGATAAACGCACTATCATTGCATTGATAGGCGATGTGTGAGGCGGCTGTATTGCCGTCAACTGTGATTCTCTTCATAATCATTCCTTATATATGTAAATTCATAGTTAAGTATATATATATCGGCTCAAAAAGTCAAATGTTACAATCGCTTTACGAACTTTTTTTGTTATGTTATAATAAGGTATGAGATATTTATTGCAGTTAGCCTATAAGGGCACTAATTTCAACGGTTATCAACGCCAGCCAGACAAACGCACCGTCCAAGGCGTGTTGGAAGACGCCATAAACAAGGTTTTTGGCGAAGAAATCGTGAGTTTTGCGTCGGGCAGAACGGACGCGGGAGTGCATGCGCTCGGTCAAATGGTGCATTTCGATAGCGAAAAGTTCGTAGATTTTTCCAGCCTAAAATACTCGCTCAATTCGCTTTTGCCTAACGATGTGCGAGTGATGAACATCACTGACGGCGGTCAACTGCACGCACGCTATTCCGCCAAGCACAAACGCTATGGCTACACCTTCTATGTGGACGATTGCGAACGTGTTATGCTCACTGACCGCGCATATTTCGTATATGGTGATTTAAATGTCCGCATAATGAAGCGCGCTTGCCGTCTTTTCAAGGGCGAACACGATTTCAAGGCGTTTCAAGCCACGGGTAGCACGGCAAAGACGACTGTGCGCACAATCTATGATTGCTGTATCGTTTACGACCGTATGAACGATACCTACCGCATTGAAGTGGAAGGCAACGGCTTTTTGTATAAAATGGTGCGCTTCATCGCGGGCAGTCTTATCAAGGTGGGCAAGGGCAAACTCACGCTCGATGAACTCAAAGACGCTATTGACGGCGGTGAATTGCCTAAAAATATCGTCCTGCCAGCCCACGCACTGACTTTATTAAATGTAAAATATGACTAACACGCCACGCTGGGCTGTGCTGTGAAATTTAAACGCGGGCGTTTAAATTTCGTTGGCTCCCCGCCAACCCCACGACGCGTCGTGGGCATCACAGCCCCCCAAAAACACGCTTTTGCCAAATTTTGTAAAATTTTATCTTTAAAAGAATGAATTTGCTTGCTTAAATATAGGCGTTTGCGTTAAACTAAAACAGTAAAAAGGAAAAGGAGTAACAAATGAATTACGAAGAAAGAAGACTAAAAATCGTAATGTGGACAGTAGTTGCTCTGCTAATACTAAGTATAGCGGGAGCAAGCCTATTATTCATAATGAAATTGCGTACTCCATCCACCAGACTCAACACTGTGAATATCGGTTCTCGAATCACGGGGGGCGGGGCTTCAAAAGCTCCTGGAGGGTTAACATATGATACCGCTTGGGTAGGCAGTGGTACAGAAGCCGATCCGTATTTGATTACAACATTAAGCGAATTTTATGGTCTAAAAGTTCGTGTCAATAGTGGAGAAACGTTTGCTGGGAAATATATTAAATTAGATAGCGATATAAGTTTTGATGGAGATGCTGATACGTTTAGTTCTCTTGCTAAATTTTCTGGCAATTTTGATGGTGGCGGTCACACTATTGACAATATAACCAAAAGATTGTTTGAAAATATTAGTCCAGCCAATGATAGCACAAACATAACAATCAAAAATCTAAATATTAATTGTTTGCCACACGCTAATTTTGACGGTGGCAATTTGTTTGGCAAGATTTCTTCCAACTATACTGCAACAGTAACCATTGACAATGTGCATATCAATGCACCAAATTGTATGGCTAGATGCAATAACGTATTAACTCAAGCGGTTAAAAACTATTCCGCCTTTTGCACTGTCGATAAAGATGCGTTCACCACAATCAATAATTGTAGCATTCGTGGCTTAACAATGGAAGCATATGGCTCATCAGGAAACACTACTAGTACACAGTACATGTCTGGATTTGTCGGCGTGGAGTATAAATATATTTGTCAGCCTCGTTTAACTATAACAAATTGTTATACTGATACAGATATAAAGGTGACAAAAAATTTGTCCAATTCGGTTTATGTGGCAGGATTTACAGCATTTTGTTCTGATGGTTATCTTACAATGGATTCATGCTTGTATGACGGAGATATCTATACCACTTCGGCAAAAGTCAAGGGTGTATACTTATTCTCAATGGGTGCTCGTTCTCTATATAGTAAATCTATTTCAAACATACTTGTTCAGGGCAATGCGTATGTAGAAAATAATTCCAGTTATAATACCGTGTATTTTGGAATTGCGGGAAGCAAAATTGTTCTCAATTCCACAATCGATACAAAATCACCAACAACTGCTACAACGTATACACCATTTCCTCGGGCAAACGCTTCTTACGACTGGGCAAACTGTGTGTTCAATCGAGATAAGATTACAAATCGCAACACAAATGCAACTATGGATAGTTTTGGTGCGACTACTGATGAAGATATGAAATTGCGCTCGACTTATGCCGACTGGACAGACTTCGACGGACATTGGATTATCGACCCAAATATCAACAATGGTTATCCAATGCTGCGCGCATTCGTTGATGTCGCTAAGGTGACTGGCTTTGACGGCAGTGGCACAGAAACCGATCCATATTTAATCAAGACACAACAAGACTTGCTTGGTATGGCAAGTTATTACAATGACAATGCAGTATTTGGTCAAAACAATATCTACTGGAAACTTGCCAACGACATTGACGTTAGCCGTGACGCCAACAATGCACTTATTCACTTTACACCTATATGCTATAACAAATCATTTGACGGCTATTTCGACGGCAATAATAAGACAATTTCCGGCTTGCTCATCGACAATCAATACGAATACACTGGTCTATTTGGCACAATAGCGTCTAACCACTGGGTGAAAAACCTAACCGTAAAAGGAAATATTTACTGGGACGAAGCGTATGCAGTAGGTGGTGTTGCGGGCAGAGTGCTGGCAGGCGGATATTTGCAGAACTGCTCGTTCAATGGCAACATCATTGGCGTACTCAACACCAAGCCAAGCACCGAAAGTAATGGTGTAGTAGGTAAGTTTGAAATAAATGGTGCAATCGACTGCACCGCAACTTACACTGACATCAAGTATGCAAAAATAGGTGGCACAGCCGAATCACCAACTTACACATATTATCTCTATGACTGGGCGCAAATGACAACCTATTTGTACAACAAAAAGGTTGCCTAGCGCGGTCTAAGGCTCAAAAACACGAACAAAAATAAACACAATTAAAAAGGGGCGTGAGAGCCCTTTTTTGCTGTGAAATAGGACGGAGTAACAAGATTTTGGCGGTGTGAAATTGTACAAAATTGCCCGCAAAACGTGGCACATAAAAAATGCAAAATTGCGACACAATTTCCAAAAATATGCTTGACACACGGCTGGAATTATTATATAATAACAAACGAATTGATAATCTTAGTTTAGGTATCCACACGCTTAAAGGGGATTTAGGTTCAAATTTTTAGGGAGAAAAATATGAATACTATTTCAGCAAACAAATCGACCGTCAACAAGAAATGGTACATCATTGATGCTAATGGCAAAGTTTTGGGACGTGTAGCAAGCGAAGCAGCAGCAATTCTTCGTGGCAAGCACAAAACCAACTTCACACCAAACGTGGATTGTGGCGACAATGTCATCATCATCAATAGTGACAAGGCTGTTTTGACTGGCGATAAACTTACACAGAAAAATTTTAAAACATATTCAGGTTATGTAGGCGGACTTAAACTTACTCCATATAAGACAATGATGGCAGAGAAATCTGACGTAGCAATGTTGAGAGCAGTTAGAGGTATGCTTCCAAAGAATTCACTTGGACGTAAAATGTTGACACACTGTCACGTTTACAAAGACGAAAAGCACGGCCAAGAAGCACAAAAACCAGAAGTATGGACATTGAAGGGGGATAAATAATTATGGCAGAAGAAGTTAAGACTGTTAAGACTAGCGAAGAACTAGTTGAAAAGAAAGCCCCTGCAAAGCGTACACGCAAAACCGCAGTTAAGGCTGAGGCAGAAGTTGCTACTACCGAAGTTAAGGAAGAAGCACCAAAGGCTAAGAGAGCCCCTGCAAAGAAAACTGCTAGCAAGAAAGTGGCTACAAGCAAAGAACAAGTTTTCTGCGCTACTGGTAAACGTAAACGTTCAATCGCAAGAGTACGTTTGACTGTCGGCACTGGCAAAATCACAATCAACGGCAGAGATATTGAAGAATACTTGCCACTTGCAACTCTTCGTATCGTTGCTCGTCAACCATTGACATTGACTGGCACTGACAAGAGCGTTGACATTGAAGCCAACATCATTGGTGGCGGTTTCACTGGTCAAGCAGGCGCTTTGCGTCACGGCATTACTCGTGCTTTGATGCTCTACAACCCAACTTTGAGAACAGAACTTAAAAAGGCTGGCTTCGTAACTCGCGACGCTCGCATTAAGGAACGTAAGAAGTACGGTTTGAAGAAGGCTCGTAAGGCTCCACAATTCAGTAAACGTTAGTACAAACAAAAAGAGTGTGTTTCTACACTCTTTTTTTGTTTCCTAATTGAAAAATTGATTTGATTGAACCGCGCATCATTTCGTTTAACAAACGACTTTTTAATAGGCAATACCTTTTTGTTTTCAATTATTTGGTTTGTATTTTGTAACTATAAAACTACTTCTTGATAGATACGACTTTGCCAGTTGACGCATTGATTAGCACTCCATAAGTTTGTTCTTTGCACGCGAACCCAACATACCAATAATATTCGCTCTGCTCGCTAGAAAAGTCTTTCCAAATCTTCACATACACTTCACCGCATAATGTGTCTTTTGAGATGTGGTCGTCAATCTGTCCTTTCAGCGCGTTGTAGGCAATTTTAATTGCGTCGGTTTGGCTGGTGGCAAAGTCTTTTGATACGCAAACAAGGTTGGCTTGCGCCACAAAGTCGTCCTTGAATACACGTGCGCTGACTGTCGCCGTTTGTGGCACATAGATTTCGAGGTCAACCACGTAACCGGACGAATAATCGCTCTTTTCAAGGTCACCTTCATACTCGATATTGTCAATCACGACGAAATAGTGTAGGGTAGTGTAGGTTGGCACTTTTGCTGGCTCGAAACTAAACAATGCAAAGTCAACCAATTTTTCTACGACGCCGTCCGTTTGATACGGGTCTTCGCGTTTGCCAGACACGAGCGTGAATAGATTGTCTTTGTCTTGACTAACGAAATACGCGTCACGGCTCTCGACAATGTTTTTCTGCAAAATGGCTAAATTGTCTTGTCCGCAACCGCCCAGCATAAATACCAGTGCAAGCATTGGTAATAAAAAAAACTTCTTCATAAAAAACCTCAATGTATTTTATGAAAAAGTAGTTTTTAATAGAACACTATTTGTCCAACAACTCGTTGCGCTTTTGATAATGTCCGCCGTTGAAACGCGTGGTGATAAACGTTGCTGTTCTTATCTCGGCAGTAGTCTTGCCAGTCTGTCTAGCGCCAAGGCATAGAACGTTGGCGTCATTGTGCATACGTGCCGACTTCACCGTCTTTGTGTTGTCGCCAAGCACAGCGCGAATGCCTTTAAATCTGTTGGCTTGCATTGTCATTCCAACGCCCGAACCGCACACCAAAATACCGCGGTTATCCTTGTCTTGCAACACCTTTTTGCACAAAAGCTTTGCATAAGTGTTGTAGTCGTCATCGCTGACAAACTCTGTCGCACCCACATCGATGGCAGAAATGCCAAACTTGGCGAGATATTTCACCAAACTATCTTTTAATTTTAGACCATTGTGGTCGCACCCAATGTAAACTTTCATTGATTTCTCCTTGATTTATTATGCCGTTTTTAAAAACAAAAAGTCAACTAATTTTTAATATGCGAAAAAAAACAATTTATTTTTTCTTTCATATATGCTATAATCTAACTATGAAACAGAAATTGACAAAGCGTTGCCCAAGGTGTAACACCGTTCTGCCCGTTGGAGTGGGTGTGTGCTATGATTGTGGGCTCAATTTTGACAAATTCAAGAACGCAACCAATGCCGAAGCGAAGAAAGCAATGCGCGCGGGCGAAAAAGAGCGCGTGCTAAACTCACGCATTCTGCCTAGCGACGTCAGTAAAACCAAACTTTTGCTCGCTTGCATATTCGGCGGGTTGTTTGGCGCACACGAGTTTATGGTGGGCAGGTGGCTCAAAGGACTGATTTACACCGTTTTGACCGTGCTGTCATTGAGTTTGAGCGCGCTGGAAGTGTTCGGCGAACTCGAAACTATTGCAATGCAGTACGCGACCGACATCGTTTACACAGCGTGGGCGGTGGTGCTCTTGATTTGGCTCGACGATTTGATAAAAATCATATTCAACAGATACAAAGTTCCGGTTTCATTACCATATAAGGATTAATTATGTCAACAATAGTAGTAGGATTGAGCGGTGGTGTGGATTCATCGGTCGCCGCGTACCTTTTGAAACAGCAAGGTAACAACGTGATTGGAATGTTTATGCTTAACTGGGAAGACAGCGACGGGTCGGGCAGGTGCAATGCACAAGCCGACTTCGAGGACGCGCGCCGAGTGGCAGACAAAATCGGCATTCCATATTACACAGTGAACTATGCAAAAGAATATTGGGACAAGGTCTTCCAATATTTCCTAGATGAATACAAAAACGGCTTTACGCCAAACCCAGATGTTTTGTGCAATCGCGAAATCAAGTTTGGTCCATTTTTGCAACACGCAATGGCAATCGGTGCGGACAAAATCGCCACAGGACATTACGCCAAACTCGTTGAACGCGACGGACAATTCTATCTGTACAAAGCCAAAGATTTAAACAAAGACCAGTCATATTTTTTGCACCAACTCAGCCAAGAACAGTTGTCCAAAACGCTTTTCCCGTTGGACGAGATTGAGAAGCCGAAGGTGAGAGAGATTGCCAAAGAACTCGGGCTTGTAACGGCGACGAAAAAGGATTCTACAGGCATCTGCTTTATCGGTGAACGCAATTTTAGACAGTTTATGAAGACATTTTTGCCAGCACAACCGGGCGAAATCCGTGATTTGAACGACAAGGTTGTAGGTCACCACGAGGGTGTTATGTATTACACAATCGGTCAGCGTCGCGGGCTCAACATTGGTGGCACGGCTGACGGCAATGGCGAGAGATGGTTCGTTGTCAGCAAGGACGTCAAGCGCAACATTCTTTATGTCAACGAAGGCGAATGTAAAGAGATGTTTAGCGACGGACTGGTTATCAATAATATGCACTGGATTAACGGGACACCAACTGAAAAGAAATTTGCTTGCAACATTAAGTGCAGATATCGCCAACCCGACCAAAAATGCGAGGTTGAAGTCGTTGATGATAACAAGGTGATTGTTCATTTTGTTGAAGCACAACGCTCGGTCGCATTGGGTCAATATGGTGTGCTTTATGCAGACGACGGAATGTGCTATGGCGGTGGCAGAATCGATGAGTTGGTACCAATCGCCAACTGGACAAAAAAATAATGCAATTTAGAAAGTGAATCAAACTTGGTTCACTTTTTTTGTTGCATTATTATTACAAACCAAGACTTATATACAGCGCTTGGTCAACGCGATTCATAAACCCGTCAGGTAGGTGAGTGACAAAAGTTTGCAAGCGCATTTTGTCCAGTGTGCGAATCTGTTCGAGCAGAACCACGCTATCTTTTTTCAGTCCAAAAGTGCGTGCATCGAGTTCAATGTGTGTTGGCAATTTTGCCTTGGAAATTTGGCTAGTGATTGCCGCAATTATGACAGTGGGACTAAACTTATTGCCAATGTCATTTTGAACAACTAAAACGGGACGCAAACCACCTTGCTCGCTACCTACAACGGGACTCAAATCAGCATAGAAAATGTCGCCACGTTTTACTGTCATTTAATCTCCTAAAATAAACTTTTCTGTAAGTGTCAAACTATCTACCACATTGTATAGTTGGTTCAACTCATACATCAGTGACAAATAGTCATTATCAGTGTATGCATTGAGTTGTGAGTTTGAGATTGTGTCGGCTGTGTTTTTGGTGTGTTTATCTTTTGGAAGGTTCTCCTTTTTAGAGTATTCTTTTGCTAGTTCATTAACGTTATATTTCATATAATTTCCACCCTTAAAATTTTTAAACTTTAACTGCTCTTAATTTGTGAAAAAATATAATAAATATGTAAAAATATTTTGTCTAAAAAATAAATTAATTGTAATAATAATTAAATGAATAATTGTTTAATATATTGAAACAATTTTTAAAACAAATAAAAAATAGCGATAAAATACTAATTTTTATCGCTATTTTACATATTTTTTACGTATTTTTATATTTTTTAATTTAATATTTGTAAATATTTTATTAAATAAATTTGCTAATATTATTTTAAAATAAATATTAATCATCAATTTGATTTTTATAATTTTTTAGACAACTATTTATCGTATCCCAACCGTAACCTTTGTATTGCAAATGACGAATCAATTTCTCAATATTTTTTTGTTCGACGGCGTGAGATAAAAAATATTTATCTACAATCTTTTTTGCCGACTCTACGTCCTCAATTTCAGCCACACTTTCGTTGATGATTTCCGGACTGATTCCCGCCTCAAAAAGTTTGTTTTTAATGTAAGATTTTGACTTGGATTTTTGCATCGAGTTGGTATACATTTTGGCGTAAGTTTCATCGCTAATAAGATTGTACGAACTCATCTTGTCCACCAGTCGATTGACAGTGTCTGCCGAGTAGCCTTTTTTATATAAATATGTCCTTAATTGTTTGGCGGTTTTCAACTGCCTTGACACGAAGTTCATAGCATTCGCGCACGCAATCAACCACTCACTTTTTTCGACTGCATTTATGAACACTTGTGCATCAATCTCACTGTTCAGCACAATGCCGTATTCAAGCATTGCGTCGGCGTGGAGTTCAAACACTTCGCCCGTTTCACAAGTCGCCTTGAAAATATTGGGTTGAGTTTTCTTGGTGTTTTTAAGAGATACAATTTTCATACACAACATTTTATCAAATGATTTACTTTTTGTCGAGCAAAGTGTTATACTTGAAATGAAGATTTTTCAAAAGGGGTTGATATAAAATGATTGCAATTACGATTGACGGACCATCGGGTTCGGGCAAGTCCACTGTTGCCGACGTGTTGGCGCAGAAGTTAGGTTTTAACCATTTAAACACGGGCGCACTGTACCGCGCAGTGACGTACGGGTGTTTGCAAGCGGGCATTCGTCCGGACGAAGATGATAAAATTTCCAATTACATTGCTAACTGCGGGCTTAATGTAAAATTTGTGGGCGGTTACCAAAAAGTTTATTTAGGCGACCAAGACGTTACGCCTTATTTACGCCAAAACGAGATAAGCGTCCAATCTCCATTATATTCAGTCAGCCCAAGTGTGCGCTATGGTTTGACCGACTTTTCGCGCAAACTCAGCAAGAAAATGAACATCATTTTGGACGGCAGAGATAGCGGAAGTTTCGTTCTGCCTGACGCGGACTATAAATTTTACCTTGACGCCAGCGTGACCGAGCGTGCGCACCGTCGCCAATTAGAACTAAAAGCCAAATGCGAGAGCGTTGACCTTGACACACTAGTCCGCCAACTCACCGAACGCGACGAGTTTGACAAGCACAAGAAGATTGCTCCGTTGGTCGTGCCAGAGAACGCAATCATCATCGACAACACCCACCTCGACCTTGAACAAACCGCCGAAGAGATGATGAAATATATCAAAATAGGCAAATAAACATAGTTTTTTCACTAAAAAGTGGTCATTTATGGCCATTTTTTATGTAAATTTTGAAAATAGGTATTGAAAAATGGAAAATATGGTGGTATAATGTCGCTATCAAAAACAAAAGGTAGGGGTAATTTATGGCAAGACAAAACAAAACTACTGAAGTTACAATGCATTCACTTGATGTCACCGAAGGTAAGATGAAGTCTAAATATAATAGACCTAAGCGTTTTTTGGGCGCCTTGTTTAGAAAGATTTTGTTACCATCTCTCATTGTGGCGGGTGTTGCTGTGGGTGCTTTTGCCCTTATTCCAGCACTTTCCACTGCTGTCAGTCTAACTTTTGCCAACGCAGCACTCATTGGTGCGGGCACATTCGCAGCCACTAGCACACTTATTGGTGGTGGCACTATTATTCACGAAAAGGCGAGCGCACGCCGTCGCGTAAAGAAAGCCTTGCGCAAAAACCTTGAACTCGAAGCAATGGACTTTATCCAACCAAAGACAATTATGGTCAATGGCCGTGCACAATACGCCAGCGGCATCAATCCACCACAAAGGGGTAAAGGCTTCTGGCGTCGTCGTAATATGCTTTACGAATTCTTGAAGCAGAACCGCCATTGCTGTGCCGAGAACGCTTGCTCGAATCACGCACTCGTTCAACGCATTGTTGATGGTCACGAAACCAGCAAATTCTTGGACTTGGTAGTTTTGGCAGCCAAACGCGGTTACCTTGGTGACAGATGCCGTGACGCAATCAAGGACAAAGAAAACAAACAAAAACTCAAAAACTTGAAATATCTCAGCGAACCCGAAGCCGATCAACTTATGGAAGACGTTTTCGGCATTGAAAACCACTTCAAGACATTGGGCGGTAGCCAAGGCAGTCCGGTAGTCACTTCTTCACGCAAATCTAAAAAATCTGTTCAAAAAGATTATGAATACGATGATGAAGCCAGCCTTGACGCACTCCGTCAGCAAATGACAGGAGCAAGTCAATCACAAGGCTTGACCCCAGAACAACTTACTGCTCTTGCAGGCTATGCACAAGCAATGAACGCTCAACCAGCACAACCAACAGCACCGGTTGCTGAGCCAAACTCATACACTTCCCAAGCAGAAAAGAAAGATAGTTTGGTCAAAGCCGTTCTCACCAACCCAACGCCAGCGGTTACAGCAGAACCAAAGGTTGAAGAAACTCACGGCGAGATTGAAGACAAATCTCTCATCAAGTCAATCGTCGATGAAGAGCCAAAGCCAGCACCAGCCGTAGCCGAGGTGGCAAAGACTGATGAAATCATCGACCAAAAGAAGAGTTTGCTAGACAGACTGGGTGCAACTCAACAACCAGTTCGTAAACCAGTTGAAGCAAAGAAACCACAAAAGCCACTTGTAACTCTAAGCGGTAAAGTATTATAAAAAATGTCGCGCGTGCGACATTTTTTGTTGCACATATCATTTGACAAGTGAATAGAAAGAGAATAAGATTTAGTTATGAAAAATTATTTTACCATAGGTTCGTTAGAGATTCATTATTATGGTGTGCTTATGGCATCGGCAATGCTCATTGGCATTTTTTTGGCTTTTGGTATTAGCGAACGCAAAAACATCAAACGCGAATCAATCTTTGACCTTGCGCTCATCGTTCTGCCACTCGCCGTGTTGGGCGCGCGCACATATTATTGTATATTTAGCGATTATCACTACACATTTGCGGAGTTTTGGCAGATAAACAAAGGCGGTCTCGCCATTTATGGCGGTGTCATCGGCGGGTTTATAGGTGTTGTGATTTTCAGCCTTATCAAGAAAAAAGACATTCGCTCGGTGTGTGATGTCATCGCGCCGTCGCTCATACTTGGACAGGCAATAGGTCGTTGGGGCAACTTTATCAACCAAGAAGCCTATGGTTATGTCATCAACAACCCAAAATGGCAGTTTTTCCCAGTGGGTGTGGAAGTTGACGGCGTTTGGCATTTGGCCACCTTTTTCTATGAGTCAATGTGGAACTTGATAGTCTTTGCCGTCATCTTGACCATATTCTTCAAGACCAAGTCAAAGGGCACAACTACTGCTTGGTATCTCATCTTGTACGGGCTCGGGCGCACCGTCATTGAAGGACTCCGCACTGACAGCCTTTACATCGGTAGCACGGGCATACGCGTGTCGCAAGCGTTGAGCGTGGTGCTGATTTTGTGCGGAATTGGTATGCTTATCTACAATCTTGTCAAAAATAAGAAGACTAAGGTTGTAAAAAGTGATTCGAACAAAGTATAATTTTTATCTATGGTTTATCATTATATTTTGCCTAAATTTCGCCATAAACTTGGCGGTCTATTTGATATGGCGACCTAGCGCTTTGCTCCGTTTTGACTATATTGTGTACCAAATATTAGCCACGATTTCCGTCGTTCTCATAATGCGCGGGTTCGGGCTAAAAATCGATTCCAGCCTTTTGCTCGGCATATTCTACCTTGGCGTCGCGATTATAGGCTTTATCAACATTTTCGCCGGCGTGCCGTACGGCTCGCTTTGGCCTTACTATTTTTTGGCGGGCGCTTTTGCCAATTTTGCCAATAGAGTTTTCTTTTTCGACAGACTGCAAGGTTTTTTTGCCATAATTTGTGTTTTAATTTTTATAATTTCTTTGTGTTTTGACTTGAAATTATTCGGTTGGTTATGTTATACTATACTCGTATTGATAACCATTTCCGCCAGCGTTATGTTCTTGGCATTGCGCACCAAGCGTTAGAAGGAGTTTTTTGTGGAGAAGAGTAAACTTTATACAGAAGAACAAGTGCAAAAACTGATTAACGAACGTTGTACCGCTCTGTCCAACAAATTGGACGAACAGCGCGCCACCATCGACCGCCAGTCAGCCACTATTGCGCAGATTAGCAGTGAAATCAATGAGTACAAGTCCAAAGATTCCACCATTTCAATGGCAATCATTAGCGCCGTGGAAAAGGCACAACAGATTGAATCCACTAGCAAGAAACTCTACCAAATGGAGATTGAGCGCATACGCCTTTTGTATTTGAAGATGGAGAACGTTTTGAAACAACTCTATGCCAGATATCCTGAACTGAGAAAGAATAGCGAAGTCAACGACATTATGGACAAGGTCGGCTTGGTGCTCAGCAACAACATTTCGCCAGTGAGCAGTCAGCCGTTGATGAAATACGCGATGAGCAGTGCCACTGTCGAAGACCCTATCAAGAAATTGCTCAATAAAATCACCACAATTTTCGATAAAAACGACGACCAAAAAGTTACTCTCAAACGCAAAACTATTCCTGAAAGTAGTAGCGGTTTTGACCTAAAAGAAGCCCTTAATCCTACCGAACAACTCAGCGATATTATGAAGGCTTTCAACATTGAACCTGCCAAAAAAAACGGACAAAAATAACTTGGCTTTTCGCCGAGTTTTTTTATTTTCCACATTCGCTTTTTTGTAGAATTTTGCCTAAATATTTTCCATTTTGTTTGTCGTTTGTTTGATAATTTTTTTTCTATGTGTTAATCTAGTATTAGTATAACTAATAAAACGAAAGAATTGGAGAATTTATGGTTAGTTTGAGAAAGAAAAAATTATCAAAAGTCTTGACGTTTTTTGCACTAAGTTTTTGCTTGGCACTCATTTCCGTCTTTACGCTTTTGCCTACCACAATGGCGTCTAGTTTCGACGTTTGGGACGGTACAACAGTGTCCGCCAGTCTGTCCGGCTCGGGTACGGAAGGCGACCCATATTTGATTCAGTCCGCCAGCGACCTGGCGTTTTTCCACTCAAACGTACAGACTGATAAATACTATAAACTAACCGCCGATATAGATTGGAATAGTAAAACTTGGAACCCAGTTGCCGTTACATATTTCGACGGTGGCAATCATACCATTAAATCATTTAAACCAACCCTAATCAGCAATGGCTCAAATGCTTATCGTTTTGGCATATTTAGTCAGGTTAAAGAATTATCCAATTTAAGAATTGAGTACCCAACAAGTTTTTCAGTTGATAGCAGTCAAAAAGCCAACCATTTGATAGCGGGCGCTGTGGCAGAAACAGTGGCAAATGCAATAATTGATAATGTGCACGTCGCTGGCACTGGCGTAGCAGGCAGTGTTAGCAGTATTGACGTAATTGACAGCACAGTGACTAGCGGTAATATAAGTAAAAGTTATTGCTATGTAGGCGGAATCGTTGGTAAAACTGGCGCAAACGCAACAATCACCAATTCATCGACAAACTTAGAATTTTCGGTTACGTCCAATATGCACGTTTATGCGGGCGGTATCGCTGGCTACGCTACGAGCAACACTATTCAAAATTGCTACACCCGTGGCACCATTCTTGCGTTTAATGCAAGTGCTTCAAGCGGTTACGGCATTTTCAATGTAGGTGGTATTACTGGCTTCAAATCGGGCACTGTAAAGAATGTATATACGACAATGGACATTTACGCTAACACTTCTCACACCGTGCAAGGTAATGAAATCTACGAAGATGAATTCAAATCTTGCCAAGGGCACGAATACTATACTTGCTATGGTCACTGTCAAGGTCACCAAGTGAATGTTGGTTCGTGCCATGGTGGCGGGCATTACAAGTGTAATAGTTATACCACAGTAATTGATAAAGAGAACTCGACCGCATTATGTAATGATACAAGCAAGACATATTTTTATCGTTGCCGAAATTGTGCTAGAAGATTTCCTGCCCCAGAAGGTGCAGATAGTCCCACATTTACATATGTAGGTCTCCATAAGATTTTCACAGAAGAAGGATATACTTCAACGGGGAATTGCGCCGGCAGAATGGCAGAAC
>ULWL01039977.1_pt1 | contig 19590 bp, 22 predicted proteins | sample 1960171 | NCBI WGS metagenome assembly ULWL01 (sample SAMEA4835807, study PRJEB28245) | human gut metagenome | biome: gut microbiome; material: fecal sample | place: Denmark | collected 2008 | reverse complement strand
GGCTGAAGCAAATGAACAAGAAATGCGAGCAAGAAAAGAAGAAATGCGAGCAATGTATATCGCTGCGGAAGCCGAAGTTCCAAAAGCAATGGCAAATGCAATCAAAGAGGGCAAGATTGGTGTTATGGACTACTATCGTATGCAAAACTTGATTTCTGATACTGCAATGAGAAATGCACTTGCTTCAACTGATTCAAACAAAAAGAAATCAGACTATTAAAATTTAACAAAAGGGGGGAGTCAATATGGTTTTTGTCTATATGGGAATTGCCGTGTTTGTCATTTTCCTCTTTTTGGTTATATATTACAATAGAAAAAAAATTTTCAAAAAAAGAGAAAAATCAGTTAAACAAAAAAAAGTTGATGTTGATCCTGACACATATGTCGACGAAGGCAAAGTTGAAGTAAACGATTTTTCTGACCCAATCGTAAAAGATTATGAAGATGTTGAACAAGTTTTGACACCTGAGGAAGACTTGCCACAAACATCAAAACTTGACGACCTTGATGACATGGACTATCAGTATGATATGATTGAAAGAGCATCTGATTATTTTATGGATAACGACCCAGAAGACGAAGTTGCACCAGAAGGACCAGATGGCTCATTTCGTGATATAATGCAACAGAGAATTTCAATTGGCAGTCATTCACTTATGAGTGAAAAACCAACAATTCATGGTGATGACGATGATTATGATGAAATGATTTCGGATTTTGATTACGGAAAGGAAAATGTGTCATTTGCAAAAAGATTTGCTGAACTCCCACCTGATATGAAAGCACTCATGATGTCAGACATTCTTAACAGAAAATATTAAAAGCATTCCAACAGGAATGCTTTGTTTTTAGTTGCCAAGCTCTTTGATTTTGGGTAATATATCTAAAAGGAGATTTTTTATGCAAGACGAAACAATGGTTAAGGACATTATTGATTCCTATAAGAGCGACCTTGAGAAGGTTGAAAAATATTTGGTTGGAGAATATGCGACTGTGAGAGCGGGAAGAGCAAACCCACACTTTTTGGATAAAGTTATGGTTGATTATTATGGAGTGCCAACTCCAATTTATCAAATGGGCAATATTTCCGTTCCAGAAGCAAGAGTTTTAATGATTAATGTTTGGGATCAAAGTCAACTTCAAAATGTATCAAAGGCGATTGCTCAGGCTGACCTTGGAATTATGCCAAGTGATGACGGAAAAGTCATTCGTTTGATTTTCCCAATGATGACAGAAGAAAAAAGACGCGAAATTGTTCGTGATGTCAGAAAAATGTGCGAAGAATCAAAAGTGACAATGAGAAATCACAGACGCGATTGTCTTGATATGTTCAAAGACATGAAAAAAGACGGAGAACTTTCCGAAGACGAATACGCAACACTTGAAAAAGATGTTCAAAAATATATTGATGCTGCAATCGCACGTCTCGACAAAATTTGCCAAGACAAAGAAAATGAGGTCACACAAATTTGATTGACACAAATAAGTATATTTTGTTGCCACTCGACCAAGTTGAAAATGAATTGAAAGCACTTGGGTTTGATGTGGAGCTTGTTGACAATAATTTTAATGTGGTTGGTGACAAAAAACTTGTCACCAATGTTGTTATATCAAAAGACCTTGCCCGAATATACTATGGAGAATTTATTTTTGATTTGGAGGGCAAAAATGACGGTTGAAAATTTTGGTGTCAAACACATTGGATTTATTCTTGACGGCAACGGCAGGTGGGCAAAAAAACGAGGGAAAGAACGCTTATATGGACATAAAATGGGCGTTGAAGCGGTTCGAAGAACGATTGATGCCTGTTTGAAATATGAAATAAAGTATGTTTCGCTCTTTTGTTTTTCTACCGAAAATTGGAAAAGAGATAAATACGAAGTTGACGGAATTTTCAAACTTCTCGAAAATTTTATTGACGAGCACACTCAAGATTGCATCAATAAAGGTGTTAGAGTTAGTTTCTTGGGTGATCGCGACAAATTTGATGATTTATTGAGAGAAAAAATGGCAAAACTTGAATATGCGACAAAGGATTTTGACAATATCTTTGTCAACATAATGCTAAATTATGGTTCAAGAGATGAAATTGTTAGGGCAATTAACTTGATAATTCATGACAATATAGATAAAATTGATTATAATACACTAAGAAATTATCTTTGGACAAAAGATATGCCAGACCCAGACCTTATTGTTAGAACAAGCGGGGAGCAAAGGCTGTCAAATTTTATGCTTTTGCAGAGTGCTTATAGCGAACTCTATTTCCCAAAAGTTTTTTGGCCATCATTTTCAGAGAGATGGCTCAAAAAATGTTTGAAGGTTTATAGCAAAAGGCACAGAAGATTTGGTAAAGTATAGGAGAAAAGATGAAAAAAAGACTGATATCAGCACTTGGAATGATTGCAATTTTGATTTTGATGTTCGTGTCAAAAATTTGGACATCATATGTATTTGATGTTGGCATTGGTGTCATTATGATTCTTGCAGGATACGAAATGTCAAATATGCTGCTCAAAATGGGGCTATACAATTTCTCTGTTTTGGCAGGATTGTTTCCAATTGTTTTATACTCAGTTTGTTTGGCTCTCATTCTCACACAAGTCAACATAATTATTGTTTTTGCAAGTATGGTCATATGTGCCGTTGGTGTCACAGTTTTTACATTTGTTGTTTCGCTAATTTTCAAAAAGTGGTTGGCAACAGATTTGCGTATTCGTGGACTTCAAACTCCATACCCAAGTTTTGCAATCAGAAAGTCGATTTATTCAATGATAACTTTCTTCTATCCTGCAATTTTGTTGATGTTTTTGGTTTTGACAAATCATCTTGGCGACATGGGTTATTTCTTGACGGGAATTGAGAAATTTGGCGGAGTTGACGTTTCATTTATTGCTTTGGTTGTTGCTTTCCTTATTCCAATTATTTCTGATACTTTTGCAATGCTTTTTGGAATGCTTCTAAAAGGTCCAAAACTTTGCCCAAAAACAAGCCCAAACAAAACTATTTCTGGTTTTGTGAGTGGGGTGATTATGACAACACTTGTCATGGTTGCTTTGTTCTTTGTTTTGACATCATTTGGAGACATCAAAACTGCATTTGATGCTTGTGAAATTGGTCTTGTTCACTTTGCAATGATTGGCTTTTTTGGCTCATTGGTTTCAACCGCTGGTGATTTGTTTGAGTCATTCCTAAAACGTCGTGCAATGGTGAAAGACAGCAGCAACTTTATCCCTGGACATGGTGGCGTTCTTGATAGACTTGATAGTCACACATTTAATGCACCATTTGTATTTTTCTTCTTCTTTGTATTATTAATTTAGTAAATAGGACATAAAATAAAAGAATGATAAATTGTTTTTCAATGCTTGGCGGGAATATATTGAGTTCAGTGCTGTATATTGTTTTGGCAGTTCTGGTTCTTTTGTTGATGGTTCTCATTCATGAACTTGGGCACTATACTGCTGGACGCATTTTGAAATTCAAGATTGAAGAGTTCTCGGTTGGATTTGGCAAGGCGATTTTTTCAAAAACCAACAAGCGTGGTGAAAAAATTTCACTTCGCATTTTTCCGCTTGGCGGATATTGTGCTTTCAAAGGTGAGGGTACAGAAAAAGACGATTCCGAACCCGAGGCATTTGTTAATCAAAAACCATGGAAAAGAATTATCGTTCTTTTTATGGGTGCGTTTTTCAACTTTTTGTCAGCAATAATTTTCTCATTTATTTTGCTGGTTTCATTTGGATATGACATCAAAGTTGTTGACACGCTTTCGCCAGATTCAATAAACACAAATTTGCAAAAAGGCGACATCATTTGGGAGGTAAATGATGAAAAAGTTGACTTTGCTTTTTCCGGCACAATGCAAGAACTTGTTGCAAAGCACAAAAATGAAGAAGGTGTGACACTAACAATCGAGAGAAATGGAGAAATTCGCAAAGAATATTGCCGTTTTTATGACACAACAAAGGCTGATGGTTCAACAACTCGTGCAATTGGAATTCAAACTGTGTCGACATATCGATATAGTTTTGGAAAGGCACTTCTTCGTGCTGTTCCAATGGCGGTTGGATTTGCGTGGCTGGTGCTGAAAAGTTTGTGGTTGCTAATCACATTCCAAATCCCAATAACAGCGCTTGGTGGAACAATTACGACCATTTCGGTCATGGCTGAGGCAACGTCAGCAAATATTGCAAATCTGTTTATTTTTCTTCCGCTGATTGCCGCCAATCTTGCAATGTTTAACTTGCTTCCATTCCCAGCACTTGACGGGGCTCATATTTTGTTTACAATAATTGAATGGATACGCAAAAAACCAATCAATAGAAAGGTGGAAAATATGATTCATACCATTGGCCTTTTTGTTCTGTTGGCTTTTGTTGTTGTGGTTGATATAATACATTTTGTGGTGTGAGATATGTTTTATACAGAAGAGTTAAGAAAAGAATTTGGTGATAAATATAACTTTTTGCAAGTCTATTCCGTTGTTTTTTCAAAAAGCGAAAATTTGACAACGATAACTTTTTTGTTCGATGAAAAGGTTAAAGAAATAACTGACGAACAAAGAGAAGAATTGCAAAACTTTTTTGCTAAAAAACTAGAACTATTTTCTTCCCTCAAACTCAGATTTCGCAAAAGTTTTTTGGACGAAGATTTGATTGCAAAAGAAACGCTCAAAATTTTGCAACGTGCTTTCAAGTCAAGTGTTGGAGAAATATGCGAAAGTGATATTTCTGTTCAAAAAGACGATGTTATTCATATTTCCATTTCTGCTCCAAATCTTATTGCCACAAGCCTTGAAGATCGAGGTGCGGACAAGTTTTTGGAAACTGCTCTTTCAAAGGAATTTATCGCAAAATTTGCCGTCAAAATTATTGTGTGCGAAAACAAAGTGATTGACACAAGTGTTTTGGAGGAAAGAGAGAGACTTGCACCTCGAATGTATATGCAAAACCGAGTTGTCACAAAAAGATATGAAGTTGGCGATGTGTTCATGATGTTTGGGCAAGAAATCACGCCAAAACCAGAATTTATCAAAAACATTAGCGGCGAAAAACTGAGTGTTATTCTTTCGGGTGTTATTTCCAATTTCCAAAAGAAACACTACATAAAGAAAAAAGAAAAAGCAAAAGGGGAGAACGCAAAAGAAAGTTCTTACTACACATTCACTTTGACCGATTCAAGTGGAAGAATGAATTGCACATATTTTGCTAGTCTAACAAATGAGAAAAAGATGGACAAACTTGCAGATGACACAAGAGTGATTATTATCGGAGATGTGCAAAAGTTTAATAACAATTTCACTTGCTATGTTCGTTCGCTCGGGCTTTGCAATGAAAAAATGGAATCAATAAGCAAGAATGATGATATGGGCAAAATTGACGAATATGATGAGTTTGACCCTGATTTTTCTTTTGAAGCTCAGGAACAAGAATTTGAGTTCGTCCGACCATATGTTGAGAAACATCAGGCAAACATTTTTGATAAAAAACCAACTTATTCATCTTACATTATGGATAATGAATTTGTTGTTTACGATTTTGAAACAACAGGACTTGACACGAATACTTGTGAAATTATTGAAATTGGAGCGGTCAAAATCAAGGGTGGCGAAATTGTTGATGTGTTCCAAACTCTGATAAAACCTAAAAACACAATTCCTGATATAATCACACAAGTGACAAACATATCAAATGACATGGTTGCCTCATCTCCATCAATCAAAATTGTTATGCCTGCGTTTTATGACTTTTGCAAGGGTTGCATTTTGGGTGGTTATAACAGTGCAAACTTTGATGACAAGATTCTTGCAGTTCAATCACGAAAACTTGGAATTGAGTTTGACAATCAAACAACAGATGTCATTCTTCTTGCGAGGTCAAAAATGGCTTCTTCCAACTACAAACTTTCAACAGTGGTCAAGAATTTGGGCATCGTGCTAATTGGGGCGCACAGGGCACTTAATGATGCTCTTGCAACTGCAAAAGTTCTTCTTAAACTAAACGAACAAAAATAGTCTAAATTAGTTAAACCCGCATAGATTACACTATGACGCGGTTTAATTTTTTTTCTGAAATAAAACAAAAACTTGGAGTCAGTGATTTGAGTCCATTTTGTCAAATTGTCATGATTGATTTTTTCTCGCTCTATATTGAGGGAGTTGTTGACATTTTGTCAATCGCGGACACCGAAATTGATGTGAGAATAAAGAAAACAAAACTTCGCGTGAGTGGCGAAAATCTTGAAATTGTTGAACTTGAAGACAAGGTTGTATTAATCCGCGGGAAAATCATTGGAGTGAACAAAATTTGAAGCATGGGGAGTCAAGAGTTGAAATAAAAGTTGTTGGGTTGAATCAACTCAAACTTTTGTCGTTCATAAAACGCAATGGAATTGAACTTTTTGATATAAATATGACATCTCACGAAGAGATGACTTTTTGGATAAAAAAAAATAAATTAAAATTATTAAAAAAAATATTTAAAAATAAAAATATTAATTATCAAATCCTTTCACGGAGCGGGTTTGATAATATTTTACATTTTTTTATAAATAATTATGGAATATTTATTTCAGTATTAATTTTTATAATTTTTTTGGCAATTTTGAATAATTTTTCTTATTTTGTGAAAGTTAATGGCTGCACGACACTTGACGATGAAAAAATTTCTGAGTATGTTGAACAAAATTTGAAACAAAAAGCATATCGAAAAGGCGAAATTGATTGTTCGGAGATTGAAAGGCAGCTGCGAAATAAATTTGATACAATAAGTTTTGTTAGCGTCATCAAAAGAGGGTGTTATGTGGTTGTTGATATCAAAGAAAAATTAACCAACACCGAAACGGACAAAAATCTTGCTGAACTTTCGGCGAAAAGTTCATGTCGGGGTTATGTTTCGAGCGTTGAGATTTATCAAGGAACAGCAGCGGTGAAGGTTGGGGATTTTGTGAAAGTGGGAAGTGACTTGATTTTGCCATATGTTCTTGATTCAAAAGGCGACAAAGAATATGTCGTTCCAAGAGGAAAAATTGAAATATCATGCTTTTTTGACAGTACTATTTCCCATTCGGACCAAGTCGTGACATTTGAGAGAACTGGCAAATCGCAAACAATATATTCACTGACATTGTTTGGGCTTGAAATCTATAAACACAATGAAGATTTTTCTTTTGAAAATTTTGAAATTATTGAAACAGAACAATATTTGTCGCACAACAATATTTTGCCACTCAAATATAAGAAAAAGACGATTTACGAACTCAAAGAAGTTATTAAGCAAGTCGATTTTGACTCGGAGAAACAAAATTATATTGAAAAAGCAAAGCAAAATGTTTTTCAACAACTCCCAAACGGTGTTATAATAACAAATGAACGGCAGAATATTTATGGCGATGGAGATAAAAAATTCGTCCAATATATTGTCGAAGGCAAAATCGTTATGTCGTTCTAGGAGTGTTATGAAAATCGATTATTTGGGCTCGGCTTCATTTTGGTTAAAACGAAAAATCAAATCTGTTCTTCAATGTGCATGTCGTGTTTTGGGTCAACCAAAAAATTTGGAGGTTGAAATTTCGTTTGTCGATGTCAACGAAATCAGAAGACTCAATCGCGAGAACCGCAATATTGACAAATCGACAGATGTTTTGTCTTTTCCTATGTATGAAATCAAAATGGGCAAAAGCATTGACCTGAATGATTACGCGGGCGAACTTGAAAACAACAGGCTCATGATTGGCAGCATTGCGATTTGTGAGGCGATTGCGGCAAGTCAAGCAGTGGAATATGGACACAGCAAAGAAAGAGAAATTTGCTTTTTGGCGTTGCATGGATTTTTGCATCTTTTGGGCTATGACCATATTGAAAAAGATGATGAAGAACTGATGCAAAGCGTTGCAGAACTTGTTCTTATCAGAAAAGGTCTCAAGCGAGGTGATAATGGTTAAATTTGGTTATGTTTCAATCATTGGTCGTCCAAACGCTGGCAAAAGCACATTGCTCAACTCTTTTGTTGGACAAAAGGTGTCAATCATTTCTTCAAAACCGCAGACAACGAGGAACAACATTTTGGGCATAGCAAATGGGGACAACTATCAAATTGTGTTTGTTGACACTCCCGGAATTCATGCTGCAAAAAACGGGCTGGATAAGTTTATGATGAAATCAGTTCGCACTGCGACAAGCGATGTTGACATGATTGTTTATGTTTTGGATTCAACAAAACCAACAAAAGAAGACGAGTTTGAATACATCAAAAATTTGAAAGAAAAAACGGGCAAACTCATTGTTGCAGTAAACAAAACGGATAGGTCTGGGTTTGAAAAAGTTTATCCACTTCTTGACAAATTAACACGCCTTGGAGTGTGTGATGAAATTGTTCCAATTTCCGCACTTTCTGGAAACAATGTTGATGTTCTCAAAGATTGTATAATCAAAAATTTGCCAGAATATGAGAACGAAAGTGTTTATCATTTTGACAAAGATGACTATACGGACAAATCCGTAAAGTTCTTAATTTCTGAAATTGTTCGTGAAAAAACGCTCATTCTTCTCAGTGAAGAAATTCCTCATGGAATTGCTGTTGTTGTTTCGCAATACGAAGACAAAGGCAATTTGCTTGAAGTTGAAGTTGAGATATACTGCGAACGCGAATCTCACAAATCAATCATCATTGGAAAACATGGCGAGATGTCAAAACAAATTGGTTCTCTTGCTCGCGAGGAGATTGAAAAACTTGTTGGAAAGAAAGTTTTGTTAAAAATTTGGGTTAGAGTGAAAAAAGGCTGGAAAGATGTGCAAAATGCTCTTAAAGATTTTGGCTATATTGAAAATATTTGAAAACAGTCGAAATTTGTTTGATTGTTTTTCATATAATAGAGTATACTAAAACTATAAAAAGGAGGGACTTATGACAAGAGATTTCAAGTATGATACTTCAAGAATTTGTTGGTCCCTTTTTGAAAAAACAGGCAGAGTTGGATACTATCAACTTTTCAAAGAAGTTGAGTTTGGCAAAAACCTGGATTTGGAGCAAGATTCTGGAAGGTGAGAGTGAACGAAGATAAAGTTAGTGCAATTGTTCTTGGTTCAAGAGATTACAAAGAAAAGGACAAGCTTGTTGAACTTTTCACATTGGAAGAAGGGCTTAAAACAGTTGTGCTGAAAGGTGTTAAAAATGCAAACGCAAAATTTAAATTCGCCAAAGAACCATTTTGTTTTGGCGAATTTGTTTTGAGTGGTCAAAATCAAATTCAAGTTGTGACGGGTGCAAACCTTGTTGAGAGTTTTTTTGATTTGACACAAAATTACGATAGATATCTTGCGGGCTGCAAAGTGCTTGGGCTAATCACAGTTTTTTTGGAAAAATATCAAACCAATTCAGATTTTTTCTTGTTGACGCTAAAAACTTTGCGAGAACTTACATATTCTGAAACCGATGAAAAGTTGATTATATGCACATTTTTGACAAAAGCATTTGCCCAAATTGGTTATAAAATAAATGTTGCAAATTGCGCATCATGTGGCTCGCCATTTGCGGGACAAATCTATCTCAATGCAGACACTTGTGAGGTAGTGTGCCAAAATTGCAGAACATTTTATAATGTGCCAATATCCGCCGCTTGCCACAATGCAATCAAGATTTTGAGCAAGTGCGAAATTGATTCAATAAATACAATAAAAATTTCAAGCGATGTGCTTGCTGATATGCTCAAAATTTATCAAATCATTTTGCAGAGCAGATTTTCTTATCGTGGCTCAATTCTCAATTAAAAAAATATTTCAAAAAGGCTTCATTTTGTTGCCTTTTTTTTGTGCATTTACTAAACTTAAAAAGTTGATTTTAGACAAAGGAGAATTATATGTCAGCAAAAAAATATGTTTATTTATTTAGCGAAGGAAATGCAGATATGCGTGCACTCCTTGGCGGAAAAGGTGCAAACCTTGCTGAAATGACAAAACTTGGACTTCCAGTTCCACAAGGTTTTACAATTTCAACAGAAGCTTGCACACAGTATTATGAAGATGGCAGACAAATCAATGACTCAATCAGAGCAGAGATTATGGATTACATCTCAAAAATGGAAAAAATCACAGGAAAGAAATTTGGCGACAAAGAAAATCCTCTTCTTGTTTCAGTTCGAAGTGGTGCCCGTGCTTCAATGCCTGGAATGATGGACACAATCCTCAATCTTGGACTTAATGAAGAAGTTGTTGAAACACTTTCAAGAAAAAGCGGAAACCCACGTTGGGCATGGGACTGCTATAGAAGATTTATTCAAATGTTTTCTGACGTTGTTATGGAAGTTGGAAAAAGCTATTTTGAAAAACTTATTGACCAACTCAAAGAAAGACGCGGAGTCACACAAGATCTTGACCTCACGGCAGAGGATTTGAAAGAACTTGCAAACTCATTCAAAGCTGAATACAAAAAACAAATTGGCGAAGATTTCCCAAGTGATCCAAAAGTTCAACTTTTTGAAGCAATCAAAGCCGTATTCCGTTCATGGGACAACCCAAGAGCAAACATCTATCGTATGGACCACGACATTCCTTACTCATGGGGAACAGCGGTCAACGTTCAAATGATGGCTTTCGGAAATATGGGCGAAACAAGTGGAACAGGTGTTGCATTCACACGTAATCCTGCAACTGGCGAAAAAGGCCTTATGGGTGAGTTCTTGATGAACGCACAAGGCGAAGACGTTGTTGCTGGTGTTAGAACACCAATGCCTATCCAAAAAATGGCTGAAATTATGCCTGAGGTTTATACTCAATTCCAAGATATTTGCAACACTTTGGAAAATCACTACAAAGATATGCAAGACATGGAATTTACAATTGAAGACAAACATCTTTATATGCTTCAAACAAGAAACGGAAAAAGAACGGCTGCTGCTGCAATCAGAATTGCTTGCGACCTCATTGATGAGGGCATGATTACTGAAAAAGAAGCACTCATGCAAATCGATGCAAAAACTCTTGATATGCTTTTGCACCCAACATTTGATGCCGCTGCACTCAAAGCTGCTGACAAAAATAATGTTGTTGGAAAGGGTATCGCTGCTTCTCCTGGTGCTGCTGCGGGAACAATTGTGTTCACAGCAGAAGACGCTGTTCGTCTTGGAAAACAAAAACAAAAAGTTGTTCTTGTTAGACTTGAAACAAGCCCAGAAGACATTGAGGGCATGAAATATGCACAAGGAATTTTGACTGTTCGTGGTGGACAAACATCTCACGCTGCTGTTGTTGCTCGTGGAATGGGAACTTGCTGCGTTTCAGGTTGTGGCGACATCAAAATGGATGAAGAAAACAAATGCTTCACGCTCGCTGGAAAAACTTTCCACGAAGGTGACGGACTTTCACTTGATGGTTCAACAGGAAAAATTTATGACTGCGTAATCAAGACTGTTCCAGCAGATCCAAACAGTGGATATTTTGGAAGAATCATGAAACTTGCTGATAAATATAAAGCACTCGGCGTCAGAACAAATGCTGACACTCCAACTGACGCAAAAAGAGCGGTTGAACTCGGGGCAGAGGGAATTGGACTCACAAGAACAGAGCATATGTTCTTTGATCCAGACAGAATTGGTGCATTCCGTGAAATGATTTGTGCAGACACTGTTGAACAAAGAAAACTTGCACTTGACAAGATTGAACCAATGCAACAGAAAGACTTTGAAGGCCTTATGGAAGCATTGGAGGGCAGATCTGTCACAATCAGATTCTTGGATCCGCCTCTTCATGAATTTGTTCCAACAACCGAAGAAGAAATAGAACTTCTTGCAAAAACACAGAATAAATCTGTTGCTCAAATCAAACAACTCATTTCTGACCTTCATGAAGTAAACCCAATGATGGGTCATCGTGGTTGCCGCCTTGCAGTCACATATCCAGAAATTGCAGTTATGCAAACAAAAGCGGTTATAAAAGCTGCAATCAATGTTCAAAACAGACACCCAGAATGGAATGTAGTTCCTGAAATCATGATTCCATTAATCTGCGAAATCAAAGAGCTTCAATATGTTAAAAAAGTTGTTGTTGACACCGCTGACGAAGTGATTAAAAAAGCAAAGTCAAACCTCAAATATGAAGTTGGAACAATGATTGAAATTCCTCGTGCAGCTCTTACTGCTGACGAAATTGCAAAAGAAGCGGAATTCTTCTGCTTTGGAACAAATGACCTCACTCAAATGACATTTGGATTCTCAAGAGATGATGCAGGAAAATTCTTGCCTTCATACTATGAAAACAAAATCTTTGAATCAGATCCATTTGCTCGTCTTGACACAAATGGTGTTGGCAAACTCATGGAAATGGCAATTAGACTTGGAAAAGCAACTCGCCCAACACTCCATGCAGGAATTTGCGGCGAACATGGAGGAGATCCAAGTTCAATTGAATTCTGCCACAAAATTGGTCTTGATTATGTTTCTTGCTCTCCATTCCGTGTTCCAATTGCACGCCTTGCAGCAGCTCAAGCAAACATCAAAAATCCAAGAAACTAATATGATATAAAAGTCTCGCTTTGGCGAGGCTTTTTTTATTGTTATAACAACATAATTTCTTTGCAATATTTTGTATTGACAATTTTCAAAAATATGAGATAATAAATTGAGAGGGCACAATGGAACAACGAAACATTCAATTCATGCTTGATACAAATATTTTGATTGATCTCAACAAATATTTGAAATCGTCAACGCAATATGCAATGGTTACAAATCCAAAGCACTTTTGCGAAATTAAAGCACTTGCAAATCTCCTTGATGAGGATTTGAATAAGGGAAGAGATAGAGAAATAAATTTTTCTGTTCCAGAGCGCGTCTTGAATGAACTTCTGAGTGGCTTTTCATCATATGGCGGTGAAGTTTTTCATATGTTAAGACGCTTTGATATCGCAACAATGGCAGATATGGAAAAAAATGGCAAAATATTCCGTTTGATATACACTTTGCTCAGAGGCAGCAATATTTATTATCCTCAATTCCAAAAAGATTTATTTGAAGAAGAAAATAATGATTGCATTATAATTACATCTTCAATTATGAAAAACATCCCAGTGCTTACTTCAAACATCAAGCATTTTGCTGGTGAAAACAACATAATTGAAAATGAAATTTTGGATAGACTTGATACATGTTCACAAAATAGTTATGTAAAAAAGAATTTCGATTTAAAATTTGATAATTATAGAGCATATTCAATAAGTGGATTTTTGAAGGAATATTATCCGGAGAAATATGATGACTTTGTCAAAGATTTGGAGAATATGAGAAACGTTGGCGGTCGAGATTAAAGAAAGCATTCTTTGCTTTCTTTTTTTGACAAATTTCGATATTGACAAATATGATGTTATCTTTTATCATATATTTAATATTTGGAGGCAATATGAAACTTGTTAAATATGGTTCAAAAGATGGCATAAAATATGGTTTGCAAGACAATGGCAGAATTGTTATTGAACCAAAATATTCAACTCGTGAAGAGCTCATGAAAGACCCATATATCGTGGCAAAGAACAACGAAACAAATGAAAAAAATATGCAATCAAGATAGGTGAGTATGGAAATTACATTAAACAATAGAAAAATCAAACTTGTTGAGCCAGAGCATATTGAAAAACGATTTATGCAAGAAACAAAGTTTGCGATAAGAAATCTTCCAAACGCTTTTGCAAGCACGGAAATCTTTATGGGATTTGGGGCTTCTGTTGCTTCTTTGCTTGTTCCAGACGTGACATCAAAAATCATTCTTTCAAGCATTGCAGGTGTGGCACTTCTTGCAGGAGTTTCCACAAACGCACTCAAAACATATTATAATGGACCTAAAAGTGCTAAATTGTTTGAAACAGAATTTCGTGCTTACATTGAAAATTTCACAAAAAAAAGATTTAAACAGTTAACAAAACTTGAGAAATCAAAAAAGAATGCAAGCAAAAATAAGATCAAGGAAATCGAATCACAGCAAACATATCTCATTCAAGACACTGCCGAAGTTTTGCTTAATCATCTTTCAGAGATAAACGAAACATTTGAGCAAATTAACAGGGCAAAAGAACAAGGAAAATTTGAAAATCAATATAACGAGGATCGTATCAAAGATATTAAATGCGATTTCGCAGAACTACGTGTTCCATATGATAGTGATAAATTTTATCTTCTTAAAGTTCTGTCTGAAAACTTGGATTTGTTCGAATATTGCAAATTTAACACAAAAGTTGAAATATCAAATTTTGTTTTGAATGATTATGAATTATATCTTGTTAATGATGTGGCAATAAAAGAGTATGAGTCTAGTCATTCAATTGATGAAAACATAAAAACAATTTTGGCTAGTTATAACAAACTTGATATGGAAGAAAGAGCACAGGATTGCCAGATTTTTGAAGAACTTGGAGTCCCTGGCGAATATACTTATTTTGCTTCAGACAAAGCACTTCGAGAAGTTGTGGAGAGAAATAATGAGTTTGTCAAGAATTTGAGTTTGGAACAAAGCACTCTTAAAGCAATTGATGATATTATTGGTGATATGGATTACATCAATGAAATTGGAGACAATGCTGATTGCAATGATAATGATGAAAAACTGCAGTAAAATGCAGTTTTTTGTTTTTTGTTGCACCTATTAAAAATTTTTTGAAAAAATATTGAAAAAAATAAAAGGATTATTGTTTTTTTGTTGTATAAGAATAATGTAATTAATTTTTTGGAGAAAAAGTGGCAGACAGAGGCTATGATGTTGATTGGCTTGAAACACTCAAAGCACGCAATGAAATTGTTTCAACCATATCCAAATACATAAAACTTGATAAGAAAGGAAGAAACTGGTGGGGAAGGTGTCCATTTCATCATGAAAAGACGCCATCTTTTTCTGTTAATGAACTCGAACAATACTATCATTGTTTTGGTTGCGGCGAAAGCGGAGATGTCATATCATTTGTTGAAAAATTTGAATCTGTTGATTTTATGGATGCAGTCAAAATTTTGGCTGATAACGCAGGAATGGAAATACCTTCTTTTCATGGCGACAAAGAAATTGAAGAGAGAAAGAAAAGAAGAGATATAACGCTTCGCTTGCTTTATGACGCAAAAGAGCACTACAAAGAAAACTTGTTGAAGCCAACGGCCAAAATTGCACAAGACTACATCAAGATGAGAGGGTTAACAAACCGCGAACTCAAAGATTTTGAACTTGGTTATAGTCAGAATTGGAATGAAATGATTGATTACCTTTTGAAAAAAGGATATTCAATTGACGACATGAAACAAGCGGGGATTGCCGAAGAAAAGAATGGACGAGCCTATGATGTGTTTGGCGAAAGACTGATTTTCCCAATAATCAACATTCATGGCGATTGCATTGGATTCACAGCAAGAATTTTGGTCAAAAGTGATTTTGCAAAATATAAGAATTCTCCAAACACCTGTGTTTTTGACAAAAGCAATGTTGTTTATGCGATTAATCTTGTCAAAAAACTCAAACAAGAGCAAAGCGTTGACTCAATCATTATTGTTGAAGGTCAAATGGATGTTGTTGCAATGCATAAAGCAGGTTTTCGAAATGCGGTTGCTTGCATGGGAACAGCACTAACGCCATTCCATGCAAAACAACTCAAACGTCTTGCTGATAATGTGTATGTTTGTTTTGACGGAGATGCGGCAGGGCAAAAAGCGACAAAACGAAGTCTTGACATTTTGCAAGAAGCGGGGCTGAACACAAAAGTTGTTTCACTTCCAGAAAACCTTGACCCTGACGAGATAATCAAAAAGTATGGTGTGGACAGGCTTAAAAAAGAAATTGAGAATGCACTTCCAATCACTGATTATCGGCTCAAAGTTTGCGAAGAAAAATATAATCTTAATATCGCGAGCGAAAAACAAAACTACATAAAAGAAGCAATTAATATCATTGGCACGATTGAATTTGAAAGCGAAAAAGAACCTTATCTTGAAATAATAAAGAAAAAAACCAATGTTCCTATTGATGTTTTGAGGCGTGATTCCAAACTCGCGGGTGTGCCAAGAGAAGAGAAAAACGAAGAAAAAGTTTTAACTTTTCGAGAAGATGGAAATATTAAAGCAGTAAAATTTGTTCTTGCAGCACTATTGCACAAAAAACCATATGCAAAACTCAGTGCTGTGATTGAAGAAGGATTGACAAGTCCAGACCTGAAAAAGTTGTATTCAGTTTTGAAAAAATCAATTCAAGAAAACAAAGAGTTTCACATCACGACACTGTTTGATATGTTTGATGTTGATAGTTCGCAAACACTCAAAGACTTGATTAACTTTGACTTTTCAAAAGACAAGGTTGATGAAGAAAAATATTATGCCGAGTGCTTGTGGCAAATCAAAGAGCAAACGCTAAAACTCAAACAGCAAGAACTTGCAAACCTTTATAAAGAAGAAAAAGATTTGACAAAACGACGAGAAATTGCAGAAAAACTTAACGATGTTCTCAAAGAACTAAAGAAAAAGAAGGTGGAGGAATAATGGTTAAAGAAAAACTTGAAGTTGAACTTGCAAGAATAAAAGATGTCGGTCTAAAAAAAGGCTCAATCAATGAAGAAGACATCTATTTTAAAATGCTCAAATATGAGCAATCGGCTGACGAAATTCAAGCATTTATTGAAGAACTTGAAAAATTGGGCATAAAAATTATTAAAGCAAAAGAGCAAGATGTTGAAAAAGAAAGCATGGAAGACATCATTGCCGAAGTTAATGTTGACGATGCTGTCAAAATGTATCTAAAAGATATCGGCAAAGTGCCATTGCTTACTGGCGAGGAAGAGATTGACCTTGCAAAGCGTATGCTTGATGGGGATATGTATGCAAAGAACAAACTCTCAGAAAGCAACCTTCGACTTGTTGTTTCAATTGCGAAACGTTATGTTGGAAAAACAAGTATGCAATTTTTGGACCTCATTCAAGAAGGAAACATCGGACTTCTCAAAGCTGTTGAGAAATTTGACTACACAAAAGGATTTCGTTTTTCAACTTATGCAACTTGGTGGATTCGTCAAAGCATAACGCGTGCCATTGCCGACCAAGCAAGAACAATCAGAATTCCAGTGCATATGGTTGAAACGATCAACAAACTCAACAGAACAACTCGTCAACTTTTGCAAAAACTTGGTCGTGACCCAACAACCGCTGAAATTGCTGAAGCAATGGGTGTGACAGAAGACAAAGTGTCAGAAGTTCAAAGAATTGCACAAGACCCAATTTCATTGGAATCAAGCATTGGTGAAGAACAAGACAGCAAAATTCAAGATATTGTTGAAGACGAGAACGCGCTTTCTCCAATGGAAGTGACAGAGCAAACTCTTCTCAAAGAGCAACTTCTTGCAGTTATTGAAACATTGACGCCTCGTGAACAAAAAGTTATTCGCTTGCGTTATGGTCTTGATGACGGTCACCCTCGCACATTGGAAGAGGTTGGTCGTGAATTTAACGTCACCCGTGAAAGAATAAGACAAATTGAAGCAAAGGCACTTCGCAAACTCAGACAACCAAGCCGCAGCAAACGATTGCTTCAAGTTGAAGATTAAGGAGAAAAGATATGAAATTTGACAAACTTATGCAATATCAAAAATGTGATGCCCAAGCGATCAAGCTTGAAAGAAAATTGGGAGATAGTGAACATAAAAAAGTTTACTCTCAAATGCTTGCTGTTGTTAAAGATGCAAAAAATCACACAGCAGCACTTGAAAATCAGGCGGGCGATTTATTGCATTCATACAATCAACTCAAAAACAAATATAAAGAAAATTGCGACCTTCTTGAAAAATTGACAAAAGTTGACCTTGACAAAGAATCAGCCGAGAATGTTGATAAAATATTTGAAAAAATCGCAGTTATTTCAAATAATCTCAACGCACTTGAGAAAAAACTCATGACAGTTGCCGAACAAGTTAACTCCGCTCTCAATGACTTTGAACAAACAAAAAAGAGATATGGTTCAGCAAGAAATAAATATAACGAACAAAAATCAATGTATGAAAAAGAAGAGGCTGAAATCAAACCTCAACTTGATAAAATTTATTCTGAATTAAAAACTCTTGAAAAAGAAGTTGAACCAAGAGTCTTGGCAAAATATAAATCGATTCGCCAAGACAGAATTTTCCCAGTTCTTGTTCCTCTTATGGACAAGAGTTGCGGCGGATGCATGATGGAACTTTCATATGCTGCTCAAGCAAAACTCAAAGAGCAAGGCTATCTTGAATGTGAACATTGCAGACGTATGATTTATACTGACTAGCGTTTTAGCAAATAATCAACAAGTTCGTTTTGTCTTTCATATGCAGTTTTGACTGCATTTTGATGGGCAGGGTCGAGATTGTCTGTTCCGTGAGTTCTGCTCATGAAGAAATGTATGCAAGTATGACCATCTTCGTTGTTGTCGGTGATGTAAGAATATGAGTGGGGCATTCCGTTGATTGATGCGGCAATCCAAATTTTGCCAACTTGAACCCAAACGGCTCGTCTTGCCCAGCTCCATGTTCCATTATACAAACTTTTGAATATCGCTGTATCGGCGGCCGTGAGGGCTTCAACATCTGCGTGATTGTAGCCACCAACGCGTCTGACGTGATATTCTTTTTTTGTTTCAACATCAATAACTCTGGCATCAGTAAACTTTTCAAAAAGTGAATTTACAACTGAAAACCAATTTAGTTTTTCAACTTGAACAATGTTGTTGTCGTAGTGAGTTGTTGAATATGGCTCGAGTTCTCTTGCGTCATTATATCGTGCCTGTTCTTCAATGGACATATTTTCATATTTTGTTGGGCTGAGTAATGACGGCAAAATACTTGCCAAAACACTTGACGCAAAAATTGAAATAAGAAGCAATAAGACCAATTTTGATTTCATATTTTTATTTTGCATATATTCAAAAAATTTATTATATATTGTCGAAATTTTTGCAATTCAAACAAACTGAATAAAAATAATAAAAAACACTTGAAATTTGGTTTTTGTTTTGTTATAATCAAAAACATCAAGGAGAAAACGAGATGTTGTTATTAGAAGATTTTGTGACAGTTATTTCAAGAGCAAATGTTATTGCTGGAATAATTTTGGCAGCCGTGGGACTTGCACTCACACTTTTGGCAAAAAAAATCACAAGAATTGCCAGAAAAAAGCAAGACATTGACGAGGCTGACAAATTGTATCTTGCACTCAAAGGACTCGCACTTGTTATGATTCTGGTGGCTCTGATTGTTATGATAATCAAAATTTAATTTGTCAAATTTGTGAGAAAATGAACATAGGAACTGCTTCCTATGTTTTTTTTGAAAAAGGGGAGAAAAGATGCAAAAGAGTTATGAACCAAAAGAGTTTGAAAAAGACATATATCAAAATTGGTTAAACAAAAAATATTTCCATGCCGATGCGGATTCAACAAAACCACATTTTTCTGTTGTTATGCCACCACCAAATGTCACTGGGCAACTTCACATTGGACACGCCCTCAATGACACAATTCAAGACATTCTTGTCAGATACAAGAGAATGAAAGGTTTTGACACGCTTTGGCTTCCAGGAACAGATCACGCAGCAATCGCAACCGAAGCAAAAGTTGTT
>ULWL01070592.1_pt1 | contig 19604 bp, 10 predicted proteins | sample 1960171 | NCBI WGS metagenome assembly ULWL01 (sample SAMEA4835807, study PRJEB28245) | human gut metagenome | biome: gut microbiome; material: fecal sample | place: Denmark | collected 2008 | reverse complement strand
CGGGCGTATTTCATTCAACTCCGACAATATTCTATTGTTAAGTTGAGCCGATATATCGCCGCCTATACCGCGATTGTAACACTTTACATTTGGTAATTTCGTAGAAATTTGCTCGTACACCACTTGTGAGTATCCAGCCAACGAATACTCGTCGTTTCGGTCACGCAAAGCGTCGGTAATAGAGTCGCCGTCAAACAGAATTACATCATTGTCAAAAATTTTCATTACAAGCCTCCACTATTACATTTTACTTTGACGGCAATCGGTTGTCAATTGTAAAAATCATCGACCTATTGTCAAAAGTTACGATTTGTTATCGGACATTCGAAGCAAGTCGGCAGACATTGCACACCGAGATAACATTGTACTGTCTCAGCGCAATTCGGTCGACAATCGGCAAAAAAAAGACGCCACATTTCGTTTGTAACGAAACATGGCGCAAGACAGCTTAGAGTATTATGCTCTGTCGCACGACGGAATCTAAAGGACACGTAACGCAGGCAGTCAATCATCTTTAGGAACGTCTTTCATCGCTCTGTAGAATGTGTTGAGACTGTTAAAACCGCAGTGCAAAGCGATTTGCCCGACAGGTTGCTCGGGATGCTCCTTGTGGGTTTGCAACACACGCTCGACGCGCAACCGGTTGAGATACTTGCGCAAATGCATACCCGTAAACTTGTTAAACAACATAGAAAAGTAGTTTTTGGTGTAGCCAAAATGTCCAGCAAGAGAGTCCAGCGTCAACGACTCGGCAAAGTTGTCTTCGATATAGCTTAGTATTTGTACAAAGCCCTCGCCTCCGTCGTCTATATGCGCCTCGTTAGGATAAACACTGCACAACATACCCACAACCAGCCCGACAAAACATTGTTGCATTGTCAAGGTGGCTGTTTCATGCATTTGAGAATAGCAATCCAACAGCTCAAAAAATATTTGGGTTTGTGCGCATATAGGCAGGAAGTTTGCTAGTCCTTGCGGTTGCAAGCCCTTGGGAAGAAAAGAATCGCTGAATATCAGTACATAAATATCCGATCCCTTTTCTCCGCAAATATAATGCACTTCAAAACGGTGAAATACAGCAATTTCTCCACACGTAAGCGTTTTTTCGTGACCGTTTACAATCACTTTGACGTTTCCTTTTTTGACAAAAATCATCTCCCGACTGCCGTGGTAGTGCGCAGGGATAAAGTTGTCTGTTGCCGAATGAAAATTGAAATACTGATTGTTATCTGCATTGTTCTCATAAAAGCCGTGTTTGTTCATTTGTCACCTTTCACTTGTTTGTCGTACATATTATTGTTGCATTTTCAAGGAATCACTAACTTCAATACAGCGGATTTTTTGCAAAACGTCGCTATGTGATTGATTGGGGTACGCCAGAAAAATTTCCACATAAATATCATATCACACTTAATTGCAAAATGCATACAATATTCAACCATTCTCTCTTTTTAAACATAGTCCGTTTTAGACGCTCTTTTCACGACAAAAAACTACACATCCATATCGTCGTACTTTCACAAACTATTCAAGGACACGTTCCACACCACCCCTAAGCACGTCCGCGCAAGAAATGCCAACCGAAATTACTAATATATTTTTTGTTCGCCATAGCACACGGTCGTGCCACCAAACAAGGCCTTATACTATTTTTAGTATAAGGCCTTGTTTGTTATTTTCATGGCATTTTGACCCGTGTTAAGGCGTAAAACGCTTTTTATTTATTTTTCAGCGAATTTGACTTGTACTTTGCTGTTTTTAATGCGTTTAATTGGTAATGGACAAAAGAAAAATAAATAAACTCTTGAAAAATTTTCCAATAAGGATCATTAAAATTTACTGGATTATTACAAGGCAGTCTATTACTCAGTATATCGTTCACAAAATATTCTACACTTTGGGGCATCGTAAATCCATAAAATATAAATAATTTTATTTTCGAATGATTAGTGATGACAATGGAAAACCTAAGATAAGTATTTCCTGATCCACCGCTATATTGCCGACGTCGACACATTCTTCGCCCAATCGTTAAACATCACTGTTTTGCCGACAGGTTCCGTTCCACACGACACATCCAACACGTCAACTTCCAGTTCCTCGATTTTGTCAATCTTGCCGTCGACAAAAGCCGCAACCTTGTCACGACAGTACTCGGCACGCAAGATTGCACCGCCTAACCGCTGTTGGTGCACTTCCAACCCAAACGGTTTGTTTTCGCCGTTCCAAACAGCAAAAAACGCAGTTGCAAATGCCTTCAATTTGTCCACCGTTGCGTTCAGGTCGCTTTGCAATTCTGCAAGCCAAGCTCTGTCACCACGCTTGTACGCCGCACGCAACTTTACGCCAAGTTCGTACTTGACGGACAACACATCGGCAAGACGGTAAAACATATTGTACAAACACTCGTAAACACTGCCACGGCTTGCAAGTTGCTTGTATTTCGCCGCAAGTTCGGCATATTTTTCGTTTTCGCCGCCAGCCACTGTACTGTCAAATTGCCCGAGCAAAATATCGTTGTACAACATATATTTGGACGGATTGCGTATGTCTTTTGCCTCACAAAACAGTCTGTCGGGCAGATCGAGAGACATCATATCATCAAAGTCCTCGCCTACAATTTGCTTAAAGCCGCACTTAATCGCCGCCATATCTTCGTTGCCGCTATATACTTGCGCAATAGCATACAAGGCGGGCAGCACAGCATATCGAGAGCATTCTCCGCCGTTGTCTCCCCACATTGTGATAAAAACCGTGCCGACATTCTTTTGTTTGCAAATACGCATTGCAGGCAACATCGTATCAAGAGACAGCCTGTTGTCCGGACAAAAACCTTTCCATGTCCACGCACCGCCGGCAAATCCGATCGGACGATCGAACAGCGCATGTTTGTCCAACATTTGCGCAATGTAGGCTTCGTTGCTGTAGTAATCCCAATACACGGGCGTAACGCCCTTGGGCATTTTGTCGGCAATTTCTCGACTGAACCAAATCTTGCTTGCATCATTGCTTCCGTCGGCGTAGTTGCCCTTGTTTGCAAGGCGGAAATACATATCCGACCACATCATGGGACTAAAACCGTACTTTGCGGCGATCTCCACCACCTTGGATAGATGTCGGGATAAAATGTCAAAGCGGTCACTGTATCCGTGCTTATTCAGGTACTTGCCAAGTCCCAACATGTGCGCTTCGTCCATGCCGATGTTTACGCGCCGAGAGCTGAACGAATTTGCAAGACTTGCAAACATACGGTCGATAAACTCGTATGTTTGCGGCTCGTCGACAAGCAAAATGTCGTTTACGTCGTTGATATCGGCATATGTATGCCAACGGAGCATTTGATTGAGGTGCGCCAAAGTTTGCACACAAGGTATAAGTTCAACACCAAGTTTACGACAAAACTTGCCAAAAGTGCGAATTTCCTCTTGCGTATACCGTCCGCGCATGTAGCCGAAATATGGTTCGCCGTCTATTTCGTAGGTATCTTCCGTGTACAGTTGCACACTATCGTAGCCGAATTTGGCAAGTATTGTAATAAAATCCTTCAATTTGTCGACCGTCATCACTGCATCGCGCGAGCAGTCTATCATTACGCCCAACGACATTCCGATTTCTCCTTGATTTTACCCATTTTTTACTGTTTTGTATCGAAAAATTCAATACGTATTTATTTTTTACTTACAATCCACATTGCTTCACCGGCAGCAAAGTCAACGCGGATTTTACCGTTAAATTCAATTGTTGTGCCGTCTTGCAATGTCGCCACGTAGTTGCTTTCGGGCAAAGTCAACTCAACCTTATTTCCATATACCGACGACAAATTGGTCACGAAATATCTACGTTTATCGTCATGCTCAAACAGCGAAACCGCCACTTGGTTGGTACTGTCCACAACAATATTTTCGTCACGCGCATAGCACATGTCGGGGAAGTTGCCTTGGTAAATACACTCGCTATCAGGCAAACTTGCTACTTTGTCTAAAATAAAACCGTTGTCGTAATGTCCGTATGCCGACACCCCGACAAAGTTGCTTGCACGCATTTCGGCGGCAATAGCGTCGTAAAAAGGTTGCGTGTCGGCAAGCCATTTACCGAAACGTGTGACATTGCCGTAGATGTCTATAAGCGACGACTCGCCGTTTTTTGCAGCATTGTAACCGGGTATATTCCGCCAATCCAGCGGAAACGCTCCCGGGAAAAACGCTACACCATCATTGCCGTAGGACAAAATAACGTTTATTTGCAACAACAGTTCGCCCTTGTTTGTCATACGTCGGATGTCGTTGCCCCATTGCCCCACTTGCACGTAGTTGTAACTGCCCATGCCGTACTTGCGCTTGGCTTGCGACATCACGGCGGACAGTTCAAACAACGCTACATGCACCGATGTCGGCACTTCCGCCCAATGCGGTTCCATCGGGTAACGGTCCTGCGACACATAGCTCGGCACGGCTTTATCCAAAAATCCCGTCAACAACTTGTCGTACACCCTGAAACGATTGGCAAAACTTACTTGCAAGTCGCCTGTCAATTCAAACGGCTTGGGTTGCAATTCCGCACATTCGGTCGGCGCGCTTTCAATACCAGTCCAAAAAATCTTTTCGTCAATGCTGTACGAAAAGAAATTGTACATAAACTCGTACTCGGCAAAGTGCTCCTTAAACACGTTGCAAGCATGCGCTGCGCCGTCAAACGCAAGGTAACCTGCTTCATCGCCAAACATAATACCGCCAAACGCCTTGTGCTCTGCAAGTGCCGCCACTTCGGCGACAAAGTCGTCATCAAGTTGTTTGCACTCCTTTTCGGACAGTTTCCAATAGGCTTTGTCTCCCGTCAGGCGCACATAACGACCGCATGTCGACGGCGTAGGATAATACAAAATGCCGTATTTTTCACACAACTCGAACGTCCGCTCAACTGTTTCCGCTCGACTGTCGAAACCGTAACCGAAAATACGGTTTATGCCCATATTTTTCAATGCGGCAAACACTTCGTCGGTCAATCGCGACGGGTAATTTTCGTACTCACCTGTGGGGGCGCAAAATATTGCAGACACAAATTTGTCGTTTAACATACATTTTTCTCCAATCGATTGTGTCGGTAATAAGCCAATGCTTTAATCGATAACTTCTTATGTTAATTGTACCATAAATTGCCAAAAATTGAAATATACGGCAGTACATACGGCAATATTTATTACAACTTGAGCAAGAATAGCAACAAGCACGAACTTGCGCACTGTCGTTTAACAAACTAAGCAACTACGAACCACAAAGCCATTACCGCCACCAATCGAGCACAAAACAAAACGCCGCACGCCACAAAAAAAGGAACCGACGTTGTTGCCGATTCCTTTTGTTTTAGTATTTACTTGTTTTTTTCAATTGCCGCAAGCAATCGTTTTTCACGTGCGTAACAACCACCAACAAGGCATTAAAGTCAGTAGTCCAAACATTTTGCACGTCAGACAATTTGCACACCCCTCACTACCAGCACTTGCTAGGGTTGGTGATAAAGTTGTCTACTGTGTTGTCGGCATCGGTTCCTTCACGACAGCGAGTTATCCCTGCCGCCGCACATGCCCCCTTAAAGCGATTTTGAATTTCTTCCAAACTACCGCCGACATAGGATTTTTCGCTATTTGCAAGCAAAGTTTTGCTATACTCGCTTTCCCAGTAGCACATCAATGCGCTGTACGTCGAAGCACGCACGCCTTGCAATCTTGCCGTGTAAGTAGCCTTTTGCTCGGCGGTAAGTGCCGAGTCGTTGGCAACGGCAGCAATTGCATTATCGATACGTTTGAGTGAAGCAACGTGTTGCTTCAAGGTAACCTTTCGCATGTACTCCGTGCCGTGCACAACTTCGTAACCGAGTCCTTGGTCGGCAAAATAGCCGTCATAATCGTTGATGTAACCTGTTACATAATCCGCCGCCGTGGCTCCGAAGTACGCTCGCACAAAATTGTCGCGCAATGTTACCGCGCTCAGACTACTGTCCGTCAACTTGCGACTCCACACGTAGCTGCGCATTTCGCTATGCCAGATATTGTCGGCGTCGTATGCGCCAAGCACAAGTATCATCTCCACGCCTGCCGCCTTGGCTTCATCCACAATTTGGTCAATCGCAGTCATGCTCGTACCGAAGTACTTGACGTAGTTGTTGTAGCACACGTCGTACAACCACAGTATCAGGCTACCGTTGTCGTCGCCTGTCGTTGCCGCAATCCAGGCGTTGTAATCGGTGCGTATACTTGTCATCTGCTTGCTGTCTGACAGCGAATACCGCATGTCGCCCCATGCCGCATACCAGATGCACAAATCTTTGTCCACCGTAACGCCACCCGCAGGCGCAGTTGTCGAGTAGCCGTATGCAAAGGTGATTATCTTAAATTGTCGTCCCAACAGGTCGCTGTCGGCGCGCAAGTTGTTTAACATTGACCGGATAAACCGCAACATAACGCCGCTTCTGTTGTACAACTTAGCCGCTTTAACGCAGTTTTCGCACATACAATAGGGATGTTTGGGGTTGTCGGTAGTGCCTTCGTTGCCGTCCTCCTGCTCAAATGTAAAGTACATAATATCGGGATTTGCCAATATCAGTTGCTTCATATGCGCCGTTGCAAGAGCAAGCGTGTTTATGCCGGTCAGGTTGTAATCTATGCCGTTTGTCAGACAGGGTGTGTAAGCGCCTGCTACGTCCGCCGACGGACAAAGAGTTGTGCCCCAGTACTTACTACCGTTAGCAGGGTTGTAGTCGTCGTCGACGTAATACCGCATATTGTGCGTATCCGCACCGATGTAACCAAACCGTACGGTGTCGCCGTACTTAGCGGACACGCTTGACGCATAACTACTGTTTTGTCCAAGTTTGGTTACAAGGTCACTGTCTGTACCGCTGTAACAAGTGTTGTAAGATAGGTATGCACGTATTGCAAAGTCCGGCGCGTCTACCAAATTCAAATCCGTGTTCAGGGTTACATCGGACGGTATCGTCTCTACACCCTTGGCATAAAACTCACAACCGTTTTCTCGCAAAAACCGATATGCGCCGTACAAAACTCCGCGACCGCTACCGCAAACGTACAGCGTCTTGCCGTCTTTTAGCAAGGCATATTCTTCATTTGCAAGGTTAAGCGACGAATATCTGCTTATTGCAAACAATCCGTTGTTGCCAACGCTTACCACATTACAACCGCTGTCGATTTGCAAATCGGCAAAACTAATCATTTGGTAATCGATACCTGTCATTTGTAACAAATATTTTTGCAACAACGTTGCCGCAGTGTATTCCGCACTGTCGGTATCGCCGTCAAGTACTATCCAATAGCTTTCGGGGATAGGCTCTACGCCCTCCACCGTTACAACAATGTCACCGCTGACAGCCGAAACTACATAGAACTCGCCTGTCGGGGCGAGTTCTACATTGTTTACAAGCACTTTGAAGTTGCTACCCTTGCGGAAACCGTAATTGAGGTTGACCGTAAAGCGGTAGTCTTGTCCTTTTGTAACGGCACTGTCGCCGTCGAGGGTGTAGCCTGTACCCTCTGTCAAAGTAACATTGTATTGTCGATCACTCGGTTTGTCCGGGTCGGACGTGTCAGGTGATCCTATTGAAAAGAAACTTTTATCTTGATTACACCATCGTGATCCAAGCCCAAATACAGCACGTCACCATCACTATATGTGATGTTAGTGTAATCACCCGTGCCGGGGAACTCGATGCCACCCACAGCATTGTTTATACCAAACACCAGTGCACGAGTATTATTTCCCTTGACAATCATTTCCGTTTCAAAATGAATCGTACCCTGCACGTGTTCGCCATTCTTGCTCATCAATGCGGCAAGCCAGGTTGTCGAAGTCTTTACATGCGCGTCATTGCCGGAATAAAGCGTATCCAATACAAGCACGCCGTCTTCTTCGATAGCACAGTAGATGTTAGGATTGCGCTTAGTCCAACTTGTCGTTTCGGCACTCTTGAACAATTTGATATTTTGGAAGGTAATTGTCGTGTCTTCTTGGGTACCTTCAACGGCAGGTTTTCCTTGGAATATGATTGCATTATATGTTCCGTCGGCTTTCTTAAATCCTGTAAGGTCAAGACGAACGACTCCGTTTGCAAGGGCAACAATCTTGTCCGACGAACCTGCGCAAAGCAAGTACTTGGAAGTCTCTTTGTGCGCACCGATTTCTATACGCATATGCGTATAACCCGCTTCAAGTGCTTCTTGCACCCAAGCCGCGGAGATTGTAGGTTGCCAACCGCGAATTTCAACGGAATTACCCGTGACTTTCCAACTAGGAGATGCGGTGCTAATATCAAGCCAATTTGCCGTATTGTACAGCTTATGCGCAATTATTTCGCACTCGTCTTCCGTTTTGTAGAACTTAAGACCGGACAGTTTGCAGTATTCCGTCGGATTGTCTTGCTTGAAAAGGACAAAGCCTTCTTCTCCGATTTCCACTTTGTTCAAATCATACACAAAATAGTCGTTGTTGTTTGTCAAAAATTGGCTCGTGGTAGAATAAACCATTGCTTCCGGCTTATCGTTAATGTACTTCATACCCGGGTTTATACGAAGATTGCCCATTCCGTTTGTCGCAAGATAGAAAGTGACATACTTGTATCCTTGACTTACCATATCTTCAATCAATGCTTTGTTGATTGCAAAGTAGATATTAGAACCGTCGCCATTAGTAATTGTGTATGTTCCATTTTCAAAAGCAACTGTTGCGCCACTGACAGGCAGCACGTAGTCCTTTTCTTTCAGCACGTCGGCTTCCACACCATCAATGGTAATTGTGATGTTGCTGGTGATGTTTGATACGGTATACTTGCCGTCCGCTGCTTCAATTACAGTGCCGCTTGCCTTGACAACAAGGTTTTCGGCAATGTATCCGCTGTTAACTACCACGGTAAAGGAGAAACTTCCGCCGTAGTTGACGGGGCTTGTACTGCCGTCTGCTGCCGCAATCGTGTAGCCTTCGCCCTCGGTAAGCGTAACCGTGTAGGTGTTGATTGCAAGTCCGCTGACTGTGATTACGATGTTGCCGCTGACATTTTCCACCGAGTACACACCGTTGCCGTCCGCAACAAGCACTATGTCGCCGTTTTTAACAACAAGCGTTCCGCCGTACTTTGCGCTGTCGAACGTAGCCTTGAAGCGATAGGTACTGCCGTGTTCCGCTTCCGTTGCGGGTATTCCGTTGTTTTCCGACAAGTAGGTGATACCTTCCGTCGGGGTGAGCGTTACGGTGTACTTGGCAATCTTCAAACCTTCGACGGTAATCGTAAGTGCGTCCGTAACGTTGGTTACGGTGTAGCCGTCGCCGCTCTTTGCAAGTTCAACCTTTTCACCGTTGCCGATTTGCGCATACACTTTGACCGCACTTGTATCTTGTCCTGCGGCAAAAGCAATTGTAAAGCTGTAATCGGTGCCGTAAGTGACTGTGTTTGCGCCTTTTACTTCATAATTGGTACTTGTGGGCAATGCAACTCCGTATGTGTTGAGCGCGACGCCCTCGACCGTGATTATGTGCGTTTCCCTGATGTTGGTAATTGTATACACGCCGTCAACGGCTTCCAACACTTTTTCGCCGTCCTTGACGACAAACTTGCTTTGATTGTAGTCCGTTGCAAGGTTTACCTTAAATTTGAGCGTGCCACCGTAGGGGATAGCCGTCGCATTTGCGCCGTCAAGCACTTCGTACTCGAAGCCGTCGCCAGTAGTAAGCGTGTTGCCTACAACGATTTGCTCGACACCTTCCACCGTCACGGTCAAGTCGCCCGTAACTTTGTCTGCAGCAACGGTAACCGTACCGTCGGTAGCAACGTCGACCTTTTCGCCGTTTACCTTGACGGCAAAGTTTGCGCCTTGCTTGTAGCCTTCGGTAAGAGCGAATTTGAACGTATACTCTTGTCCCTTGACAATGCGTGTTTCGCCGCTAAGAGTATAACCCGTACCCTCGGTAAGAGTAACGCTTGCGTAATCGGTATGCGTAAGGGCAATTTCCGTAAAGTAGAACGTCAGATCGATGTTGTCGGCACGGAAAGTCATGCCTTTGGCGTAGTAGCTGTCGGTAAGGTCGACGGTAACAACTTTGCCTTCCGTAGCTACGTAGTCTTGCGCAGCAGCCGCAATAAGAGCATTGGGGAAATCACACCACAAGTTAACGTTGTTGATAAACTCGCCGTCTTCATTGGCAATTTTAACACGGAAAGAAAGGGTGTTCTTTCCTTCTGCAATCCATTTGTCGATTTGCGCCTTGGAAATTGCAACGGGTTGATCCCCCGACATGTTGATTGCAATGCCGCCATCTACGCCGACAATGTTGGACTTAACGGAAGCTGCTTCAAAAGTAAACAAAGAAATGTATTCCGCTTCGACAGGCTTTGTTTGACTAAACTTGACATCGGAGAATTGTACAGTTTGTCCCTCACCGCCGTCACGCATGCAGAGATACAAACCGTTTTTGCTAACGTACAGGTTGTCGAGGTCAAGCAACAAGTAGGATTTGCCCGGAGACACATACTTTCTACCGGCAAATACAAGACCATTGATCGCCTTTTCAGGATCATCTTTGTCTGCAAGGTACCTTGCCGTTGTTGCGTCATTGTACAATACAAGACTGGAAACGTTGCCGTTGGTGTTGTTGTAGTACATTGACAAGTATTTGTATCCATTCGCCTTGTACCAGGCAACAACGTCGGGATCTATTGCCACGTCGTATGCATTTGTGTTTTTTACCGACTTCACCGTAAAAGTGTCAGCTGCTCCGTCGTAAACGATGTTTGCATTGTAGGACTCGTCGACGTCGTTTTTGGGTGCGTAGAAGAAACTTGCCTTCTTGCTTTCATCAATCGTTACGCCCTCCACAGTGATTGTAAGCGCTTCGGTGGGGTTTGCAACCTTGTACTTGCCGTCCTCCTCAGCCGTCAGTGCCGTACCGTTTACTTCAACCGCAAAGCCGTCCGTTGCTTTGAACGCCGCACCTATTACTACTTCAAACGTATAGGGCAAACCATATGTAGCGGCTAGTTCGCCATCGAGCTTGTAACCGATACCGTTTGTCAGCGTAACCTCCAGGCTGTTACGAGCAACCCCCTCTACCGTAATTACAAGGTCAGCGGTAACGTTTTCTACAGTGTATTCGCCGACATTGCCGTTGTTGTCCAATTCTTCGCCGTTTACCTTGACAACCGCATTGTCAATGTTGAAACCCGTCGTGGCGGCAAGCGTAAACGTGTAATTTTCGCCTTCGACGACTTCCGTCGCGCCCGTAACGGTGTAACCTTCGCCCGTGGGCAAAGTAACGCTGTGCTTAACAATGGGCGCAGCCTTTTTGACAACGCCGGTAACCGTAACGGTAATGTTTTCCGTAACGGCGGAAACAGTATACTTTCCGTCCTTTTCAGCAAGTACCTTACCGTTTGCTTTTACGGCAAATTCGGCAGATTTTTCGTATCCGTCGGCAATTTTCACCGTAAAGGTGTAGTCTTTGCCGCTTTCGACGACTCTGCCACCGCCAAAAGTATAGCCATCGCCTGTTGTAAATGTCACATTGTAGGTCTTGGGCGCGTTGTCCACTTCGCAAGCCGCGAAGGCACACGCCAACACCAAAACCATTGCCAACAGCACAATCGACAATTTTTTCATAGTGTTTTCTCCTTGTTTATTATTGTGCGCAAAGCACTTATTTTACAACTTTGCAAAGTCCGACGGCACGCCGCAAGCGTAATGCGAAGCGGCTTATCCCGTAAACCTTTACAGTGTAATATTATCAAAATACAACAGTCGATACATTACAAATATTGCAACTATTGGTACAAATATTGCCGAGTTGACTTTGATGTAAAACTTGAGAAAAAACAAAAGGACTATCGCAAAAGCAAGCAAATTGCCGATTGCGAAAGTCCTTTGCATATACATTATTTTGTCAGGTTGACTACGTCTTTGCTCTTGCGGCACACCCACTCGCCGCGAGTAAAGTCCGGGACGGGTTGCGGTGCGCCGCCCACGGCAACGATGTCCGCTTCCTCGCAAAACAACATTGTGCTAAGCAATTCCACACCACGCTGACCTAATCCGATTACGCCAATTTTTACCTTGTTCATAGTTCGCTCCCTAAAGTGTTTGCGACGTTTCGACTACTTTCTCGTCGTTGCAAACGTTGTTAGTTTTACACTCACAAAATTTACAGAATAGTAAGTAAAAATTTAATACGTATATGTTTTTACCTACAACAACCTTTCACTTCAACTTTATCTTTGCTACGCGAAGTGCGCCGCTTGTGCCGTAGTCGAACGGTTTGACTACAAATTCGTTCGGCGCGGCAAGCTCCACCGCTTCACCGTTGTCCAACCATGTGGCACGCTTGATTTTGCCGTTCAATGTCACCACGGTTTTGGCAAGGCGACGATTGACGTTTTCGTCGCCGCTGACGGGTACGTTGTGCACCACTGCATACAAATACGTTCCGTCGGTAAGTACGGTAGCGTTGTCGGCTGTGACCGCACTGTGGCGAGCGATGTATACAAAGTTTTTGTTAGCGCGTATCCACTTTCCTATTTCCGTCAGAATGCACTTGTCTATATCTCGCACCGTGCCGTCGCCCTTCAACCCCGTGTTAAGCAACAAATTGCAATTGCATGCGCGGCACTCTACAAGGTTTCCGATAAGTTCGGACACAGGCTTGTAATCGATGTCCGTTGCGGCATAACCCCAGTGGTCGTTGAGCACCTGGCACATCTCTCCCGCAACGCTACGGCTGTCAGACACCAAAAACGGATTTCCGCGCTCGAACGTAACGCAGTCAATTTGCGGATGTCCCGTTTTGCCAAGCTCGCTTAGGCCGGTATTGTTGACAATTATTGCGTGCGGCTGATACTTACGTATAGTACCGTAAATCTCGTCCTCGTGCCAGTCAGTAGACTGCTCCCATGCGCCGTCAAACCAAAAACCGCCTATCTTGCCGTACTTGGTACACAAGATTTCGATACTTTTGTTAAGATAGTCTATGTACCTAGGGAAGTTTTGCGTGTAGTCGTCATTACACCAATCCAGCCACGTATGGTAGAAAAACGGCGCAACGCCGCCCTTGTTGCACGCATCTACAAATTCGGCAACCAGGTCACGTCCGCATGCGGAGTGCGGCGCGTCGTAGTCGTTAAGGCCGCAGGTGTCGTACAGACTGTAACCATCGTGATGACGAGCCGTCAATGTGATGTACTTGCAACCTGCCTTTTTGGCAACGGCAACAAGCCTTGTCGCCCAATCGCGCTTGACTACAAATTTGCTCATCAGGTTGCGGTATGCAACGGGGTCGCAGTTTTTATTCAAGCGGTAGTACCACTCTCCCTTGCCGACAATACTGTACAAGCCGAAGTGTACAAACAAACCGAAACCGCGCTGTTCAAATTCTTCCACATAAGTCTTTTTACACATTTTTTCTTTTACACCTTTACAAACGAACGAAATCATCGTTTGACACAAATAATTGCCGAAAAATATTCTAATCGTCCACGCAGACTGACAATATGCAAACTGTTGCCAAATATAGCAAATAATGCTACAATAGGGTTAAGATTGCAATAAATGCACTACCCCTGTACCATAGCCACGACTGCTACCGACCGCTTTACAAGGAGAAACCCATGGCAGAGATATACAATCGTATAGATACCGATATGTACTTTGACAAGCAAAGCATTGCGCCCATATTGGAGTACGTAAACTCGGACATCATCACCGACTTTGAAAACAAAAGCGTAATACACGGCTTGACGGAAATTTGGCTTTGCAGAAGCGGCACAGGCGAAATGACCATAGAGTCGGTACGCAGAAGAGTGCGCGAAGGCGACTTTTGGGTAATGAACCCGTACACTTTACACAGCGCATACGCTCGCCAGGACGAAACGACGGAATACCTGATACTCGGCATACGCAACGTTAAGTTCGGCATACCCGACGACCTGAACAAAAGTTGGTTTACACCGACGGACAACAGATTGCGCACTTACATCGAATTTATCTACCGCGAGGCAAAAAAGCCCGAGCAAAATACGCCCCAGATACTATCCAAATTACTTGACCTTGTGTTGCTTGAAACACAACGTTACTTTGCAACCGACGTCATCCCGTACAACAAAAAGGAATCGTCCAAACTGACAGATTCGGTAGCAAGCTACATCGAAACGCACTTCAATCAACAAATTTCCATTGACGAATTGACAAAAATGTTTTACTGCGCCAAAAGTACGCTGATACACTCCTTCAAAAAGGCGCGCGGCGTTTCGATAATGGAATACGCAATGCAGTGCCGACTGAAAGAAGCGCAACTGTGGCTACGCAAAAGCGACATGTCTGTAAGCAACATTGCGCTAAATTGCGGCTTCTCGTCCATGCCGTACTTTTACAAATACTTCAGCAAAAACGTCAGGATGTCGCCGACGGATTACCGCAAGAAATTTACGGAAAACGCCGAGCAAAACGACTGATTTGTCGCAAATTTTTTGATACATATATAAATTTTGCTTACATTTGCGTTCATGCGCGCAAAGTAAACACATTCGAAAAGGGGAGTTTTGCTCTCCTTTTCGTTTAGCCCGGCAACAAGTTTATTGCAGGCCGAACTGCGCCTTTATCGCGGCAATTGTCAGCGCAATATTTTCGCCGTACTTGGTTACGCCGTACTTTTCAGCCAAAGTAACCCACTCGGACACAAGCGCGATTTGCTCGTTGTCGGTGTAGCCGTTTGCCTTGGCGTTGTACCAACGCATATACAGCGGTTGAAGCGACGTTTTTTCGATGTGCTCTACGTACGTTGCCTTTTGCTCGACCGTATAGCCCTCGTTGGCGTTGACTGCGGCAATTGCTTTGTCAAACAAATCCACAATGTCGTTAAGGAAGTTGTACGTCCAGTAGCCGCCTTGGTTTACGCCGTTTTTGGAAAGGTTGGCTATCATGGGGCTACCGCTGTTTGCCGCCATAAGCGCATAGCGGTCATCCATACGAACGTGAAACTCGCGCATATATTCGTACGCCGTTTCACCAAAGTAATAGTACAAAAACTCGTCGCGAATTGCACCTACGTCAGCCTTGCTGTTCCAGCACAACTTACTGTGAATGTAAGCGTTGAGGTGTTGAGTGTAAACTCCGTTTTCAAGGTATGTACTTTGCGCCATGGCATATTCCGTACCGACGGACTCGAGCATTTGCATGTCACTGCTCATTGCCTGATAGGTCGGATAGTACCAGAAACAGTTACTGTATATGTCGTGGTACGTCCAAATCATCAGCCGATCGGTAATTTTTCCCCAATCCTCGTAGATGTTTTTAACGTCGTCGGTTTGGCGTTCGTCCTGCAAAGAGTAGTAGTACGAGCCGCGGATAGGAGCGTAGCGCACATAGACGTTTTCGGCAGGCACAACCGTGCTGTCGATTGCCTTACCGTCACGTACGGGTGCTTTTTCACTGTAAGAATAAGCAAAAATTACCAAACTGTAATCCTTGTCTATGCTTTCCTGTTGTTTCCATTCGTCGAGAATTTGCGACACCGCATTGATAAAGCGCACCATCAGTCCGCTGTCCATATACTTGTCGCGTGCCGCCTTACATCTGTCACACGGGCAACCAAACGAGCGATCGGCTTGACCGACCATGTAAAACCGTGCGTCGGCATCTTCCACTATCCAACGTTTAAGCGACTCGGCAACCAAGCGCACCGTTGTGTTTTCCTTGGTCAAGTCGGGCGAACCGTCCTCGTTTACTCCGCTTGTAAAGCACAAGTCGTGTGGCTCGCCGAGAGTTTCGTCAAACCAATATGTCGTTTCGTTTTGCTCGCTTCCGGTGTGCGAAAAACAATCTACGTATTCGCTTTTTATGCGCGTTACACCATCGACGATTTCCATGTAGTCGCTCGGGACCACAATACGAAATCCCGTATGCGTTGCGTCGCCGCCGCTACCGTAGTAACTCCACTTGGTAGAGCTGCCCATATTTTCGGGCATGTTGCAAAAATCGGTGTTGTAACGCATATGAGCAACATAGTCGGTATCTTTATACCAAATCGGCGTATTGAGATAAACTCTTTGACGGAAAGGCGAAACGTAAGTTTTGTCGTAACCTTTCAGCACTACTTGCGTAACCGTAGGTACATAGGTGTAGTCATAGGTCAGAAACTTGACTCCGAGATTTTGCTCGATAAACTCGAATGCACCATACATAATTCCACGGTCGTTGTAGCTGTCGATAAACAACGATTTGCCGTCGGTAAACATCACAAAACCGTCATCATTGAGCGTTTCGCGCGACACGTCCACCTTTTTGTGATTTTTGACTGCCGTGTTGTACGCAGAAGTTTTGCCGAGGGAAATAATTGTACTGTTACCGTCATAGGCCTCACCGCCGTCAACGACATAACTCATCGTTACACCGGTAACTTGCGCAAAGTAGTTGCAAATTTGCTGTGCGGAATACTCCTGCGTGGCGGTTGCGTTGGAAGGAATAACCACTTTGTACGCCGTTTGTCCGTCGACAATCATTTCGCCAACGTCCGGTAGCGTCTTGTCGCCGTTGTTGTCATTGCAACAAACAAAGGCAAAACAAGCGGTAACAAGCATAAGTAAAGCGGTCAAACCGAATATAACTTTTTTCTTTGTCATTGTCGTCACCTACTTTACCGTAATATCGAATTTTTGCGTTGCAAAGTTGCCGTTTTCGTCGGTGGCATAGTACACAATTGTGTATTTGCCTGCCGCAAGTTTCAAGTTGTCACCGATTTTTGTCGGCGTGTACACCATTGTCGATTGATTGTACAAAAGCACAGTCAATGTAACGTCGGAAGTGTTGTCCGTAGCTTGCGCGCCGATCACTGTGATTTTCTTTCCTGCCTTGTACTCCTTGTCGTAGTCGCCGTCAAGCATTATTTGCGGCGGTTCTTTGTCAAGGCAATCGAAGATGTACGTGTAAGTACGACTTTGACCTTTACCGCCATTGTCGGCTATCGTGTAGGACACGCGGTAACGACCGTACTCTGTGAAGTCGACTGTGCATGCTCGTGAAGCAACGTTTCGGTATATATATGCGCCGCTCGGGGTAATCACCGACATTTTGATTGTAGACGAATAACTAAGTACGTCGTACACGTAGGCTTTAGGCACAAACACGCTTGTGCCGATGTCCACAATTCCGCTACTGATTGCGCCGTCGAATGCCAACGCGGGGACAACTCGGTCACCGAACTCGAATGCAGACTTGGTAAAGGTTTGGTTGGATACGTTGTTGAGCAAGAATACTTCGCCACCCTTGGCGTTGACAATAGTAAACGTTACCTTTGCTCCACACATATCGAAACCGTCGAATGCAACACCGTTTGACCAAGCATCTACATTGCCGACGGTCATTTCGTATGCGTTTTGTACGGTTTTCAGTCCGCCGTCGAAAATAAAGGTGTACAGGTAGTAACTTTTGCCTGCATATTTGCCACTTGTCGCCGTTTGCTTACCGGTGGTAACTTGCCACGTGGTTTCGTTGCCGTTCAGCCACAGTACGGGTTTTGCCGCCAGGTCGGTAAGTTTGATGCTAAGCTCATAACCCTGACGTTTGTCTGCCAGCGTAATTGCAACGCCGTTAATTGCAGAACTGTCAAGTACGCCAAAGCTGAACCTGAGATTGCTTGTAGACAGCGTATAAGGCATTGGCAATACAACGCTGTCGACACTGCCGTCAAATGCGAAGAAAGTACCTTCATCGCATGCCGTTGCCGAGCCAAGTCCCGCAACATTGCCAAATTGTTTGTCGATCGTGTTGCCTCCCTCCACTGTATCGATAGTTTCGGGCACACAGTGGACGTCGAGTGCCAACTTTTGCTTACCTTCAAGCAAGTAGACAATAGTCATTTCACCGTAGACGGTGATTTTGTCGCCGACGTTAAGTTGCTTGCTTTTGCCTTGCAATATGTCCAATGTAAGGTTGTTTTCCGAAACGTTATCTTGCGAGTAGTCGATTGCAGTATAAGCAGGAACGGTAATTTCGTCGCCGTACATCACGGTAATTTCGTCGTAGCACCCGACAAGCTCGAAACGAGTAACATTGTTGTCGATTGCAACCGGGAACACAAACTCTTTACTGTAACTCATTTGGTCGGTAGCAACCACCTTGACAGCCACTGTTTGACCTTTATTCTGTACAGGTATACGTTGTCCCGGACGCACAGCCGTTTCCACACCGTCCACAACGACGAAGTAATCTACAGACAGCTTTCCGCTACCACCGACAACGGGAATTTCGGGAACTGCAAACAGATCAAATAACTTTGCCGACAAATTGCCGTCGAAGGTGGTTTTTATTTCCAATCCGGCGTCCTTTGGCGTGGCATACACTTGGAAGTGCGCAGTATCTACGTTGGTTTTGTAGCCGTAGTTGTTGGTAACTTGATATCGAACATAGTATTCGCCTGCTTTGTCGGGAACAAATCCATAGGCAAATTTGTCGCTTACGTCGACGAACTTTGTTTCGCCTTCGCCCTTGCAAAACAGTTTTGCGGTAACGCCGCTCATATCGGTAGGAATGTAATATGGATGACCTACAAAACCGACGAGCATGTTGTTTATGTCGAAGCCGCCTGTCAAAAAGCCATTGTTGGCGTTTTTGTAGTCGTCCTTGTCAACGTTTGAAAGTACCGTGTTACCCAGCTTGGTCAAAACGATATCGCCGCTACCTGTAACGCCTTGCACGGACAAATACACTTCGCCTGTGGTAAAGCCCTTGAAATCAACGTATTCGTCCGTCGGGTCGGACACGTCCATCAGCATATAGTCGCCGTCGGACAACCCGGTGTAAAACTTGTTGGTTGCGTTGTCGAAACGCACTTGCACCGCGTCGTTACTCTGCGGACGGAAACCGTCGTGAAACGGAAAATAGGGCAAAAAGTTTTGGTTGAAGCACACAACAACGTCGTACAACCCCGGGTAGTTGCCTTTTGCAGTGGTAACGCCGTTGAACGTAACCGAAATGAATGCCTGCGACTCGCCTTGACCGAGTTTGCTGTCGGGCACACCGCCTACACCCGTGTTAAGTTGAAACAAAACTTCCAACTTGTTTGCGCTGTCGTATGCGTCGGTAAGAACAAGTTTGACCGCACGTAGGTCACGCGACTTGGCCAGGTAGTTGGGGACAAACTCTATCAAATTGCCCCTGACCTCGTTGAGGTCGACAACGGGTTTGTAGTTGAGTGTACTGCTTTGATTGATCGACACCTGCATGCCGCTCGTATTGGCAGTCCCCGTGCGAAGTTTGTCTGCAACGGAGATATTTTCGGCAACGATCGTTGCGTTGCTCGCGGAAAACAACGCTTGCGCCGAGTATCCGCCGACACTGACGGATTTTGTCTTGGTAAGCATTTCACCGCCGACGTTAGCTGTCAGTTTGACGTTGTACACGCCCTCTTCCGTCACAACATAGTTGCTTTTTGTGGTTTCCGTCTTACCCGACGGCGTTGTAATTTCCGCTTCGACGGCATATGCCGCACTGCCCCACTTGCCTTTACAGGAAGTTATCGCAAGGGATGAATACACTTTGGCAGTTTCGGAAATAGCACTGTCAT
>ULWL01076800.1_pt1 | contig 19673 bp, 19 predicted proteins | sample 1960171 | NCBI WGS metagenome assembly ULWL01 (sample SAMEA4835807, study PRJEB28245) | human gut metagenome | biome: gut microbiome; material: fecal sample | place: Denmark | collected 2008 | reverse complement strand
GACAGTCAAATGAATTACCGAGGAAAACTTGACACTTACTTATAAAAGTAAGCGCCTTGCATATTTTTTCGGCACGCTTTAAAATGAGTGTTGGCTGATTCCTTCTTTATTGGCCAGGATTACGTTTTTTATGAGGAAAGGGTCAATCTATGTTCTCTTTATTCTTTGATGGGATACAACGGGATTTGCAAATTGCCATTTTGCCTCCTGTATTGTGTGCATTATTCCGACTTCTATTTATCGAGATTTACCGTGCGAAGAAAAGTCCTTTGGGAGAGTGGCGCAAGTGGTACCATTGTTTCCGCTACGGTTTTTGGTGGGGAATGGATCTCAATGCGTATTTTTTCTTACTGCTAGTTCTCTTGGTGAGCTTGCCAGGCGCGTTTCTGCCTTTCTACTATTCTGTGGGGGATACGATTCGTCAGGTGGCCGTAACCATGTATGCAATTGCCATATATACGGCATTCCTTGGGAAAATGATTTTCTATTATCACTATCATGATATTTTCAACAGCACATTATGGCTGGGCAAGAATGCCGAGAAACACAATTTGCTGGATATTTTCTTCCATCAGGATCACGGAGCTTTGTTACTCCTCAGCTATATTCCATATACGTTGCTTTGCTGGTGGGCGGGGAAGGTATTTATGCTGATTCCGCAGCTCCCATATTATCATGTGTCATCGAATCTTCTGCAGATTACGCTTAATGTCTGCGTTGTTTTAGCCGTAGTCGCCATTTATTACTATTTTCGGTATGGCGGGACATTTATGCATGATGATAAACCAGAATGGGATACCATTCCCAGCATTGTGAAAAAAGACATCTTCATGGCTCGTGCTACGGTGGATGATCTTGTGCAATTGAAAGTGGTGCTCAAGCATCCGTTGCAGGAAGGGCTGCAACATTCGGATGAAGAAGATGCTGCAGCGATGGATGCTATCATGCCAGAAAGCATGAAGGCGGAAAAGTGGAAATCATTGAAGAATCCAGTGGAAGCGTTTGTTCATACTGCGAAAGGCGCCCGTATAAAGAAGCCTAAACATATCTTTTTAATTGTTGGTGAAAGCTACTCGCAGATGCCACTGGATGATATTTACAGCGACTATCACATCATGGATGGAGCGAAAGCCTTTCGTAAAGACCCGCATACGGCTGTTTTGAACAACTTCCTGCCGGCCGGCATGATTTCCCGTCCGGCCATCGTTAGTCTGATGACGGGGATTTTTGATGCGAAGCTTGAGCTGAATGAGCGCGAAGATTTCTGGCATGGTACGCTGGCGACCACCTTGCCGAACCAGCTGAGGAAACTTGGATATCGGTCGATTTACTGGTATGGCGGTAATCCGACCTATGGAAATTTTGATAAATATGGCCCGGCGGTTGGCTTCGATCAGGTCATGGGGGCCACTGATTTTTGTCCGCCGGATTCGCCTAGGACCTGGGTAGGAATCTATGACCACATTTTTCTGCAGAATGCAGCCAGACTTATACAGGAGATGGATGATGGCACACCCACCTTCCATTATGTCTATACCACGTCTAACCATGGTCCGTACAAGCTGCCTTTGGAAAGTCTTGGATTTGATGCAGACTCCGTCTTGAAAGACCTGCCTGAGTCAGTCAGAAAGAATAATAAAAAACGCAAGGTGCTTGGAACGTATTGGTACAGTGATAAAGCCATTTCAGATTTCATCATAGAAATGAAAAAAGCATATCCGGATTCCCTGTTCATCGTGACTGGGGATCATTCATACCTGCCGATTCATCCCGGAGATACGATGGAACGGCAGGAAATTACACTTCGTGAGCAATATTGCACTTCCTTTGCGATGCATCATCCGGAGATTACGCAGGATATTTTCGCAGGGAATACGATTGGCGGTCATATGAATATCATGCCGACCCTCTTTGAACTGATTGCGCCGAAGGGATTCCAATATTATTCGCTGATGTCATCGCTGACAGAACCGATAGACCATGTTGTGACACCGTACCATTGGCTCACAAAAGAGTGCGTGGGCGCGGCGGATAAATCGATTTATCAACTCCTTAGTATTACCCGTCAGAAACTGCCTGTGGAAGAAGAAACATCAGGGAAAGTCCGGTATGCGGATGAAATCGCAGGCGTAGATGCAATCACATCATGGATCGTCAGACATCCGGAGATACTTGCTGGAAAATAGTTGGAGAAATAAAAAAGTCTCGCGAAAGCGGGGCTTTTTTATTTGCCATTCCAGATAGGATAGAGTAGAATTTAGAAAGATAAAATAGCAATAGTCTGCCTACAGGCAGAGAATACCAAAGGATGATGACAAGTTGGACTATATCGAATTAGGAAAAAAGATTTACAATATGGAAAACCCGCGCGAAGTGAAGCGCTGCGTCGTCTTCGTCGCGCGCTGCCTTTTGAATAATGGTCGCATGAAGAAGATTCATCAGTTTTTCCACCAGAATGAACTGTTGGCAAAGGTTGCCAAAGAGTATCCATTCGTCTACGAACAACCGACGCGCGCCTTTTTCTATAACAAGTCAACCTTTGATGAACGCGCAAAGATCTTGGAACAGCATATGGATTTTATGGAGAAGTACTTCAAGAAAGACGTTTTCCTGGGACTGTATGGGGAGAAACCATACACGCTTTGGGAAAGAAAGGATGAAATCGGAAGTCTGCGCTTTGAGCTTTCCTTCAATCCAGGGGAACGGAAAGAAGGACTTCTTTCCGTTGTACTGCATCTGGATGATGTCATGCTTTACCGGATCATGTTCTGGATATCGCCAGATAAAAAAGGAGACATGTCGCTCTGGATCGGTGCGATGCAGGGACCGAATGTAGAGAACGCAAAGGATCTGGTCAAAAAAGTCACCCGCCGCTGCCACTCCTACCGCACGAAGAATTTCATTCTTCACGTGACGCAGGAAGTCGCGAAAGCGCTCGGCCTTGTGCATATCTATGCTGTGACGAACTACGGTTACTATGCAAATACCCACATGCGCATGGAGAAGAAGCTGAAGACCAGTTTCAGTGATTTCTGGGAAGAGTCCGGCGGTCATCCCTGCGAGGACAAGCGCTTCTATGAGCTCCCGATGACAGAAGCCAGAAAGACCATGGAAGAGATCCCGACGAGAAAGAGAAACTACTACCGTAAGCGCTATGCCCTGCTCGATGAAGTCGATGCGTCCGTGGCAGAGAAGATTAAGTTGTTACTGAAATAAATGAGGAAAAGTATGAGCTCACTCGCTATTCTGATTCTGACTTGTAATGAAGAAGACAATATCGTCTCCGTGGTAGAAAATGCGAAGAAATGCACGGATGAAGTCGTGGTCATCGACTCGGGCAGCACGGATCGCACGGTAGAACTTGCTAAAGAGCATGGCGCGAAGGTGGTCTTCCGCGCCTGGACGAATGATTTTTCTGCCCAGAGAAACTTCGCGCTGGAACAGACGGATGCGGACTGGGTGCTGTATCTCGATGCGGATGAGAGGCTGAATGACGAAGTCATTGCAGAAGTTAAGAAGATTGTCTCTGGCGAAGGTATGGATCATCAGTATTCTTTCGAGAGAAAATCTGTGGCATTTGGTACGAAGTTTAGTCATGGCGTACTGAAACCTGATCATGTCCTCAGAATGTTCCCCAGAAACCAGGTTAAGTGGGTGAATAAAGTGCATGAGCATTCCGAGTGCGGCCTGCCAGTTAAAGCATTACCAGGACATATTGAGCATTATACGTATAAAAATTGGCATCACTGGGAAGGGAAGCTCTGCCAGTATACCACTATCTGGGCAGAGGATGCATATAAAAATGGGAAAAGAACTTCCCCGGGAAAAGTGTTTACGCATAGTTTGGGCGGCTTTTTTAAGATGTTTGTCCTTCGCGCAGGTTTTTTAGACGGCTGGATGGGGACATATATGTGTTTTAACCATTTTTTCTATACGATGCTGAAGTATTTGAAACTTTATGAGTTACAAAAATTGGAGAGCAAATAATGCGCGTCGCAATTTTAGAAACAGTGAAGACGTCAGGCGGGTTTGAACAGGAGTTTGATCGTCTAATCATTCGTGAACTGCAGAAGCAAGGGCATGAGCCTGTTTTATACTTGCCTGAAAATAGCAGTCTGCCTGTTGACTTTGGCATTCCGATTGAATATATGCATGGTGGTGAAATTGTAGATTATGAAGGTGCGGGACACTTCAAGAAAATTTGGCTATCTATACAGCGTGAACGTCGCCGCGTAAGGTGGTTCGATGCGGCTTACGAGAAGGCTTGCCGGCATGAAGTGGATGCCATCATGCTGACTACGGCTACGTATCGATACCTGAGATCTCTTCACAAAAGCAAGTTAAAAAATAGTCCTATTCCTGTTATTTTTATTTTCCTTGGGGTCAATCCTCATGAAAAGCCCAAATTCTTGGAACAGGCGAGAAAATGCCAGGCATATGCGAATATCAAGCTAAAGGTTACTACGCTTCGGGATGATTTCAGAGAAGATAACGTGCCAAATGTAGAATTGATCAAGCCACCGGTTTTGCTGCCAGAAGGAGTACAGGCTGCTCCTGCCCTGTCTTATAGAGAACCGATCCGCATTGGCTTCTTTGGGCATTATCGTAAAGGCGAGAAAGATGTCGATGGCATCATTCGAGCCTTCCTGCGATGCCGGATGTCAGATAAAGCAGAATTGGTAGTACAGGCGGCACCGACCAGGGCGGAGGATGCGGAGGACATGCAGCGTATCCAGGAGAAATATAAATACGAAAAGTCTGTTCGATTCATCAAGGGAAAAGTATTGGGAAAAGACTGGTACGATCTGCTCAAAAGCGTAGATGTTTTGTTCCTGCCATATAGCAATCCACGCTATCTATATAATTGGAGTGCTGTGTATTTTAATGCATTGGCACTCTATAAGCCTGTCCTTGTGACACCTGTAGTGAATCCCGAGGTACTTGCCGATTATGAGGTGGGGGTCGAGGTGAATCTGAAGGATCTGGAGCAGTTGTCGGAGCAGCTGCATGGTTTTCTTCAAAATTATCAAGCGCAGTTGCCTGTATATGAGAGGGAATTGCGACGAGCCAATCATGATTTCAGTACCGGGTCATTTCTGCAAAGCCTTTTGCGATGAGCGTGCGTTTAACCCATAAAGAGCAAGGCTAAAATAATAAGGGGATCTTCGACATGAATATATTACTGACAAACTTATCTAAAATGGTTGGTCATAGTGGTGGCGCAGCTAAGGTGACCTGCAATTTTGCAAATGAAATGAGACGGAGAGGACATCAGGTTTCGCTCGTTTATAGTGATGTTACGACAGGAGATTTTTTCTATCCGATGGATAAAGAAATCCCGGTTTACGACATTCGACACTATAAAGGACAGTCTATTGCCTATCCATGGTATTTAAAGCTGAAACGCGAATTATATCGCACGTTTGATAAGCAAAAAGCCAGAAGTGTGAATGATCAGTTTGAGTCCTCTTTTTTGCTGGATAACTTAGAGGATGTGTTAAACACAGTAAAGCCAGACATTATCGTTTCCTTTCAGTCGGCGGCAAGTAAATTATTGCTTTGCGATTTAAAGACTGAAATTCCTGTTATCACAATGAGCCATGGGGATACAGCAGATTATTTCCAGACGTGCCCGAAAGAAGAGCTCCCTGCATTGGAAAAGAGCGCAGTTGTCCAAGTGCTGGTGCCTTCCTTTGAACAGCCGATAAAAGAGCATTTGCCAAAGGTAAAGACCGTGGTTATCGGGAATGCGATTCCTCAATATGAAGAGCAAGCAGATTTATCTATAGAAAAGGATACTTACAAGATCGTTTTTACCGGAAGACTGGCGAAAGGTCATAAAAGGCCGCATTTATTGATCGAGGCGTTTGCCGGATTGGCAAAAGATTTTCCGAATTGGACAGTCGAGCTCTGGGGGGGAGTCGATGGGAAAGCATACTATAAAGAGTTGCAGATGATGATCTCGAAGAATAAGCTGACAAATCAAGTCTTTCTAAAAGGAACGACGGATGATGTGAAGTCTGTTCTGAAAGCAGGGGATATTTTTGCGTTTCCGAGTGCCTATGAAGGATTCGGTATGTCGTTGGCTGAAGGCATGAGTATGGGACTTCCGGCGATTGGATATAAGAATTGCAGTGGTGTGAATGAATTGATCACAGATGGTGTGGATGGATATCTTTGCGAAGATGGTGTGGATGATTTCCGTGATAAGTTGCGTAAACTGATGTCGGATAGAGATCTGCGCGTTGCTATGGGCAAGCAGGCGCGCATTGCTATGAAAGCGTATGCACCGGAAAAGATCTGGGATACTTGGGAAAGATTGCTGAAGAATGTCAAGGGAAAAGAGGAATGAATAAGGCTCTATGATATATGCGGTAGTCTAGGGGATGCGTATGTAATGGAGCTTTATCCTAATTATAGAGGGAGCATGCGTATGGATTTGAGAATCGGGACAATTCTTTTTGGACCATCCGATCAATCGGTATTGATGTATAAAGATGTGGGTATGGTTCTATATTCGCTGGCTAAAAGTTATCATTGGAAGGCACATTATTATTTTTTCAAAACTAAAAAAGAGGAACCGGATTGGGCAGCGTCATTCTTGAAATATGTGACGCCGGTCTGCATAGCAGAAGAGTCTGCCTATAAGAAGCAGGTTCAGCTGGCCAAGCAGTACTTACAGGCACATGCAAAAGAATTGGATGTACTGATGCTATTTAACTACGGAAGCACAAACTGGAAGCTTGCTAGAGTGGCAAAAAAGGTAAATCCACATATAGTAGTCTATTGCAAGCTGGATATGGGGGCGAGCGGCTTTTCACATTTCGTCAATCATAGATTTGGGATCACGCTCAAAAATTATTTTGAAAAGTTGAAAAGCTCCTATGTGGACTGGTTTACGGTAGAAACGAAGGGATATTTTGATGCACTATCCAAAACATCTGTATTTAAAAATAGAATTGCATATCTGCCTAATGGAGTATCTTTGCTGAATGTAAATACCGCGTTGGTTGAGAAGCAGGAAAAAGAAAATATAGTCTTGGCTTCTGGGCGAATTGGACTGCACGTAAAGAACAATGAGCTTTTGGTGGATGCGATTCAAAAATTACCCCGCGATATTGTGGACACATGGAGATTCTATTTTGTGGGTCCGTACACGGATGCATTTTATCAATACGTGGAAGATGCCAGATCATCAAAGCCTTACTTGGCGGACAAGATTATTTTGACAGGGGGCATTATGGATCGGGATCAGCTTTACTCTTATTATAAAAGAGCAAAAATCATCTGCATGACCAGCCGCTCAGAAGGCGCATGCATAGCTACACTGGAAGCTATGTACTTTGGCGCTTATCCGGTAATTACAAGGTACAGCAGCTTTGCAGATGATACCACCAATTATGAAAAGTGCGGAACGATTGTCCCCTCGAATGCGAGTGCTTTGGCTGAGATATTAACTAAAAAAATACAGGATCCGGAGTTGGCAGCACACGGGGGGGGAGTGCCAGCAATATGCCCGCGCTATGTTCGACTATGATGTTTTGGCAAGCAAATTGGACAAGCAGCTTAGACAGTTGATGCGTAAGGAATAGAGGCTATTTGAATGGAGGTCGTAAGTTGGAAGTTAAAAACGATTTCATAATTGTTGGTTCTAATTATTTCAATTATTCATACAGTACCGTGACTGCTATTCGACGGCTCGGGTATCGCGTGAAGTTTTTTGAAGAAAGACCTTTTTACTTAAATTGTTCGTATTTCCAACGAAGGCTCTATAAGATGGGGCTTGACTCGATAAAAAGCACTTGGGAGAAACAATGGAATTCGGATTTGATTCGCTTTGTCCATGAACATGCCGGCCCAAATACCAAACTAATGTTTTTGGCGGGGGGGTATCGGCTGAAATTCTGATGAGGTTAAGAGGGTATTACAAGATACTTGTTTTACGGGATTCTATGAGGCGGTCGTCAGTAGAGTATCAGCAAAGAGTGCGATTGTATGATAAGGTGTATGCATTTGAATATGATGATTTAGCTTATGCTCGAAATACCTTTGGCGTTCAAAATATCGAATACTTACCAGTTGGATATGATGATACTATTTATTATTCTGAGGCAGAACAACAGAGAGATATAGACGTATCGTTTGTTGGTACAAATACTCCGGAGCGTTTTGAACTATTGGAAAAAGTAGCGCAATGGGCTCATAAACATCATTGGAAGCTGGCGGTTTATGGGGAATGGGTAAATCAAAGATGGCCATGGATGACATGGAAGTTTGAAAGAAATCATCCAGAGTTGTTCGAGTTTTTGAATAATTATAATATCCCGCCAGAAGAAACGGCTGCAATCTATCGCCGGAGCAAGATTGTTCTGAATGTTAATAATGCGGTTCACAAAAGTATATCGCCTCGGACATTTGAAATATTGGCGACTAAATCATTTCAGATTATGAATAGAGGACAGGATTCTCACGGTACGATAGATTTGGAAAAAGATTTAGTTTTATATGATTCCGTAGGAGATTTAGCGGAAAAGATCAATTACTATCTTTCTTGCGAAAAGGAACGAATGACAATTGCGGAAAGAGGATATAGGGATTGTCAAAGATTTTCTTTGCCTAATCTATTGAGAAGAGTGGTTGATGGGTCATGCTAAAAAAACGGAACCTCTATAAAATGATAGTATAAAGTGTTATGAATACTTTTTTACGCTGGTAATTTTCTCGTAGCCTGCGTACGTTTTGTACATGCTTTCTGGTTAATGTAGACTGTGAATGGTGTGGATATGGACAGAAAAATTTTAGTAATTTCCGAAAATGTATTTTTTAATTTGTACAAGGATGGTTTGGCAAAGTATGCGCAAGACAACGGAGATACTGTAGATCTCTATTATCTTGATTATCCGAAGAAAAATTCCAACATTATCAACAAGTTGAGATATAAATGTGATGTGGGTGGCTTTAAAAAGAAATACTATGCCCAGCTTAGAGAAAATTTAATTAAAAAAGTAAAAGCGTATGATGTAATCTTATTTATCAATTTATTTTATGATGATGAATATTTCATTCAGGGGAAGCTTACGGAAGTCTTAAAGGGTAAAGATGCAAGAGTTTTTTTTGTTGATTCTATTAAAACCTTGAGTCAGGATGTTAATTTCTGGGGGTGCTTTAACGAAATCTGGTCTTTTGAAGAGCAGGATATTGCCTACGGCAGGAAAAAGTTTGGCATAGATATTAAATATGTAACAATTGGTACATCATATAATATGTTTTTAGAAAATCAGGAATACAACAAAGATATAGATGTATGTTTTGTTGGCATTGCTACAGAGAAAAGATTGAATTGGTTAGATGCCGTAGCAGTATATTGTGAAAAAAATAGGCTTCGCTTTTGGGTATCAGGACATTTTTGGCACAATAATAATTGGCTCAATTATCATATCGGAGAATGGAAGTTTAAATACAAGCATCCTGTCTTGGCAAAGTACGTTCAAAATAAATTCATTAAACCAAAGAATCTGGCTCCTATTTATGCCAGAAGTAAAATTGTTTTAAATATCAATGTGGCATATCACAAGAGTTTAAATCAGCGGTGCTTTGATGTGATGATTGCGGATAGTCTGCTTTTGAATGATAAACAGAATGTTGGTCAATTGCCATTGGTGAATGGCGAAGATTTTATTATGGCCGAAGATGAAAATGATATGGTGAATAAGATTGATTTTTATCTGAAACATCCAGAAGAGCGTCGACGTATTTCTTGTAATGGGAAACAGAAAGCAGGGGAACTTTTTTGCTTTAAGCAAACGTTAGAAACGGTACTGGGAGAGTAAAATATGCAATATGATGTGTCCACATGGGATAAGATATATTGTTACCTTTTGCGAAAAATACGCGGAACGAAGAAAATGCCGAAGTGCGTGCTGAAAAAGTCGTACAAGAAATATGGCAGGCTGGATAGCCTGGGACGGTATTTTTTTGATACCTATACGGGGATTCCTGTTGGTAAATATACTTATGGGTATCAGTATTTGAATAACAATAATATTGAAAGCATCGGTGCCTTCTGTTCTATTGCAGAAGGGCAGCTTGTTATACCAAATGATCACAGGATGGATTGGATAACTACCAGTCCTATCGCTTCACTCAAACAATTTTCTTTTACGGATAAGGATTATATGAGTGAATACATTTCTGATGAAGATCGAAAGGTTGTTATAGGAAACGATGTGTGGATTGGTGCAAGATGTATTATTTTTGAGGGAATTACTATTGGAGATGGAGCGGTAATTGCGGCTGGCAGCATTATACGGAAAGATGTTCCTCCATATGCGGTGGTCGGGGGGGGTAGACAAGATACTGAAATATAGATTTGACAAAGATACCGTCAATAAACTGTTACAAATCCAATGGTGGAATTGGGATGATGAAAAAATACGTCGAAACATTGATCTTTTCAGGGATAAGAATAATTTTTTAGAGAGAATGTCGTAGATAATTTTCGAATGATACAGGAAGAAGGCATAAAGATATGAAAGGCATTATCTTAGCAGGTGGCAGTGGCACCCGACTCTATCCGCTGACTATGGTCACATCGAAGCAGTTGCTTCCGATTTATGATAAACCAATGATCTTCTATCCGCTTTCTACGCTCATGCTGGCGGGGATCAAGGACATCCTGATCATTTCTACGCCGAAGGACTTGCCGAATTTCGAGCATCTCTTAGGCGATGGTTCCCGCTACGGGATCCATCTTTCCTACAAAGTCCAGCCCTCTCCAGATGGCCTCGCGCAGGCCTTCATTCTTGGGGAAGAATTCATCGATGGCGAGCCCTGCGCAATGATCCTTGGCGATAATATCTTCTACGGCGCAGGCCTCACAAAGTACCTGAAAGAAGCTGCCTCCCGCACAGAAGGTGCCACTGTCTTTGGCTACTACGTCGACGATCCGGAGCGCTTCGGGGTCATTGACTTTGATGAAAAAGGGCGTGCCAAGTCCATCGAGGAGAAACCGGCGCATCCGAAGTCGAACTATGCTGTAACAGGACTTTATTTCTATGATCAAAACGTCTGCGAATATGCGAAACAGGTGAAGCCCTCTGCGAGAGGCGAGCTTGAGATCACAGATCTCAATAAGATCTATCTCGAGAAAGGAAATCTGAATGTAGTCACCCTAGGCCGCGGTTACGCCTGGCTCGATACCGGCACGATGGACTCCCTCTACGAAGCCACTGAATTTGTCCGCTCCGTAGAAACCCGCGCCGGCATCCATATTTCCATGCCGGAGGAGATCGCCTACGTGAACGGCTGGATCGACAAGGCGGCACTCGCGGAGAGTGCGAAAGAGTATGGCAAGAGTCCGTATGGGCAGTATCTTTTGAAGGTCGTGGAAGGGAAAGTTAGACTGGGGTAAAATCGAACAACGATTTAATCAGTATTTCCTTAAGAAAGTGTAGTAAGCGTAGTTTTGCTACGGAAATACTTTTAGCTAGGGCAGAACTGTGTGAAGGTAGAGGAACTGGTGATAAAACAGGCCGATGGACATGAAGGTGTTTGTCGGCCTGTCGTGCTTTCTATGGTAACAGAAATTTTATCAAGAATACGTTTTCTTAAATCACTTTTGCTTTCAATTTTGGTTACGCTTGCATATTTTTATGAAATACAGGAGGGCTTTTTTATAGCTCGAATAGTGGTGTAATATTCTATAAGTCGTGATATAATGGCATTAACTTTAAAAATGAGTGAAAAAATCTCAAGTTTTACGAATTATACGATGATGCAGAGGGAGGAGAAACAATGCTGTGCCAATTTACGGTAACGAATTATCGATGCATCAAAGAGGCCGCTACGTTGTCTATGGCAGCGGCTGATGGATTGTCGGAACACAGGGAATCATTGATTGTCGATAAGGATGAAACTTCTTTTCTGCCTTTGACAGCGGTGTACGGTCCTAATGGCGGAGGCAAGTCGACGATACTGGATGCTTTATATAGCTTGTGCTTCAAAGTAATGAATCCGGTAGTTACTGCAATTGAAGGGGTGGGAACACGTCCTTCGGATTCGTTCAGCCATCTCATTGTACCGTATTTGTTTGATGAGCAGATGCGTGAACTTCCGACGAAGTACTCACTCGTCTTTCGTACGGAGAACTATGAGTATGAGTACAATCTATCTGTATTGAATGATGAGGTGATTTCTGAAAGTTTATACCATAAAAGTATTGTGCATGGTCGCTACACAAGAGTATTTATAAGAGAAAAGGGAAATCAGTTTTCTCTTATGCAGTCTCTGAAACGAATTTTCAGTAAGGAGGAAAGTTTTGCTATTTCTCCTTTCTTGCCGTTGCTTTCATATTTAGGGATTGTTAGTGGTCAGCATCCAGTCATAAAGGATGTGGTCGAATGGTTCCGTAGAAAAATTCAGTTTCTGGATTACAAGGATTCTTTTCAGGAACATTTTATGAATCTGCCTTCTGATGGTGAGATGAAAGGTCGAATTCTGCATTTTTTGGATGCGATGGACACGTGCATCACGGATTATCGTCTGGAGGAGGTGAAGGATCCTTCCGGAAGCCGGAAAAGGGTACATATCTATACGCAGCACAGAATCCATGATACGGCGTATGAGCTAGAACTGCATCAGGAGTCGAGTGGGACGATCAAGGTTTTTCATAGTCTGCCTTTTATTATTTCTTCTTTAGAGGATGGTGGAGCGCTGATTGTGGATGAACTGGATGCGAAGCTGCATCCTGCGCTTTTGCAGTTTATTATTGGACTATTTTCGAATCGTGAAATGAATCCGAAAGGGGCGCAGCTGGTCTTTGCTTCTCAGGATATCATGACGATGACGTCTCAGAATTTCCGACGGGATGAGATTTGGTTTGTGGCGAAGAATGCGGATGAGGAGGCGCAGATGTATGCGCTTTCTGATTTCCGTGGAGAAAATGGTAAAACACCGAGAAAAGATGCGTCTTACAGCAAGCAGTATATGGAGGGAAGGTACGGGGCTGATCCTTTCTTCAAAAAGCTCGTAGGCTGGAGGGATTGAGATGGCACATGGTCTTAAGAAAAGACGCACTGGTTTTCGCGAACCTAGAAATTGTCAGTATGCTATTTTTTCTGAAGGGACTGTGACGGAGCCTGCTTATTTCAATGGGATGAGGGGCGTCATAGAAAAAACGGCGACGTATAAAGGAATGATTTACGTCGAAGGCACGGGTTCTGAGACGCAGCGGGTGTTCGAAGCGGCGAAAGCCTGGGTGAGGGACAAGAAACCCAGACGTTGCCAAGTGTGGTGTTTGTATGATAAAGATGATTTCCCGGCGGATCACTTCAATAATGTGCTGCAAAGCATAGCGGCTTTGAATCAACGTTCATCCGATGTGACGTATCATGCGGGTTGGTCGAATGAGTGCTTCGAGTATTGGCTGGTACTCCATTTCATGATGTATACTAGTGATAACGGCAGGGATGACTATACCCAAAAGTTAAATGAACAGTTTCAAAGTGTGTTGCATAAGGCATACAGTAAGAAAAAAGAGGATTGTGAAACCTTATACCAGGATATGATGTCTATCGGTAGTCTGGATGTGGCTATTCAAAATGCAAAGAAGCAATGGGAGCGTTTGAAAGGTGAACTGGGTGAGGACACGATGCAGCAGCGCCCTGCTAGGGCGGTACCGGCCACAACGGTGCATGGGCTGGTAGAGGAATTGAAAAAGTATATGGGAGAGTAAAAATGATTATCATCGTAACCGGCGGAGCCGGATTTATTGGATCGAATTTTATTTTTCATATGCTGAAGGCGCATCCGGAAGATCGCATCGTCTGTCTGGATAAACTGACGTATGCGGGAAATCTGTCGACGCTGAAGGGCGTGATGGGTCTTCCGAATTTCCGCTTCGTGAAGATGGATATCTGCGACAGGGAAGCGGTTTATGGGCTCTTTGAAGAGGAGCATCCGGATGTGGTCGTGAATTTCGCGGCGGAGTCGCATGTGGATCGCTCGATCGCAAATCCGGAGATTTTCCTTGAGACGAATATCATCGGCACGGCGGTCCTGATGGATGCGTGCCGGAAGTATGGCATTGAGCGGTATCATCAGGTGTCGACAGATGAGGTGTATGGGGATCTGCCGCTGGACAGGCCGGACCTGTTCTTCACGGAGAAGACGCCGCTCCATACGAGCTCGCCGTACAGCAGCTCGAAGGCGAGTGCGGATCTTCTGGTGGGGGCGTATCACCGGACGTATGGACTGCCGGTGACGATCTCCCGCTGCAGCAATAACTATGGGCCGTATCAGTTCCCCGAGAAGCTGATCCCGCTTATGATCGCGAATGCACTCGCGGATAAGCCGCTTCCTGTCTATGGAGATGGAAAGAATGTGCGTGACTGGCTGTATGTAGAGGATCACTGCAAGGCCATCGATCTCATTCTGCAGCATGGCCGTGTGGGTGAGGTGTATAATATCGGCGGGCATAATGAGATGGGAAATATCGATATCGTGAAGCTCATCTGTGAGGCGCTGGGAAAACCGGAGAGCCTCATCACATATGTACAGGATCGCAAAGGCCATGACCGCCGCTATGCCATCGATCCGGCGAAGATCCATGGGGAGCTTGGCTGGCTGCCGGAGACGAGGTTTGCCGACGGCATTAAGAAGACGATCGAGTGGTATCTGACGCATAAGGAATGGTGGCAAGAGATCGTCAGTGGAGAATACCAAAAGTACTACGAAAAAATGTATGGAAATCGATGAGAGGCGTGGGCGAGCATGAAGGTATTGGTGACTGGTATGACGGGGCAGCTTGGCTATGATGTCGCAGCCGAGCTTGTGCGCCGTGGTATCGAGCATAAAGGTGTCGGCTCGAAAGATATGGATCTGATGGATGCGAGGCAGGTGGAGGAGGTCATCCACGCCTATCATCCGGATGTGATCATCCACTGCGCGGCATATACTGCGGTGGATAAGGCGGAAGACGAGTCAGATGTATGTATGGCGGTCAATGCGGATGGGACACTGGCTATTGCGAAAGCAGCGAAAGACATCAATGCGAAGATGGTGTACATCAGCACGGACTATGTGTTCGGCGGGGAAGGAAATTTGCCCTTCGAGGTAGATGCGGAAAAATTTCCAGTCAATATGTATGGGATGACAAAGCTCTTCGGCGAACAGGCGGTGCAGATGCTCCTCCAGAAGTATTTCATCATTCGTATTTCCTGGGTCTTTGGCAAGAATGGGAACAATTTCATCAAGACGATGCTGAGGCTTGGCAAGGAACGGAAGGAACTGAATGTGGTCGCTGACCAGTGGGGTTCTCCGACCTATACAGCGGATCTCGCGCCACTCATCTGTGATATGATCGAGACGGAAAAGTATGGTGTCTATCACGCGACGAATGAAGGCGTCACCTGCTGGGCTGATTTTGCGGCGGTGATTTTCAAGGAAGCGGAGATTTCCTGTGAGGTGCATCCGATCCCGACAGAAGCCTATCCGACCAGAGCCAGGCGGCCGAAGAACAGCCGCCTTAGCAAGAAGAGTCTGGATGCGGCAGGTTTTCATCGCATGCCGGACTGGCGAGATGCGTTGAAAAGATACCTGATGGAGATCGGCGAGAAATAAAAAGGCGGGCTGTTGGCAGCAAATAGTCAGCAGCTCTTTTTAGCATAGAGTCAATGAAAGGACAAGAATACGATGGGTCAGATCAAAGTTACAAAAAATGTGGGAGGCATCGAAGGCCTCTGCATCATAGAGCCGGCTGTTCATGGGGATACGCGCGGCTATTTCATGGAGACGTATAACCAGAAAGATATGGGAGAAGCAGGCTTTCATATCCGATTCGTCCAGGATAACCAGAGCATGAGCACGAAAGGCGTGCTACGTGGGCTGCATTTTCAGAAGCATTACCCGCAGTGCAAGCTCGTGCGTGCGGTCAAAGGAAGGGTCTTCGATGTGGCCGTCGACCTTCGTGCGGATTCTGTCACCTATGGGAAATGGTATGGCGTCGAGCTGACAGAAGAAAATAAGAAGCAGTTCCTCATCCCGGAAGGCTTCGCCCACGGTTTCCTGGTACTGTCGGATGTAGCAGAATTCTGCTATAAGGTGAATGACTTCTGGCATCCGAATGATGAGGGCGGCATGGCGTGGAATGATCCGGATATCGGGATCGAGTGGCCGGAGCTCAAGGGTGAGTACCATGGCTCTCCCGCGGCAGAAGGCTATACTATGGCCGACGGCACGCCTCTTACTCTGTCAGATAAGGATCAGAAGTGGCTGGGGCTGAAAGAGACGTTTAAATTTTGATAACAGGTTAGACGAAGCGTATCATATATTTTGTTTCGAGGTAAATCAATGCGTTTCTTAAAATCCATTCAACAGGATGCGAAGCTGTTTCTTTATATCTATCTTCTTCTCATGCTTTTCCGCATCGCATTTCTTGCGATTTACGCGGGGCAGATGGGGAGCGCCGGAGTGGGGGATATTTTAACCGCGCTCTGGTTGGGGGCGCGGATCAGTCTCAAGACGACGGCGTTCTTGGTGGCGTTCCCGTTTCTTTTCGCTACGATCCCGTATGCGTTTTACTCGAAGTGGCCGGTGGCAGGTATCCGAAAGGTGCTGGGGAGTGTCGAAATTTCTTTGATGACGTTCCTCTTTATGGCGCGCATTCCGTATTATGAGATTTTTCATCAGGGGTTCAATATCATGCTGTTCAATGGCATGAAGGATGACAAGTGGGCGATCTTTGATACGGCGGTGCAGCAGTATGCGCTGTGGCCGCGGCTTTTTGGTGCGTGCGTGCTGGGGGCTTTCTTTGTGTGGCTGTGGCTGAGGGTCTTGGGGGGACGAATGTTTGGATCCCAAGGAGGCACGTTCGGCTTTGGGTACTCGGAGCGGTGGTCTGCCTTCCGATTTTTGCAATCTTTTGTCGCTTCGGCGGGGCGTTTCACTCGGATGACGGGGTGCCGTGGGAGAGTGCGGCTCGCACGCGGTATGTGGTCTTGAATGAGGCGGTACTGGATGATGGACAGGCGCTGTATCGGGCGTATATCACGCATAAGCGGGTGAAGAGCCGGGCAAATCGTCCGATTTCTGATGAGGAGCTGAAACAGGCGGTGGTTTGTCTTGGCGGGGATCCGAAGGCGGATTCGCTGGATGCAGCGTTTTCGCGGCAGAGTCAGGCGGGGGCTTTGGCGAAGCGTCCGAGGCATGTGGTGGTGATCTTGGGGGAGAACTATGCGCTGTGGCCGCTTTTGCCGGAGTATCGGTCGTTGGGACTGGCACAGACGGGAGAGTGGCTGGAGAAGGAGGGGGCGTATACGTATCATTTCCTGCCTAATGGGAGTGGGACAATGCCGTCGCTGAATGGTTTCCTGACGGGACTGCCGGATGTGGGGCTGTATGTGAATTATACGATGGGGCTCAAGGGGAAGGTGTCGCCTTTTGCAATCGGTGAGACGATGAAGCGGCTGGGGTACCGGACGGTTTTCTGGTATGGTGGTCTTCGGAGCTGGCAGGATCTAGAGCATTTCACGCTGCGTGAGGGGTTCGACGAGTTCCACTGCGCGGATGAGCTTCCTGAGCAGGGGGAGAGTTCGTCGTGGGGTGCGCCGGACGGGGCGCTTTTCGATGTGATTCGGGAGCGGATGCAGAAGGAGTCGGAGGATACGTTCTATTTCATCCTGACGACGAGCAATCATCCGCCTTTTGCGTATGATGTGGATGCGAAGGGGTTCCCGCGGGTGGAAGTGACGGAGAAGCTGCCGCCGTCTATCCCGAGGGATAAGGCGACAATCGATCAGCTGGGGCATATCTGGTATGCGGATCAGGTGATGGGGAAATTCATCCGTGAGGCAAAGAAGGATGACCCGTCGACACTCTTTGTAGTGACGGGGGATCATGCGGAGCGTTTCAATTTCGCTGCGGATGTGTCGCTATGGGCGCAAAGTGGTGTGCCTTGCTATTTCTATGGGGAGGGTGTGCCGAAGGATCTTTTGCAGGGGGCGGCGGGCAGTCATCTCCAGATCGCACCGACGCTGGTAGAACTCATCGCGCCGCAGGGCACGACGTATACGTCGCTCCTGCCTCCTTTGATGCAGTCGAAGCGGGCTTTCAATCATCGGCTCTTCATCGAAAATGGAGAAATCGGGGAGGAGAAGGCGCTGTCAAATGCGGAATTCAAGAAGGAGATCGAGGCGGCGCGGACGGTGGCACGCTGGATGGTACAGCAGGATCGGTGAGGCGTTGCTTTTTGCGGGATTGTTAGTGAAAAAGTAATCCCTGCATTAAGTCTCGATGCTCCTTGAATAAAAAATCTCCTGATGCGTTTTGAACGGTGTCGGGAGATTTTTTCATGGGGGAAATGATATAATACAGGAAGATAAAGTGTAGGGGAATGCGGATTTTGTCAGTGTTTCCTTAAGTCGCAGAGATCGGATGGAATGGTTAAAGAAGAATGCATGATGGGACTTGGAAGGGCACGGGATTGTCAAGAGATGAGGTGATTTGATGAAAATATCTGATTTCATCGGGGAAACGACGGCTTATGATAAGAAGGTTAGGCTTGAGGAGAATCGGCCGAAGAGCTGGCTGAAAAGTGTGAGTGCATTTGCCAATGGCGTGGGTGGCTTTTTAGTCTTTGGCATTTCGGACAATGATGAGTTGATCGGTGTGGAAAATGCTTCCCGTGGGGCAGAAAAGATTAGCGAAATAATCAATGCCAAAATGGATCCTGTGCCAACGATACATCTTCAGATTTTAAAAGAAGGCGGAATGGATTTCATTGTGCTGCAAGTATTTCCCGGAGATGAGACTCCATATTACTATTCTTCGGATGGGAATCTGATTGCTTATGTTCGTGTGGGAAATGAAAGCATTCAGGTGGATGCATTAACGCTCAGGCGGCTGATTATGAGGGGCGTACATCTTTCTTTTGACAGTGAAGTGTCTCGTTGGAGATATGCAGATTTCTCTTTTACCAGACTGAAGTCTGCATATAAGTCCAAGGTCGGTGAAGATTTTGCGGACTCGGATTTTTTATCGTTTGATCTGGTGAATGGTGATCGATTGACAAATGCGGGCGCGCTATTTGCAGATGACTGTCCTATACGCTGGTCAAGGTTATTTTGTACTCGGTGGAATGGACTCGATAAAGCGAGTGGTGTGATCGATGCGCTGGATGATAAAGAGTATGGAGGATCGCTGATTGCTCTTTTGGAAAACGGAATGGATTTCGTCAGGAACAATACGAGGAAGAAGTGGAAGAAAACCGAAAATGGCCGTGTGGAAATGCCGGAGTATCCTATGCTGGCTGTGCATGAGGCGGTGGTGAATGCGCTGATTCATAGGGATTATATGGAAGTTGGCAGCGAGGTACATATCGATATTTTCGATGATCGGATGGAAATCTATTCTCCTGGCGGGATGTTGGATGGCTCATTTGTACAGGACTTAAATATTGATCAGGTGGCATCGAAACGCAGAAATCCTGTTATCGCGGATCTTTTCGGCCGTATGCATTTTATGGAAAGAAGGGGGAGCGGATTTAGAAAAATACGGCGTGAATATCATCGCGTGCTGGGATTGTCCAGAGGGAAAGAGCCTGTGTTTACTTCTTCAGCTACATCTTTCTTTGTGACGTTATACAATTTAAATTATGGAGATTCGTTGATGTCCAATAA
>ULWL01008218.1_pt1 | contig 19690 bp, 17 predicted proteins | sample 1960171 | NCBI WGS metagenome assembly ULWL01 (sample SAMEA4835807, study PRJEB28245) | human gut metagenome | biome: gut microbiome; material: fecal sample | place: Denmark | collected 2008 | reverse complement strand
TGGGTACTGGCGTCATTTTTTCTTTCCTATACCCAGTTTCTTTTTTTCCTTTGGGTAATCGCATCACGGATATATTTCTTCTGTGTGTTCTCGCTCTTTTCCTCTCATGCAGATATTTGAAAAATTGTTCTATCTCCTTATCTGTTAATAAAATCTGTTAATAAATGTCCTTTCATTGTGAACGGCTCCTATTACTTAATGTTTTCATATTTTTCAAAAAATCCAGCAAAAAGGAAAGGAGTAGTCCATTGCGGACCACTCCCTATTTGTTTTCTTCTTTATGAACGGCTATATTTATTCTTCGTCCCAGCCTGCGTCGCTGATTTCGATTTTCTTGTCGCGGAGCATCAGATCCCTCACCGCATCCGCAGCCGGTTTTCCATCAAACAGAATCTTGTTGACCTGTTCGATAATGGGAAGCTGTACGTTATATTTTTCCGCCAGTCCCATGGCAGCCTTGGCGGAATACACGCCCTCCACTACCATTTTTACTTCTGCCATGGCTTCTTCCATGCTCTTGCCCTGACCGATTAAAATACCGGCTCTCCGGTTGCGGGAATGCATGGAGGCGCAGGTAACAATCAGATCTCCGATACCGGTGAGTCCGCAGAAGGTTTCAAATTTGGCTCCCATGGCGGTACCCAGTCTTGCAATCTCGGCAATACCTCTCGTGATAAGCGCTGCCTTGGTATTGTCCCCGTAGCCCAGGCCGTCCGCCATACCGGCTGCCAGAGCCACTACATTTTTCAGGGCTCCGCCGAGCTCCATACCCAGCACGTCGGGGCTGGTATACACGCGGAACACATCACTGATGAAGATATTCTGTAAATATTCTGCCGTTTTACGCTTCTTCGCTCCCACTACAATGGTGGTCGGAATGCCGCGGCTTACCTCCTCCGCATGGGAAGGTCCGGAAAGAACCGCTACCTCTGCCTGCGGGATTTCCTGTTCGATAATTTCCGACAGTGTCATATAGGTGTGATCCTCCACGCCCTTTGCCACATTGACGATAATCTGTCCCGGCGCAATCAGAGGGGATAACTCCTTTGCCGTTGCCCTGGTGTAGGCGCTTGCCACTGCCATAACCAGCACATCCTTGCCCGTCACGCCTTCCTTATCGTCCGTTGTAAAAATCATGTCCTCCGGCAGCCTGATGCCCGGCAGCATTTTATGCTCATGATTCTGTTTTAACATTTCGATTTCCGCCGGCACCTTGGACCAGACGGTAATTTCATGTCCTAATTTATGCAGATGTACGGAAAGGGCAATGCCCCAGCTTCCGCCGCCTAATATACTGATTTTTGCCATACCATACCTCATTTCTTTGCACGCCTTTTGCGCATATTTTCTGCTGTCCACAATCCGTTAAACGGCTGTTTACTCATCCTTGTTTTTTTTGAACAGATAGGTTTTTCTCTCGGTACCCTTAAGCAGTCTGCCAATATTCTGTCTGTGCTTCCAATAAGCCATTGCCGTTAAAAAAGCGGTAATGATATACATTTCAATGAGGGTCGCCCGGCTGACACCCGCACCGAACACACCGAGCTGTCCGCTCACTACCATCTGAATCATAAATCCCGCATACACAAGCAGGGAACCCAGAGAAACAAAATGGGTGGTTAAGAAGGTTCCGAAAAACAGGATAATGCCGGTGGGTATGAAATACGGATGGAAGGAAAGCACCAGCCCTGCCGTTGCCGCAATGCCCTTTCCTCCCTTAAAATGCATATAAAAGGGATAGTTATGTCCTAAAATCACTCCGGCTCCGGTATAGAGGGCAAACAGGTATACAAAATCGGGATGGCTCTTTCCGAATAATAATTTGGTCAGGAAAATAGCCGCCATACATTTTAAGCAGTCACCGGCAAATACAATGAGCCCCGCTTTGGTGCCCAGCACCCGTAAGGCATTGGTGGTACCGGAGTTGCCGCTGCCGTGCTCCCTGATGTCGATACCGTGCGCTTTTCCATAAAAAAACGCCGTCTGGAATAATCCGAATACATAACCGATGACAAGACAAATAATTCTTTCTGCTATCATTGTTCCTTAGCCTTTCTCTCACGTATAATAAAACGAAGCGGTGTTCCCTTAAATCCGAAGGTCTGTCTGATCTGATTTTCAATGTAACGGGTATAAGAGAAATGCATCAGCTCCTTGTCGTTTACGAAAATGACAAAAGTGGGCGGTTTTACCGATGCCTGGGTGATGTAGTAAAGCTTTAAGCGCTTTCCCTTGTCCGTAGGCGGCTGCTGCATGGCAACGGCCTGCGTCATGATTTCGTTTAACACACCGGTCTGCACTCTCATGGCGTGGTTTTCGCTTACCATATCTATGGTTTCAAACAGCTTGGGAAGTCTCTGCCCGGTCTTTGCGGAAATGAACACGATTTCCGCATACTGCATAAAGGAAAGGGTATTTCTGACCTTTTCCGTAAAACGGTAAATGGTCTTGTCGTCCTTTTCCACGGCATCCCACTTGTTGACGGCAATGATGATCGCTTTGCCTCTTTCATGGGCAATGCCGGCAATCTTGGCATCCTGTTCGGTCACGCCTTCCACCGCATCAATGACCAGGATAACTACATCCGCACGCTCTACGGCGCCCACCGTACGCACAATCATGTAATGCTCCAGGTCCTCTTTGATTTTATTCTTGCGGCGCAGACCCGCCGTATCGATAAACACATATTCCCTGCCGTTAAAGGTCACATCCGTATCCACGGCATCACGGGTGGTGCCGGCAATATCGGAAACAATCAGACGGTTTTCGCCGAGCATCCGGTTGATAATGGAGGATTTACCCACATTGGGCTTTCCGACAATCGCCACACGGATACGGTCGTCTTCTTCCGTGCCGTCCGCTTCGTCCGGGAAATGGGAAATTACCTTGTCCAGCATTTCGCCCAGTCCTAACTTGTTGACGGAGGAAATGGGGTAAGGCTCTCCGATGCCTAAATTATAGAATTCATAGACATCATTGCCGTACTTGGCAAAGCTGTCCACCTTGTTTACCACCAGAACCACCGGCTTATGGGAACGTCTCAGCATGTCTGCCACCTTGGCGTCCGCATCCACAAGTCCCTGCTTCACATCCACCATAAAAATAATGACATCCGCCGTGTCAATCGCCATCTGTGCCTGTTCCCTCATCTGGGACAGGATGATGTCCTTGCTGTCCGGCTCGATACCGCCGGTATCAACCATGGTGAACACATGATCCAGCCATGTGATATCTGTATAAATACGGTCCCTTGTAATACCCGGGGTATCTTTTACGATGGAGATTTTTTCGCCTGCCAGCGCATTAAAGAGTGTGGATTTTCCTACGTTGGGGCGTCCTACCACGGCTACAATGGGTTTTCTTTTTCTATCACTCATCTGTCTTCCTCCTTGCTCCGGAAAGAATGCTTTTTACAAACTCACAACCACTTGATTTTACAATATCTACCGGCACTTGTAAAGCATTTGTCAGCTCGGAAAGCTTCATATCGTCTAAGAATAACTCCTCCTCCAGACGCATGACGTTTTCCGGCAGAAGCACCAGATCGCCCAAATCCTTTCCTTTTAACTGGTTTAGGATATCCTGTCCCGTGAGAAGTCCCGTCACGGTAATGTTTTCCCCGAAGAAATCGTTGCGGATGCAGAATACCTGAATGGTAAGTCCCGGAAACGCTTCTTCCACTTCCTTTGCCATTTTCACGATGTAGGAATACATCAGCCTGGCGGTAACAAGGGATATCTTTCCGGTAAAGCTGTCGTCCGGCAGCTTCCTTTCTTTTTTTAATTCTTCCATATAATCATGGAACTCATTCAGGAAAAGCCGTACCATGCCCACGCCGTTTTCGAGCTGCAGGTACCCGTCGTACCTCTCCTCCTCCGGCATGGGTCGTTCCGCTAAAATGTACCATTCGTCACTGGCATGGATAAAATGCACACCGAACTTCGGATACAGCTTTTTCTGCCAGCTTTCTATCAGGTCTATGACTTTGCCGGCGTCCTCTTTATTGAATGGCTGCAGCGGATAAAGACCGTCACGGTATTTGGAAAGTCCCACAGGCACCACAGAAACACTCTCTAAATAAGGAAGATATTTTGCCATTTCCCTTATGCTGAAATCCAGCTCGTCCCCGTCGTTTACTCCCTTGCAGAGTACAATCTGTCCGTTCATTTCAATGCCCGCTTCGTAAAGCCTGTCTAATTTTTTTAAGGCTTCTCCCGCAAAGCGGTTGTGCAGCATCATGCAGCGAAGCTCGGGGTTCATGGTCTGGATGGAAATGTTGATGGGGGCTAAATGGTAACGGATAATCCTGTCGATGTCGTGCTCGGACATGTTGGTCAGGGTGATGTAATTGCCCTGCAGGAACGAAAGTCTTGAGTCATCGTCCTTAAAGTACAGATTTTCCCGCATGCCCTTCGGCATCTGATCGATAAAGCAGAAAATGCATTTGTTGTGACAGTGACGGTATTCGCTCATCAGACCGTTTTCAAATTCGATGCCCAAATCCTCATCAAAATCCTTTTCGATTTCCAGACGGCACTCCTCTCCGTCCTTTGTCTCCACGTCCACCTCTATATAGGTATCCTGTATCAGAAATTCAAAATCAAAAACATCCTCAATGACCGTGCCGTCCACTGCCATAATTTTGTCGCCGGGCTCCAGTCCCATCTCTTCCGCAATGCTGCCCGGTTTGACGTTCTTGATTACATGACCTTTGTTTTTGTTCATAAAACCGATTTTTCCTTTCGTAACCGGCAGGATATACCTGCGGTCCTGTCCCCTCCACCCCTCCATAATACTATAAATTCCTTGACGTGTCACCCTATGAATGCTATAAATAAAGTGTAAAATTTGTAGTTTCGGAGGAAATCATGGCTAATACACACGAATTGGAAAATGCAATGCCCGTAGCGCCTCTTAAAATCGTGGCTTTGCCTTCCGCAGAAAAATTTGCACGAAAAGTAAACGATTACCTGGTTGCTTTTCGCAGAACCATCAATAACGACAAAGTAAAAAGTGACCCTGCTTTTCATGGCTATATCGAAAGCAGCTATCTGACCAATGTAGAATGTCCCCGTTTTGGAACCGGTGAAAGCAAGGCTGTTTTCCACGAATCCATCCGCGGTAAGGATTTGTTTATCATTACGGATGTCTGCAACCACAGTATCACTTACAACGTAAACGGTTATACCAATCATATGTCTCCCGACGACCATTATCAGGATTTAAAGCGTGTGATTGCTGCCTGCAACGGCAAGGCTCACCGTATCAACGTCATCATGCCCTTCCTGTATGAAGGCAGACAGCACCGCAGAAGCGGACGCGAATCCTTAGACTGTGCATTTGCACTGGACGAGCTGTATTCCATGGGCATTTCCAATTTCGTTACCTTTGATGCCCACGACCCCCGTGTGCAGAATGCCACTCCTCTGTGCGGCTTCGACAACTTCACCCCGCCCTACCAGTTCATCCGTGCCCTGCTTGCCGCAGAAAATGACCTCGTTGTGGACAAGGATCATCTGATTGTCATAAGCCCCGATGAAGGCGCTCTGGACCGTGCCATTTATTTTGCCACCGTTTTAGGTGTGGATACCGGCATGTTCTACAAACGCCGCGACTACTCCACCGTGGTAAACGGCAAGAATCCCATTGTAGCCCATGAATTCTTAGGCGACAACATCGAGGGGAAGGATGTCATCATCATCGACGATATGATTTCTTCCGGTGAAAGTATGCTGGACACCTCCAGACAATTAAAAGAAATGCATGCAAGACGTGTATTCATCTGCTGCACCTTCGGTCTGTTTACCAACGGTCTGAAAGCATTTGACGAGGCTTACGAAAAGGGCTACTTCGATAAGGTCATTACCACCAACCTTACCTACCTGCCCCCCGAGATTTCCACAAAGCCTTACTTTGTAGAAGCCGATATGAGTAAATTTACCGCATCCATCATCGATTTCATGAACCACGACGTTTCTTTATCCAACGCCATGGCAACCACCGAAAAAATGCATGCGGTACTGGAAGAATACAATAAGATTTAATTTTCGTTTTTATTTTCGTTCCGAAGGGAGTCATACTCATCTAAAAAATGATGTCTGACTCCTTTTTGTTTGTAACAGACAACCGTGTCTAAATTCACATTTTCCACACTCTTGAAGATATTGCCCTCCACGAAGGGATTGGTTTTCTTAAGTGTCTTAATCAGTTCTTTAATCTCCACTCTCTTAGAGCGGTTTTCCTCATTGTTGCAGGTCGTGCAGGTATCCGTGAATTTGCAGGCGCACTGGATGAAATGCAGACCGTTGTAGTCCCTCCACGCCTTGATGTCGTCCTCCCGCACCAGATACAGGGGGCGGATCAGTTCCATTCCCTCAAAATTAGTGCTGTGCAGCTTTGGCATCATGGTCTGTACCTGCGCTCCGTACAGCATACCCATGAGAATGGTTTCAATGACATCGTCATAGTGGTGGCCGAGTGCGATTTTGTTGCAGCCAAGCTCCCTTGCGAAGCTGTACAGATGGCCTCTGCGCATCCGGGCGCACAGATAACAGGGGGATTTCTCCACGTTGTATACGGAGTCAAAGATATCCGACTCGAAAATCGTAATGGGAATGTTTAAAATTTTGGCATTCTCTTCTATCACCTTGCGGTTTGCCGGGCTGTATCCCGGGTCCATCACTAAAAATTTTACTTCAAAGGGAAATTTGTTGTGCAGCTTCAGCTCCTGGAACAGCTTTGCCATGAGCATGGAATCCTTGCCGCCGGAAATACAGACCGCAATTTTATCCCCCGGCTTTACCAGTTCGTATGTGCGCACCGCCTTCGTAAACTGGCACCAGATTTTCTTGTGAAATTTCTTGCGGATGCTCGTTTCCACTTCCTTTGCCTTGTCGGCAGCCGCCGTTTCCTTGATGTCCGTAAGCAGCCAGTCAATATAACCGCCGGAAAGGTTTACCGCATCCAGTCCCTGTTCGGTAAGCATGTCCGCCACGTCCCGGCTAAGCTTTCCTCTCTGGCAGCAGATGACAAGTCTTTTGCTTCTGTCTATCTTATCGCTTGTTAAAATTTCCTCCGGCTGCAGTAAGATAGCACCCGGCATGGCGCCGTGTGCTATCTCCTCTTCGTTCCGGATATCAATAATTTCATAGGTACCCTGTGCCAGCTGTTTTAATTCCGATACTGTAATGTCCATTATTATTCCTTTTCTTCCTCATAAACAGGAAATTTTAAGGTTATCTTAAACAAATCCCCGTCCAGATAAATGTTAAATTTACCGTTCTGCAGCTCCGTCAGATTTTTTGCAATGGAAAGCCCCAGTCCACTTCCTTCAGTGCTTCGGGAAACATCCCCTCTGATAAAACGCTCGGTCAGCTCTTCCGCCCGGATGTTCATGGGCTGTGCAGAAATATTTTTCAGACAAAGTATCACATATTTGCCGTCTTCTGTCAATTCCCTGTCAATATAGACTCTGGTTTCCGGCATGGCATACTTGCAGATATTGCCGAACAGGTTTTCCACCACCCGGTAAATGCGTCTGCCGTCCGCACTGATATACACGGGCTCCCCGGAAAAGCCGTCCACAATGGTAAGCCTTCTTTCCTCTAATTTATCGGAAAACTCCGCCATCGTCTGGTGCAGCAGTTCAATCAGATCGATTTTTTCCATATGCAGCACAATATTGCCGGAGGAAATCTTGGAGGCTTCCACCAGATCCTCCGTCAAATGCTTCAGTCTCTGGGATTTCTGGTCCAGGACTTCGATATAGCCCTTGACCGGCTGTGTTTCGATATTTTCCCGTTTTAATAAATCCACGTAATTGATAATGGATGTCAGAGGCGTTTTGATGTCATGGGAAACATTGGTAATCAGGTCTGCCTTCAGCTTTTCGTCCTTCATGGAGGTTGCCACCGCAGCATTGATGCTTTCACTGATGCTGTTGATTGCCTGTGCAATATCTAAATTTTCCCCATGCAGCTTCCGGGTATCGATCTGGTAATTTAAGTTACCCTCACTGATTTCACGGATACCTTCAATCAGTTCTTTTTTCTTGTTGCGGTTGTAATAGCAGCCGTACACGGCAAGTGCATCCGGCACCAGCACAAAAATGATAAACCTAAGGACAAAAACCCCATCATTCCTTGTCCGGGAAAGAATGATACCTGCCAGGAAATTATATGCCATAATGCCGCCGAACAGAAACAGCGCCCGCGCCAGATTGCCTGCATTGTCATAGATATGGAGCGCTATGTTTTTGATACCTCTGAAAATCCGTTTTACCACTTTATCAAAGAAAAGGAAAAGCAGACTGCCCTTCCAGATATTTCCCTTTTTGCATCTGCGGATAAAGCTGTACCACAGGGCACACAGTAAGCTGCTGATGACGGTTCCGGTTACCGCAAGCGCATATATCACCTGTTCCCGGTACTGTGCTACATAAGACGGGTTGTACCAGCCCACCTCCGTAGCAAGTATCATTACATAAATACCCGCCATTACAAGCACACAGAACAACAGGTAGATTTCCGTGGGAATCTGGTCAATCCAGGACAGACGGACGGTCACGTTTCCTTCCCTGTCCCTTATTCTCCCCGCCACTACACTCAGATAAAGGAACAGAATGCCGTAACATAATGCGGAAGCTGCCGCCAGTACCACAAAAAACATCCGGTATTTCAGGAACGTGTCGTAGGTTTCCGATGCCATCTTGAAGTCGTCCTCCACCGGATAGGTGGTATCCACGCCAATCCACATTTTCGCCGTATCAGGGTATGCATACTCGTAGGAGCTGAAAGCTTCAAACATCTCCTCCACGGTCAGAATATGGGTATTGGTGTCCAAGGTAATATTCTGTGGCTTATAAATGACATACCTGCCGCAGTTTGTCTTGAAGTAATTGTCCATATCATCCAGGGAGATTTCCTTTGTCAGATTGGATACTTCTACCTTATCGCCCAGCATCACCATGCGGAAATAAAACTGGATGTTTGTGTTTCCGTTACCGAACGCATCCTTTAGGTGCAGATATTCCCGGTAATTGTAACCTAAATCCGATATTGACTGCTCTAAGCAGTAGCGGTATGTCTCATACTCGGACAGGTTGTCCGCATAGTCTTCCAGAGAAAAACCGTCCACCGTCTTATAACGCTCCTTCAGAACAGGAATCAGCACATGCACGGTATTGGAAGACGTATCAATATAAATTCCCGCTATGGCATCCCCGTAATTCATCACGTTGACCGCCAGCGCCTGCACCTGTTCCTGAAGAGAACGGTACCAGCCGTAGGGTTCACTCGTAAAAAGCTTGCTGTTGCCCTGCAGCAAGGCTTCAAACAGGGCATCCCCCTGATAGCCGTTCAGGTATTCGCTTTCCGTTGTATTTTCGTCCGCGTCCGCTTCATCGGGCACCGCTTCCGTCACCTGCAGTCCGACCAATGCACCGTTTAACACCTCTACATTCGTCTGTGACTGCTCTTCCACCTCCGCATCCGTTCCTGTTTCCTCATAATAGACGCGGTCCTCCGGCACATATATCTCTTCCATGAATTTGGAGCGGAGCGCATTTTTCTGCGATTCCGTCAAAGTTCCGTTATAAAAGGGCTGGTTGTCGTCGTATTTGTCCAAAAACTGGGTCAGGGTATAATCCTCAAGGACGGATGCTGTGCCGTACTGGTTCCACTTCAGCAGATCCTCCAGTTTATAGCGGATGCCGCTGTCCGGCATTTCCCCGTTTTTACGGTTGGCAAATGCCACAATGTCAATCTCCTTGGTGCCGTCAAAGCGTCCGCCCTCCTCCATCTGGCTTTTTGCCACATTGTAACGGATGATGCTGTATAAGGAGTTTACCAGCATCTCGTCAAATACATCCGTATCCTCGAAGCGTTTCTCCTCGGAAAAAATATCAAAACGTCTTGTCACAGAGTCATCCATGACAAAGGAAAACAATACTAAAAACGCCACACCCGATACCATGCCAAAGGCGGCAATCTGCTGCAGGATGTGCAGTAAAAATCTTTTGTTTCTCATGGGTTTCTTTTCATTCTTCATTAATTTTGTTTTTCCACCTTATAGCCGACACCCCATACCACCTTCAGATACTTCGGCTCCTTGGGGTTGATTTCAATTTTCTCCCGGATATGCCGGATATGCACCGCCACCGTATTGTCCGCACCGATAGCCGCCTCGTTCCAGATATTCTCATAAATCTGGTCAATGGAATAGACTCTGCCCGGATTTTTCACCAAAAGAAGCAGGATGCTGTATTCGATGGGGGTAAGCCGCACCGGCTCTCCGTCCACCGTAACCTCCTTGGTATCGTCATCCATGCATAAGCCGCCGATGCGGTACACGTTGCTTTCTTCCGGTGCGCTCATATTGCCAAGCTTGGTATAGCGGCGAAGGTTGGACTTCACACGGGCAATCAGCTCCAGCGGGTTAAAGGGCTTGGACACGTAATCGTCGGCGCCTACATTCAGCCCCAGAATTTTGTCCGTATCCTCCGTCTTTGCCGAAAGCATGATAATGGGAATGCTGCTGTACTCCCGGATTTTTAAGGTGGCATGGATGCCGTCCAGCTTCGGCATCATCACATCCATGATTAAAAGCTGGGTATCCTCCGCTTTTAAGATACGGATGGCTTCCTCCCCGTCATATGCCTTATACACTTTGTAGCCTTCGTTTTTCAGATAAATCTCAATCGCATCTACAATTTCCTTGTCGTCGTCACAAATTAAAATATTCGCCATTTTCTTATTCTCTGAGACTTAAGAAAGCTCCCAGGTTTCCTCTCTTTCCTTTGCTTGCCCGATGGGAAAACAGTTTATCTTCATTGCAACAGGTGCAGATATCCGTTACGGAAATCTGCGCTCCGGTAAGCCCTGCATCCAAAAGCACCTTCTCATTTGCCCGCCATAAATCAAGCTGGTATTTTTCTTCTTCCCTGCCGGCGCTTAACACGTCCTCTCCGAACTCCCGCCGGAAGGCATCCGCCACATCCTCCGAGACCTCATAGCAGTCCGCACAGATGGACGGCCCCACAGCCGCTATCATATCCTCTTTCCGGCAGCCGTATTCCTTTTCCATAAAGGCTGTCATTTCCCGTCCCATGCGGTTTACGGTGCCCCTCCATCCGGAATGGGCAAGACCGATGACCTTCTTTTTCGTATCCAGAAAATAAAGCGGCACGCAGTCCGCAAAAAAGCAGCTTAAAATAATCCCCGGCTCGTCCGTCACCAGACCGTCTATATCCCGGTAGTCCTTCTCTCTTAAAACGCCTTTTCCTTTATCTTCCTTCGTTACCTTCCGGATGTTTACGGTATGGGTCTGGTCGGAGCAGACAAAATCCTCTTTCTTTCCGTGCATGACCTTGGCAATCCGCCGGAAGTTTTCCTGCACGGCTGCCTCTTCGTCGCCTCTGGTGAAGCTTAAATTCATGGTGGCAAAAATGCCCTTGCTTACGCCTCCCATTCTGGTGGAGAACAGATGCTCCACCAGACCGGTTTCGGTAAAGGCGGGAAAGGTAAGGTAACAAAGCTCTCCGGCTTCCCTGCTTACCATTCCCTTTCCTTCCGCCCTGTTTTTTCTTTTCCAGGAAATCATGTTAAATCCTCTGCTTTTCTTTTTTTAAGTCCCCGGCTGATGGGGAAAGGCATCGGGTATCCATGCTGTTTTTTCTCCCAGAATGCCAATCACATCATAGCGCACAGGAACGTCATCCGGCACCTTCTGCGTAAACCGGAAATAGTCCGCCACCCGGCAGATTTTCCTCTGTTTTGCCCTGTTCACCGCAGATAGCGGATCCGCACAGCAGGCAGAGCTGCGGTATTTTACTTCCACAAAAACAAGATATCTGCCGTCCCGGGCTATCAGGTCAATTTCTCCCTGCCTGCACCGGTAATTACGCACTAAAATCTGCATTCCCCGCGCCTGTAAAAATACGGCTGCCCGTTCCTCCGCAAGGGCACCTATGGTGCGTTTGTTTAATTGTCCTGTTGTGTTCTTCATAAATAAGTCCTTTCCGCACAGGACATCCTTCTTGTTCTATCATAGTATATTTGCCGGAAAAAGAAAAGTCTCACCCGATGTAAATTTTTGTAAGACGGCTTCCTAAACGGCTCACCAGTTCGTTGGTAATGGTTCCGGCAAGCTCCGCAATCTCCACCGCCAGTATGCTGTTTTCCCCCTCCCTTCCTATAAAAGTCACAATATCCCCTTCCTGCACATGCGCCACCCCCGTGACATCCAGCATGAGCTGGTCCATGCATATTCTGCCGATGATGGGCGCTTTTCTGCCCTTTATAAGCGCATACCCCTGTCCCGACAGATTTCTCGGCAGCCCGTCCGCATAGCCCATGGTAACCGCCGCGATTTTACGGTCTTCCACCGCCTCATAGGTTCTGCCGTAGGAAACAAATTCTCCCGGCGCCACCATCCGCACGCAGCTGATGCGCGCCTTTAAGGAAAGGGCGGGTTTTAAGGCAACCGGGTAGCTTTCCTCCGCCGAATTGCTGGTGCAGCCGTACAGGGCAATCCCCACCCTGGCAAACCGCATGCCCGGCACCGGATAATACAGAAAGCCGTAGCTGCTCTGGCAATGATAATACAGGTGCCCGTAACCCATCCGGCCAAGCCGCTTCTTTAAGCCGATAAATTCGGCAATCTGTCCGTTAGTAAAAGCAATGTCCTCCTTCTGCTGGCTGTCCGCCACACTCATATGGGAATAAATGCCCTCTATCCGGATACCCGGCAGCTTTAAGAGTCTTAGGATGGTTTCTTCCTCCTTTGCCGGAATTCCCAGTCTGTTCATACCGGTGTCCACCGCCAGGTGCGCCCTTACCGTGCTTCCGCTCTTTGCCAGTTCCTGTCCGTGTTTCTCATCCACAATCGTCTGTATCAGGTCATAGTGCTGCAGAAGAAAAGCATCCCGTGGCATGGTATATCCCAAAATCAGTATGTCGCCTAAAATTCCCGCCGAACGTAAGCCTATGGCTTCCTCCAGCGTGGCAACGGCATAGTACCGGCAGCCTTCTTCCTGTAAAAGCTTTGCCACCCTTCCGGCTCCGTGTCCGTAGGCATCTGCTTTTACCACCGCCATAATGTCACATCCATCCGGTGCAGACGCACACAGGCTCCGGTAATTTTCCCTTATTCTACCAGTATCGATTTCCAGCCATGCCCTGCCGGGTTTTTCCTCATTTCTCATGTGTATTCTCCGTTCTTACTGTTTTCCGTTTCCTTTTTACCATATCCTGTAACAGGCAGAGAAACGCCGTCGCACAGAAGCTGCCTGCGCAGACACACAGATAGTACAGAGGACTGCACTCCACCAGCGCCGGCATTTTTATGACCTTTGCACATCCCCTCACCAGAATAATGACAAGCGGGTGCAGAAAATAAATATACATGGGGCCTTTCAGCCACAGACTGTCTGCCCGCTTTCCGCTTCTTTCCGAAGGTAAAGCTCTCTCGTTTACGCAGCGAAGAAAGGCAAACAGATGGTAGCTGCAAAGCGGCAGGAACAGATACATGGAGTCGTGTTTCTGCCAGTCCGTGTCATGTAAAAGCAATGCCTCCTGTATCATCAGAACAAAGCTGCACAAAAACAGGATAAGCTCCTTTTCCTTATTCTGCTTCCCTTTCTTTTCCTGTTCCCTGAAAAGTCTGCCCAAAATCAGAAACAGAGGCGCCATAAAGATGCCGTTTCGCGTGTAGGAAAAGCAGGTAAACATGCCGTCGTATACTTTGGATAAAATAGGACTTAACCGCACCAGTCCGAAGTAACTGTCGCCCAAAAGTCCGATGACATACAAAAGAATGCTGATGGCTACGGCATTTTCTTTCCCGCATTTTAAGAGAAGCGTCATCAGAGCCAGTCCCAGCATGCATGCCGGCAGATACCACAGATGATAAAAGGTGCCGTCAAAGAAAATATCCTTTAGTATCCTCCCTGCGGTAAACGTTTCGCCGCCCATGTACTTGTATATCTGCACCGGCAGGTACAGGCAGGTCACTCCCAGATACAAAAGAAACAGCTTTTTCTCCGTCTTTTTCACCTGTACGGCAAAGTAGCCCGTCAGCATGAAAAAGAACGGCACCGCCAGTCTGGCGGCAATTCTCGTAAGTAAAAAATCCCCGTAAGGCCAGATGCTTTCAAGCGGAGAGGTGTGAATGGCAACCACTAAAAATGCCGCCAGCCACTTGAAGGCATCCCAGCTTTTTATGCGTACTGCTTTCCCGCTTTCTATCCTGCTCTCTCTGTTTTCCGTTTTAACCGTTGTGCTGTCCATGTTTTGCCGCATCCTTTACATTCTCTGTCCGCTTTTCCGTTGCACCTATTATCCCGTTGACCGTCTGTGCGAAGTCACTGCCGATGCCCTTCATCATATTGGGAAAACGGCTGTGGGAAGTAAAGCCCGGAATGGTATTCACTTCGTTAAATACAATCTCTTTTTTGTCCGTATAAAACAGGTCCACTCTTGTAAAATCCCGGCAGTGCAGAGCCCGGTAGATTTTTACGGCTGCTTCCCTGATGCGTGCTTCCTCCTCTGCGGAAATTCTTGCCGGCATATGTATAACGGAGGTTTTTAAGGTATATTTTTCTTCATAGTCAAAGAAGCTGTCGCCCTCCGACTTTTGTAGTTCTATTTCGTCCACTCTTCCTAATGTAAGCTCTTCGTTTCCCATTACGGCGCAGCCCACTTCAAAGCCGCTTATCTCTTCTTCTATGAGGACCTCCCCGTCGTGCCGGAAGGCTTCCTTCACTGCCTGCTCCATGTCTTCTTTTTTCACTACCCTGGTAATGCCGAAGGAGGAGCCCGCCCTTACCGGCTTCACATAAACCGGCAGTCCCAGCGCTTGTATGTCTTCCTGCTTCTGTGCGTATTCCGCAGGGCTTTGCAGCACCACGCTTTCCGGAACTCGTACCCCCGCCAGCTTTGCCAGTGTGTGTGCAAGCTGCTTGTCCATACCGATGCAGGAGCTTTCCATACCGCAGCCCACCACAGGAATATCCGCCATTTCACAGAGTCCCTGCAGGGTGCCGTCCTCTCCGTTTTTTCCGTGCATAACGGGAAATGCCATATCAAAATAGACCTTCCGAAGCTGCCTGCCGTCCTCTATCCAGAGAACCGGTTCTCCCCTGCTCATGGAAACAGTGGCGGGAAGCGCCTGCTTCTGCCAGCTTCCGTTTCGTATGCCTTCCGTATCGCCGGTATAATAATATGCCTCTCCTTCCCGGCTGATACCCAGATACAGCACCTCATAACGGCTTACGTCTATTGCCTCCGCCACGGCAGCCGCCGACTGCAGCGATACCTCATACTCCGTGGAACACCCACCGAAAATCACTAAAATTCTTCTCATAAGCAAACCCTCTTCTCTTTTCTTTTTATCCATCTTAACGGTTAAATGTTTATTTGCTTTTAAGCCTTTCCGAGGAATTTCTTAGAGAATTCTTATTTATTTCTTAAGGAGGGCGCCGTTATGGGTAAAAAACTGCTTTTATACACAGCAAAAAAGACGGGAAAGCCTTAAAACGACTTTCCCGTCCTGATTGTTTTTTTGTAAAACAGTCCCTATCTATTATTTATGGTTATGATTTTTTTATGATTACGAATGCAAAATATCCTTTAATCTGTCCGCCATTTTTTCCGGATACAGCGTTACCAGTCCTCCGTGTCCTAAATTGTCAAACTTTATAATTTCCGTATGCGGAAAATGCTCCTTCACATACTTAAGGTCCGCTTTCCGCTCGCCTGCTTCCTTTTCTCCATACCAGTACTGGAGTTTCCCCGGATAAGCAATGTTCCCCGTTGGCATTTTGTAATTGTTGCAGGACTCAAAGGTCCGCCAGATGGTTTTATAGCTTATAAAATGAAGCACTTTGGAAATATACTTCAAATCTTCCCTGCTGTATTCATCCGTGGCAAATGCTTTTTCCAGAAGTTTCAAGCCTCCGATTTTTCCCATGGAAATCATTAGGAAATCTTTCACCGCAATCAGCCGGGTCACCAGCCACGGAAGCTGATACGGGGTAATGCCTCCGTCGCAAACCACATGGCGGACATGGATTTTCTGCTCCGCCAGTATTTTTAATACCACCGCTCCGCCCATGGAACAGCCGTAGAGAATATCCACCGTATTTATATTATGCTCTGTCAGCCATTTTGCCAGTTCGTCCGCAATTTTCTCCACACTCGTAAAATCCTCCTTCGGATTTTCTTCGTCATAGCCGGGAAGTGCGGGAACAATCAGGTGATACTCCTCTTTAAGAAGCGGTATCAGATATTCAAAAAAATCCCACATAACTACCGAAGGGTGCACCAGTACAATGACCTGCTGATTGTCCGTTCCGTATTCATGAATTGTCATTTGCAAATCTCCTGTTCTGTCAATTAGCTTTCACTAACCGAATTATATCATCACACGGAGTTTTGTCAACTGCTTTACATCTTTCCCTTAATTTTATCCATGGCATCCACGAACACCAGGATTTCTGCCACTACCTCGTAGAGCTCCGGCGGTATCATTTCGCCGATTTCCAGCCGGGATAAGGTATCCGCCAGCTTGTCGTCCCGATGGACCGGAACCGCCGCCTCTTTTGCCTTTTCGATAATCCGTTCCGCCACGGCTCCCCTGCCGGAAGCAATGACCTTGGGGGCGTCCTCATGAGGGTCATATTCCAGAGCGATTGCCTGTTTGATTTTTTTCTTTTCTTCCATCATCCACCTCAGACTTTTCTGTCATACCGCATTTTCTGCCGTTACCGGACTTACGCCCTTACGTCAAAGGCATACTGTGCATGCGCAGACACTGCTCCGTTCTGCTTTTCCGTAAGCAGTCTTTCCACCGGGTTTTCCGGCTCTCCCGCTTCGTCCTTTACTTTCATCTTACAGGAAATGTCATAGCCTCTTTTTTGCAGCCTGTCCGTCAGAATGGACATGTTCTTTTCTAAGAAAATCAGGGTTTCTTCTTTTTCCACGGTAAATTCCGTGCTGACCTTTCCCTGGTTCATTCTGACATACACATCCAGAGGTCCCAGATGCTCCATGGTAAGATGCAGCAGAGCACTGACCTCTCCGTCCTTTTCCGCCAGGCTGCGCTTATTGGTGAATACATACAGCTCTCCGTTTTTTTCACCGTTCTGCATTTTCAGAGGAAGCTGCACGTAGGTATACATCTGGTTCAGCTGGTTCATGAAATCGATGTTTTCACTTAAATTCGTAATGCTTTCCTGCAGTGCCGTGTTAGCTGCGCCGCTCTGCTGAAGGGTTTCGTTTAAGGTATGCAGGCTCCTTACGATTTTTTCATAGACCTTGCCCACTTCCCCCTCTTTGGGAAGGGTTTCCGGCGTAAGCGACCACTGCGTCTTTACGGTGCTTTCCAGTAAATTCTTCCAGACCTTGCCGGAAAACAGCCTCTGCAGACTTTCCACTTCCTGCGTATTGCCTGCCGTTATGTCCAAAAGCGCTTTCATCATTTCCTGCGTCGTATTTTCGGACAGGGTTATGCCTTTTTCCGTAAGGAGCCCTGCGGCTTCTTTTAAGAAACCGGCAGCCTCTTCTTCCGTAATCAGACCGTTATTTAAGAGTTCCGAAAATGCCGCATCCTGAAGAACCCCTTTTATGAGGGCGGCATTTCCAGACATGGGGGCGTCCGTAAGGGCTTCTCCCGTCAAGTCCGCTCCCGTCATAACATCTGCCGGCACCTCTCCCACTAAATCCGCTCCGGTGATACCGCCTGCTAGATTGCCGACTGTTACGTCACCGGCTGCCCCGGCGCCGTCCGGGAGCATCCCCATAAGGGTGTCGGAAATCATCTCTTTCACCAGGTTCTGATACTGCGTCAGGGTATTCGCATCCACCCCGGCAGCAACGGCTGCAACGTCTGCTCCGGCTGCAATATCCACCCCGGCTGTAATGTCCGCTCCACCCGTGCTGTTGTTTATAAGTCCCTGCAGGGCATCCGTCACATCCTGCATGCCCTTTACCACCTCATGCTGCAGTTCCGTGTAATTCTGTATCTGCCGCAAATTACTCTCGGTAAGGGGCATATCCATTTTATGTAAGAAAACCACATCCGTTGCCGAGGCATCGGTGTGGGTGACCACATCCTTGAACATATTCTGCAGGGAACGGCTGTCGATGCTCATGCCCAGCTTCATCATCTCATCCGTCATGGCAACGGTGCTTTCGTTGATGGGAAGTCCCGCCATCTGCAGCGCCTTATAAACATTGTCCGCCTGCGCCGTATTGGTAAGAAGGGGACTTAAGGTCAAGGTTGTTCCGTTGTTTTTTACCTGAAAACGGATATTCTGTCCTTCCTCCACATTGACATCCTGCTCCAGTCTTGCCTGCAAAACCGTGTCTTTATCTATGCGTATCTGCACCTCATTGCCGTTTTTGGCAATAATTTCTCCCTGTATGGTGGTACCGGGAACCAGACTTTTCACCATTTTCGGAAAAGTTGCTTCCGTAGCGGCTGCCGCCTGCTGGCTGCTGCTCTTTATTGTTGACTGCAATAAATCCGTAAGTCTCACGAGTACCTCCTATGGGAAACAAATATGAACCGGTTTCTATGCAAAACGAGCCATAAAAAATTCTATACAAAATGAGTAATAAAGCTCCTTCTGTGTATGGGGCAGGGACCGTATTTTTTCAGCGCTTCAATGTGCGCCGCCGCGCCGTATCCCTTGTTGGAAGCAAAGCCGTATTCCGGGAATACCGTGTCGTATTCCACCATCATTCTGTCCCTCGTCACCTTTGCCACAATGCTGGCTGCCGCAATGGAAACGCTCTTGGCATCGCCCTTGATAATGGGCACCTGTTTCATGGGCAGCCCCGGAATGGTAACCGCATCGTTTAACAGCACATCCGGCTGCACGGAAAGCTTGGAAACCGCCTCCCGCATTGCCTCATAGGTCGCCTGCAGAATATTAATTTCATCAATACGCTCCGGAGAAGAAAAGCCCAGCCCCACGGAAACTGCCTTTTCCATAATCACATCATAAAGCTCTTCTCTCTTTTTTTCGGACAGTTGCTTGGAATCGTTTAGATATAAAATATCACAGTCCTTCGGTAAAATAACGGCACCGGCCACCACGGGACCGGCTAAAGGGCCTCTGCCCACTTCGTCTATGCCGCAGAGATACCCGAAGGCGGCATATTCCTTTTCAAATTTCTTTAAGCTTTCCGTGCGCTGTTTTTCTTTTTCCAGTGCCTCTAACTTCTTATTGGCAGCGGCAATCAGGCTCTGTACGCCGCTTCTTTCATCCGCTTCATAGGCGGATATAAGTTCAGGCAGCCTGTCCAAAGAAGCTGCCTGAAAATGGGATTTAATAACGGATATTTTTTCTTCCATAACAAATCATCCTTTTTTTACTTTCTGTCATAACATTTCTTTACCGGTGTTTCAAAATACCGAAACGGCTGAGCGGCCAGATACGCAGCCATGCCTTGCCCACAATGGTGCTTCTGTGCACGTTGCCGACTCTCGGGTCGCGGCTGTCCGCACTGTTGTTGCGGTTGTCTCCCATGACAAAATATTCGTCATCCCCAAGGGTAATGGGCTCCGCCGCGGAACCGGGATTCAGAATGACCTCTTTTCCGTAACCCTCTTTCAGGATTTCGCCGTTTATGTAGATATTGCCCTCATCATCAATCTGCACCGTTTCTCCCGGCAGACCGATGATACG
>ULWL01074093.1_pt1 | contig 19779 bp, 12 predicted proteins | sample 1960171 | NCBI WGS metagenome assembly ULWL01 (sample SAMEA4835807, study PRJEB28245) | human gut metagenome | biome: gut microbiome; material: fecal sample | place: Denmark | collected 2008 | reverse complement strand
TAGTCTTTAAATGTGCCATTTGAAATGTTATTTTGCACTACTATGCTCGCATCATTATGCAAAGCATTACCTAAGATGCCACCAGCAGTTTCGTTATAACCAGAACTATACTTTGTCCTAGTGTAATACTGCAATGTGCCTTGGAACAGGTTGTTTTGAATGGTTGACGGCTTATATGCGCGACCAACAATTCCTCCGATTGAATATTCCTGTGAAGTGTTTGTTTGATGTGAGTTGTGCATTAATGTTCCGCTAAAATAGCAATCCTCAACTGTTGCGGTAGTCGTCCAGCCAGCGATACCACCAACAAATTTGTTGTATACTGATTGAATGGAAATATATGCGTCCGAACTACTCTTGCTAATCTTGCCACTTATAGTACCTGCAACTCCGCCAACATGCATAACCACCGAACTTTGGCTACTTGTAAAAGTTAGTTTGAATCCCGTCACGGTACAATTCGTTATTTCAGCACCACCAGCGTGACCCACAAGGCCACCAATGAACATAGTTTTTCTAATGTTTTGATTAATGTTATATGTTTTATTATTGTATGAAACATTTACATTACTAATGTATGTTTTGTATGTGTTGACTGAATCAATAGTCCCACACAAACCACCAAAACCATTCTCATAACTTGTAACTGAAAATCCTCCCGAAGACGTAAGAGTTTGTGGAGTATAGTCGTAAATTATATTTAAGTTCTTTATGTTTACATCATAACCATCTGGCTTGATATATCCAAAGAGGCCAGTGTTGTAACCTGTTGGCAAGATTGCTAGATTACCAATAGTATGACCGTCACCATCAAAATTGCCTGCAAACTTTTTAGTTGCTCCGTTAATTGTCACATTGCCAATAGGTGTAAACGCTTTACCTTTGCCATAGGTGTAACTGCAATAGACACCACCATAACTCGATGAACCGCCGTCTAGTATTACTTCAACCTCATAGACATACATATGTGGGTCGCAGATATACATATCGAAGTCACTTTCGTTAAGTCCTGATGACTGGAAATCGCTTTCGTGAACCATATCTCTATAACCCGTGATACTGATATATTCCCCTTCTATCATGTCCGAAGTCCCTAGACGCCAGCCAGAATAACCAGCCATTTCCATATCAGCATAATAGTAACTCATAACTGTTACAGATTCTGAGCCACCCGACTGCAACACTTCGCCAGTGTTATAATCACCTGCGACACTAGTAATGTAAAGAATATCGGAAGTAGAGCCCGAATCAGACGATGGTTCTGTTTTGCTGATAACAGTGTAAGTGTAGTCGCCTTCGGTAAAGGTGTCACCTACTGAATAGTGTGAATAGTTTTCATAGTTAAGTGTGACTGTGCCTGTGCTTTGTGGAATATAACCCTCGCCACCCATATCCAGATTGGTGGTCAATTTAAAATATTTACCAGCATAGGTCGTGCCCGAATTAACACTGGCAGACAAGCCAGCCAAATGACTACCCGAACTGATTAAATATGGGTCGGCTTCTGTGCCACTGCCCGACCAGTTGGTCGCGTTGCCACCCACCCACACGCTTGCGTTGGGAATGGTAACATTATTTGTGCCATTTTTGGAGATACTGTCACCCACATTCACGACATTAGGCTGTTTAGTTTTATTCTTGGTGCGGTTGCTCAACGCAAACAAAAGTGAAGCACCAATGATAGACAGAATAAGTAGTGCGACGACAATCCAGGTCGCGATTCTCAATCTTCTTCTTTCGTGATTATATTCCATATTCACCTCCTTGCATTTCGTTATTATTTTAACCTATTGTATTAAAAATTAGCAAGCATTTTGACGATAAAAATAAAAAAAGACACAAATTTTGCGTCTTTTATAAAACTTTGATTTGATTGTTGGCAAATTCTGGACTAACCAAACCGAGTGCTTCACTGCTGGCAAGCAAGTATTGTTTTTGACGATGAGCGTGCAGTTTTGCCAAAAAATCGTTCGACATCTTGTGATATTCTGCCACCAAAATGTCGTTAAGAGTGTTGTAGTCGATAGATTTGGCAGAGCGCATTTTCTTGCGCAGATTTAACGACCAACTGATGACATTGGCGTCATCGGTGCGAATTATTTGAGTCATTGCTTGTGGGTCGCAAACAAATTTGGTGATGAGCACAATTTTCTCTGCCGTGGTGCGTGGCAACTCTTTGGTGTTGTGCGCGTCAAGGTAGTAAAAATCGTACTGCTTATCCGGAGTGGCGAACACGGATTGTGGATTGCGTGGTCGGCGCAAAATAATTCTGTCGCCATACACGCCACGTCCGCGCTTGTATTCCACAATCTCGTAAAAGTTGTTGATTAGAAAATCGAATTGACTCCAATTTTCAAGACAGAGTTTGTATTCCATCGCTCACCTCTTATTCGTTGTCTGCATCAACCAATAAAATGATACGTTTAGGGTTTTTCTTAGCCGTTTCAGCAAAAGATGTAGAGCCTTCGATGTCGCTATCTAGTTCGTTGCAAACTTCGATGTAACTAGCCAAAAAATCTTTGGCACGCAAAAAAGCCTCTTCCACAGTTTCGCCTTCTGTAACAATATTGACGTCCGGTACGCTGATAGTAAAGCCACGACCTTCGCTGTCTGGATATATTATTGCTGGATAAACATATTCACTCATAATAACCTCAATATAATTATATATTAACATATTGGTTTTTTTTTGTAAAATATTTTGAGCATAAAAAAAGAGTCCAAAAAGACTCTTTTAAAATTAATTAACGTGACATTGCCTTTGCTGTCATATTCTCTGCGTTTTTTGCCTGTCTAGCCTTGATAGCAGAGATACGTTTTTTGGTTTCTGGCAACTTGCAGTGCGTGTCAGTGATTGGAGTGACAGCATTGCCATTACGATAAAATATTTTGTCTTTAAATTTGAAAAAGCATTCTTTGTTTGCGCCGACTTCTGAATAGTCTAAAACTGGATATTGTTTCCCGTTGAATTTAACTGTTGCCATTATTGGAAATCTCCTTTTGTATAGCCGTATTATAGCACAAAGAAATACGTTTGTAAATAGGTTTTTAACATTTTTTTTTATGTTTAATGTTTACAAGAAAAAATGCGTCGATTTGACGCACTTTTTTAACTTGCTTGTTTGATGATTGTCGGGTCAGATTTGCAATCGATAAAGTCTTTATCGATTACAATTTTCTTAATCGTCTTGTCTGTTGGATAGGCATACATAACGCCGAGCATTCTCTCTTCCAAAATGGCTCTCAGTCCACGCGCACCCGTCTTCAATTCAATTGCCTTTTTGGCAACGGCTTGCACGGCTTCCGGCGTGATTTCGAGTTCCACGCCGTCCATTGAAAAGAGTTTCTTGTATTGACGTACGATTGAGTTCTTTGGCTCGGTCAAAATGCGTTCGAGCGCTTGTTGAGTCAAACTCTGCAAGCAGACTACGACTGGCAAACGACCTACAAATTCTGGAATCATACCAAACTTGTGCAAGTCGGTTGGTTGAACATCTTTGACGTTGATATTTTTTGCCATTTCGTCCTTGTTCTTCACGTCAGCGCCAAAGCCGAGTGCCGAACTGCCATTGCGCATTGCAATGACCTTATCTAGACCAACAAATGCACCGCCACAGATAAACAAAATGTTGGTGGTGTCAATTTGAATATTTTCTTGTTGTGGGTGCTTGCGTCCGCCTTGTGGTGGAACGCTGGCAATAGTGCCCTCCAAAATTTTGAGCAATGCTTGTTGAACGCCCTCTCCTGAAACGTCGCGTGTAATGGACTTGTTCTCACCCTTGCGAGCAATCTTGTCGATTTCGTCGATATACACGATTCCGCGTTCGGCTTTCTTTACGTCGTAGTCGGCGTTTTGAATGAGTTTCAACAGCACATTCTCCACATCGTCGCCCACATAACCCGCTTCGGTGATTGTGGTGGCATCAGCAACGGCGAAAGGCACTTTCAGTGTACGTGCCAAGGTGCGAGCGAGCAATGTTTTGCCTGTGCCGGTAGGTCCAATGAGCAATACGTTGCTTTTTTCGAGCACGACGTCGTCGTCCTTATCTTGCTTTTGCAGATTGCTGTTGATACGCTTGTAATGATTGTAAACCGCCACACTCAAAACCTTCTTGGCTTCGTCTTGGTCGATGATAAACTCGTCCAATTTAGCCTTGATTTCGCTTGGAGTTGGCAGGTCAATAAGTGTTGAATTTTTGTCTTTTGCTTTGTTCTTGGCAACCAAATCTTTACAGATGTCTATGCAATCCTTACAGATAAAGCAGTTGCCGTCTGGACTGGCGACCATATCGCTGGCGCTAGCCATTGTACGTCCGCAGAAAGAGCAAACGGTGTCTAAATCTTTCAAAATATTCTCCTAGAATTAAACTCTGTGTTCGTAAATTTTGTCCACCAAACCGTAGTTTTGTGCTTCTTCGGCAGACATATAGTTGTCGCGGTCGGTGTCGCGAGCGATTTCTTCAATAGACTTGCCCGTGTTGCGAGCCAAAATCTCGTTGAGTTTTTGTTTTGTCTTTTGCATTTCGCGCGCTTGAATTTCGATGTCGCTTGCCTGACCTTGCGCTCCGCCGAGTGGCTGGTGAATCATAATCTTGCTGTTTGGCAAGGCAACGCGTTTGCCACGTGCGCCACTGCTAAGCAAGAATGCTCCCATTGAAGCGGCAAGACCAATGCAAATGGTGCTGACATCGCATTTGATGTAGTTCATAGTGTCATAGATGGCAAAGCCTGCGCTCACACTGCCACCTGGGCTATTGATGTACATATAAATGTCTTTATCTGGATTTTTGCCTTCCAAATAGATGAGTTGAGCCACGACAGTGTTAGCCACTTGGTCATTAATTTCGCCTGTCAAAAAGATGATTCTGTCTTCGAGCAAACGGCTGTAAATGTCGTAACTGCGTTCGTTATTGCCTACTTGGTCAACGACCATAGGAATTAGCATAATATTTTCTCCCATTATTTAGTGATTGTGTTGTTTTCTTTCAAGAATGCGAAAAGTTTGTCCATCAACATATTGTTCAAGATGTGTGACATATTGTGTTCGCCCATTTGCTTTTTGAGTTCGTCAAGGCTGACGTTCTGCATTTTTGCAAATTCTTCAAGGCGAGCGTTAAACTCTTCGTTAGTAACAGTGATGTTTTCGGTAGTAATAATTCTTTCCAAAATAAATCTTGTCTTAACATTCTTTTCGGCATATTGTCTTTGTTCAGCCTTGTAGTCGTCCATAGATTTGCCGATGTATGCAAGGTAGTCTTCTAGGCGCAAACCTTGTTGAGCGAGTTGGTCTTGAAGTCCCAAAATCATTCTTTCTTGTTCACGGTCAACTAGTTCGGTTGGAATTTCCAATTTGGTGTTATTTACAATGGCATCAACGATTTGGTTGTCAAGGTCGCGTTCAATCTTGGCTTCTTGTTCCTTAGTTATTATAGACTTGATATTTTCTTTATATGCTTCGATGGTGTCAAATTCGCTAGTATTTTTAACGAATTCTTCGTCGAATTTTGGCATAATGCGAGTGCGAATGTTGTTGATAAGCACTTTGAAAGTGGCTTCTTTGTCAGCCAAACTCTTTTCGTGGTATTCCTTAGGGAAACGAACAACAACGTCCTTGGTGTCGCCCTTCTTCAAGCCGATAAGTTGATCTTCGAAAGTATCGATGAAAGTGTGGCTACCAATCTTCAATTGATAGTTCTCAGCCTTACCGCCGTCAAATGCTTTGCCGTCAACGAAACCTTCAAAGTTGAGGTTGACTACGTCGTCCATAGCCACTGGGTTCTCGCTGTCAACAAGTTTGCTACCGCGCATCAAGTTGTGGTCGATGTGCTCTTGAATGTGCTCTTCGCTAACCACGTTCTCTGGGCGTTTAAATGTCAATCCTTTGTATTGACCAAGTTCAAATTCTGGCAAAACTGGGATTTCCATTGAGATTACGACTTCTTTTTCGGTGTATTTGTCCATCATAACCTTTGGGTTGTCGATTGGGTCGATGTCCTTTTCTTTCTCCATAATTTCGTGGTAACTAGCGTCAAAAGCGTTGTCGAGCGCGATTTGTGTAAAGGTGTTAGCGCCATATTGTGCTTCAATTACACTGCGTGGTGCTTTACCCTTGCGGAAGCCTTGAACAGCATAACGGTCTTTGTTTTGCTCGTATGCTTCATCAACATATTTATTAAATTCGTCACCCTTAATGGTGATTTTCACTTTGACTAAACCTTTTGTCTCTCTGTCAATCTTGTATTTCATATTTTCTCCTTATTTGGTCGGTGGAGCGTTCGACGATAGTCGTCGGGCACGCACTTCCCTATTAAAATGCAAATGATTATAGCACAATAATTTAATTTTGGCAACACATTGCATTGACTTTATCTTAACATATTTTGTTTTGTTTAGTGACTTTTACTGCTAAAAGCAAACAAAAAAAGAGCCGAAGCCCTTTTCGTTAAGCGCCTAGAATCATAAAGACGATTACCAATATGACTGCTACTACATAGCAAATCATAACCCAAGGGTTGCGCTTGCTACGTGCATATACGAATGCAAAAATGGCTGTAACCAAATATGCAATGGCGTTGGCAACAATTGTGAGAGCGTTGGCAACTGCTCCGCCTTGGAATATCTTGACAAAAATCAAGGCAACTGCCACTGCGATAAGCGCAATATATGCTAGTAGATTTACAACTTTTTTCCAATTAAAATCTGACATAACTCCTCCAATGATATTATTATACTTTTTTAATTTGTGACTGTCAATAATATGGCAAGATTATTTGCACTCTCTTTCCAACTTTTCCACCATATTAGTGAAATAGTCCGGCAAATCAATCTCGAAAGTGACGCGCTCACGTGTGGTTGGGTGAATAAAAGACAGTTTCTTGCTCACGAGCATAAGTTTGTCCGTCTTGTCACTCTTGATACCATAGATTTTGTCGCCCATAAGCGAGTGACCGATGTGCTCGGTATGTACGCGGATTTGGTGCGTGCGACCCGTTTTGAGTTGGAGTTTGATGAGCGTGTGACGCAAAAAGCGTTTCAATACGGTCAAGTGCGTTTCCGCATAGCGCCCCTCGCCGTCGGGCACAACGTCCATTTTCTTGCGGTCTCGTTTCGAGCGGGCGATGTTGCCCACGATGTCTATCTCGTTTTGCTTGATTACCCCGTTGCAAATGGCGTAATATTCGCGATACATTGTTTTGTCGGCAAGTTGCACACTCAAAAAGCGGTGAGATTTATCATTCTTCGCCACGCAAAGCAGTCCGCTGGTATCTTTGTCTAGGCGATGAACTATGCCGGGGCGAAGCACTCCGTTGACCCCGCTCAAACTCTTCATTTTGTAGAGCAAGGCGTTGACGAGCGTATGCTCGGGCGTGGTGGTGCAAGGGTGAACCACCATTCCGTATGGCTTGTTTATCACCGCCAAGTCGTCATCTTCATACACGATGTCGATGTCAATGTTCTCCGGTTTGGCGGACGGCTCGCTTGGTGTGACATAGTCAACGGAAATGTCTGTGCCATTTTTGAGTTCGTAGCCCGCTTTCACCTTTTTGCCTTCAACCAAAATTTTGCCTTCGTCAATTAGTTTCTTGATGTAGGAACGAGTGAACTGGGGAATGTTTTTGGATAGGAATGTGTCTAGTCTTTCGCCGTCCCCAAGGTAAACAAAATTTTCACTCATCTTCATTGTCCTTTTTTATGATTTTATCTTCGTCGTTTATTGTTTTATTTTTCGTTTTGGATTGTTGCAATAAAATATCTTTTGACGGGTTTTTATCTAAAAATAACACAAATATGACGAAAAGTATAACGCCAAAAGTTAGGCAGATGTCTGCAACATTAAAGATTGGAAACTCTTGCCAAAAGGCAAATTGAACAAAGTCGCGCACATAACCCAAAAACACGCGGTCAATAAGGTTACCGATTGCGCCCGTCAAAATGAGTGCAAAGGCGACGTTGTAAAGGGGGTGTTTGCGCTTGGCAAAGATGTCGTACAACACAATGCCAATAATCATTGCAACACTGAGCAGAATCAATAGCCAAGTTTTGTCTGCCAAAATGCTGAACCCCGCGCCCGTGTTTTGTGTGTAGTGAAAATTGAAAAGGTGCGGAATGACCACATAATCTGCGCCTACAAAAGTTGACTTGGTAATCAAGTCAACTGCTAAAAGTAATATGAAAATAATTGAAATGGTGATGTATTTTTTCTTCATAATTATTTGTTGGTGGTGGTTACGGCAGTGCTTTCTTCTTGTGGCACGAGAATCTTCGCGCCCGCTGGCATAAGCACAAACTGGTTGTCATTAATGCGCAAAATACTCCCGTTGAGCGCGTATATTGCCCCGCTCAAAAAGTCCAAAATGCGTCCGCAATCTTGCGACTGTAAGCCAGACAAATCAATAATCTCCGCTTGACCTTGGCGCAAAAAATCTGCGATACGTTGTACGTCACGGTGGCTCGTTGGCTTCTGCACAATCATATTTGGCATTGATTGACCGAAATTGAAGCCGTTCACCATATCTTCCGCGTACGTTCCAATCTGCTCGCCTTCGCGCTGATGCATATTGAAGTTGGCATATTTGTCGGCGGGCTGTTCAGGTTGTTTTTTCTTGTCATTTTCAGTTTCAATTCCTAGCCCACGCAAAAGTTTTCTAAAAAATCCCATAATTGCCTCTGTGTGTATTATATCATAGCAAAAAAAGTTTGAAAAGCAATTTTTTATTTGTTGTCAAAAATTACAAAATTTTTGTGTATAAGTAAACGCAAAGAAATTTTGCAGTGCTAATAAAGTTATTTGTTTTTTTTGATAAATTTGCACAAACATTACATTTTTTATAGATTTTGCTACAAAAAAAAGTAGAAATATTCGATATATTCCTACTTTTCTATTATTATTTATTCAAAATTTGTTTACGAAGTGTCGCATAATCTTCGGCTGAAACGTTAGTAAATTCTTCGATAACCTTTTCAAAGACTTTCTTGGTTTCATCGTCGCACTTTTCAGCCTTGGCTTTTACCATCATCTCTTCTGCCACGCTTAAAGCACGTTCCTTGATTGTGCAGATTTTGAGACGAACGATTTTTTCCATAAGGTCAATGCACTTTTCGTCAAATTCCTTTTGTGTTAATACCATACTCTCCCCCTATTTTGAGATGTTATTTTTCGATTTTTGTATCGCGTTTAGCATTCTTAAATTGTTTGTAAGCCTTGGCTGCTTTCTCTGCGTATTTAGCGATGAGTGCATCTTTTTCTTCGCCTTGGGCTTTGTCAATCTTAGTTTTAGTTGTTTTGCTCAATTCAGTTTCAAATCTGTCAGTTACCTTACCAGTTTTGATGTGTCTAATTGCGAAATAGAATTTGCCGTCAATATAGCCGTAAATGGCTTCTTTGGTAGGTGTCTTTTCATCTTTTTCTTTGAAAAGTGCTTCCAACTTGCCTTGCTTCATTCTGTCTTTGAATGCTTGTTTTCCGGTGATTACGGCGTCTTTGTCTTCTTCGGTTATTTCTTCGGCTGAAACTTCTTCTACCTTGCCTGGCAAATAGATTACTTCAGGTCTATTTTCGGCTGATGTGGTGTTATCGCTGAACTCAACATCATCGTAAGTTCTCTTTGTTCTTACAGGTAGGTTACCTGACTTCATCTCTTCAAGTGAACGCTCTTCGTAATGGCGTTCCATTGGACCAGCGACCTTGTGCTCGTCCCAGAAATAGCCAACTTCGGTCTTTTCCTTAGGTTGAACTGCCTTATCCTTTTTGTCCATACCCTTCTTGATACGGTCTGTCATCATATCAAATAGGCTTCTAGGCTTCTTCTTGTCTTCTGGACTGGTCTTTGGAGCAGTTTCGCTGGTTTCTTTCTTTTCAGTTTCAACTGGCTTAGGCTCTACTGACTTTGGAGTTGGAGTATGCTTTGGTTCAGTTGGAGTCTTAGTCTTGCCTGCTTCAAGAGATTCTTCAATCTCTTCCACATCTGTTGCGTCAAGACCTGTGTCTTCTGTCAAGTCATCATCAGTAAGAATAACGCTTGGGTCAATGACTGGCAATGCGTCGTGCTTGTTGGCAAGTCTAGCGCGAGTGTCTTCAAATTTGTTTTCGTCGGCTTGCTTAACAGTTTGATTTTGTGGTTCAAAAGTGATTTCTTTTGGTGAAAGTTGAGTGTCAATGCAAGATATCAAAAGTGCACCCAAACTGTCTTGTGAGGTGATGCCTAGTTCATGCAAACGCTTTTCTTCAGCGTTGTATTTCTTCAAGTCAGCGCCAGAAAGTCTTGCTTTTTGTTCGTTGGACAAGAACAAAGGTTGATCGTTAGAGTTCATTCTTGGGAAGGTGAAGCCGTGACGTTCAAAGTTGGCAACTAGTTCGCTCTTGCCGGTAATTCTGCCAGTTTTAGGGTCACGTTTCATAGTCTTGTCAATGCCAAGGCTGTCAGTAACGATTTCTGCCACTCTCATAGCCCATTTGTATGCGCGTGGCAATACTACTGCATAGTCTTTGCCCGATTTCGCAAGTCCTGCCAAAATGGTGGCTTGGTTTTCCATCAAATATGTGCTGATAAGTTCTTCGTTAATCTTGTGTGCTGGGCTGTCGCCGAACGAGTAACCCATCATAACGAATTGTGTAGCAAGGTTAGCCATCAAAGCACGTTCATTAGGGTCACGAACTTTGTCTTTTTCAGCGCCGACAATCTTGAAGTCAACGTTGTTTACCTTTTCTTTAAAGTTGCTTACATAGTCAAGAACCATTGATTGAATTACAGAGAACTTGATTGCGTCGTCACTCTTCAATAGGAGTGATGGCTTGCCTTCATCGTCATAGCCGATGAAACGTGTGCTGAATTGCAATTTGGTCTTAACCAATTTTTTGGTTTTGTTTTTGAAGATGTAGTTGATTTCCAGACCCATCTTTTTGTCGCTACGTTGTTCTGCAACGCCGTTGTCGATTTCGATTTGGTAATATGGGCTGTTAGGATTGTTGGCGATTTTACGGAAGAAATTACGCATATCGCTGGTCAAGCCGTCCTTGCCAATAATGCCTTCTGGGTCATCAACCATATTAGCGTAAATGTTGGCTGTGGTGGTCTTTGGGCTAACTGGCAATCCAACTGCGCTAGAATACAATTTGTGTGCGTTCAACAAATTGATTGCGAGTTTGTCGTTACGGTTGTTGGCTCTGAGCAAACCTTGTTGCATCAATTCGTAAGCCTCGCGAACGTCTGGGTCGGAGATATCATAACCTACGAAACTTGCGCCGGCTTCAATGCCTACTGAACCAAGTTCGGTGATGTTAACAATTTTCTTGATGTCGTCCTTGGTGCTCAATTCTTCACCATGAGCAGGTGTGTAGAGAGAAACGTTGTCGTCCTTATCTACTGCCAAACGAGCGTCAACGGCAATTTCCTTACGAATGGCGTTCCATTCGTCTTCTTTCTTGACTGTGGTCAAACGGTCATTCATCAACAAATATGCTTGAATGTCGTCGATGATTTGGTCAGGAGTTTGAACGTCGGCTCTGGCACGACCGTCAACAAGGTGTTTCAAAACACCTGTCAATGGGTGGCTAGTACCGGCCATAATTCTCTCTTCGGCAGACTTGATACCGTTAGACTTGGCAATCACTTTTCTGTCGTCTGCGTCTTCAACGATAGTCACGTCGCTGTCTGTCCAAATTCTGTTTGGAATACCTTTAATGCTATATGCTGGTCTAGCGCCACTGTTTTTGTAAACGTCTTTGGCAAGGTCGATTACTTCTGCTTTCACATCGTCAATATCGTTGGTCTTGGCAATGATTGTCTTGGTGCTAGCGTTGGTACGCATAACTCTTGATGCACTGTCCACCAATTTAACTTTGGCGCCGATGTTGCCACGCTTAACAATAGTTTCAACGGCTCTGTCGTCAAATCCATAATTGTGAAGGTGGGATTGAACAAAGCCCATATTGAGTTCAGCGTCGGGTCTAGCCAAATCTCTGTCGCCAGCCTTTTTGCTAAATAGACGCAAAATTTCAGTCAAATAACTGCCATTACCAATTAATGAAGCGTCGTCAGCAATGCGCATAACACTGTTGCGCTCTTCCATAGTCAAACCAACCGCATTGTCTGTTTCGTCACCCAAAAGCAAGAGTGCAGTGATAATGCGCTCCACGAAACTTCTATTGTCCGCGCTGGCGTCAGCCATATATTTGAATGAAGAGTTATCAAACCAATCTTTGACAGCATTTGCATCACTCAAATCAACCTTTGCTCCGTTGATTCTCGCCAAATCTTGAATAAATTTAGAACTAATTGCCATAATTTCCTCCACTTTTGGGTTTATTTTAGCATATCAATCCACAATTTGCAATACCCAAATCAAAAAAAGTCCAACAAAATGGACTTTTTTTGTGTGCTTTTGCCTTACGCAAGATTAGGCTTGGCAGTAATTTCTAGAATTCTAATTTGCGATTTATAAATTACGCCGTCGTATTCAACTTGAACATTAAATGTGAGAATCATCGAATTACTCTTCCACGCTTCGTATGGAAGTGTAAAGATGTTATCGGTCGAGCATTCGCTCAAATCGATATACAAGTTCATTCCAGGGCCAGCCGTGTCTGCGGTGGTGTCTTCTGCGTATAACGTGTACTTATTCAAATCAAATGCGCGATAGTTTGCCGTGTATTCGTCGTAATAGTAATACGTTACGCCAGACTCAAAGACTTTGCCCGCGTATTCAACATAGTTGTTATCAACCTTTGTAAACCATTTGGTATCTTTGGTGAAGATTTGGACTCTGTTGTCGGCAAGTGTATCATTGCCCAACTTGGACGAACCGAGCGATGTGGAAATCGTTAGACCGTTGTTAGTTTCTGTAAGGTCGTTCATCTTCTTGTTAGGTTCAGTAGGAATATACATTGTCTCAACTGTCACAAGGCTAATAGACCTTGCAAGGTCGCGACTATTTTCGCCGTACACACCTTCATTGATTTCTGGGGTCATCTTGATACGGTCGTTAAATGTTGCATAGTTAATCTTCACGAATGTAGCACTGTTAGATACGATATAGTTGAATGTGCGTGTGAGTTTAAAGTTTGAGTAACTTACGGTCACATCTTCAACGCAAATCTTCCAGCCATAGTCTGCAGTGAAGTCAAAGCCATTCATTATGCCTTTGTAATCGCTTACCAAGTTGCCCTTGAAGTTTCCGTTTACTAGTTCGCCGGTGCGACTAGCGTCACTGCCAACACATACATAATCCATTAGACATCTCTTGTCTGTATAGCCCAAATCAATTGGCAATCCAAGGTCACTAATGGCGTGAATCTGTGATATTTTGCCCCACTCTGTTGTGTAAATGCCGAGTTCTTTTTCAGGTTTTATCTCAACATCTCGTGCGAAAATCATATTGTTTTCTAGCAAAGCGAGTGTATCGCTATTAACTGCGCCCGTGTAAGTCTTGATGATTTCGTCAGCGCCGAAGTCAAATAGGATTCTGCTATCAATCGCCAACATATAGAGTCTAAACTTTAATGCGTTGTTGAAGAGCATTCCATCGGCTTCGCTTGATGTAATTGTAAGCGAGATATCGTCATTTGCATTGTTAATGCTAAATGCAACATTATTGTTTATTCCGTTGTCAACGTTGGTGATGACGAAGACTACGTTGTTCTTAAACTTGTCGAATCCAAACTCATTTTGCATAGGCGTCCAATAGAATAGTGCGCCAGCACCGCCAGCAGCATTTATGTCTTTGCCGTTTGCTGTGAATAGTTTGTATTCATTATTTACAGTCGTGTCGCTACCGGCTTTCAAGTCCGCCAATGAAATCTGCGTGAATTCTGTATATTTATTGCTCTCGCCGATAGATAGTGCAGGGTTTACTTGAATGAAGTAGTAATACTCGTAGTAATTTCCGCCCAAAAGACGAACTTTAACTTTGACGGACATTATCTTATTTGCATTTACGTTAGGAACAGTGAATTTAAAGACATTATATCTTGCATTTCCGCTGATAGTCGCACTGCTTGCGTAGTCAACAGACAGTTTCGTATATGACGCGCGTCTGTAACCAGTTGAAGTATTGTTCAACGCTTCTTCATTAGCAAACATTGCATATTCCATTGACACTACTCTAACTGCGACATCAGTATTTTCAGCGAGTGGTGTGTATGGAACATTTGTTTTGGACACTGTGTATAAAGCCAACGGCGCAGCGCCATAGTCCTTGATGTCTTTTAGTTCAATCTTTGGCATTTCTTCTTTTGATACATTATCTACTGTGTTGGCGATTACTAAATCGTCTAACGAATAGATATCGGCTTCTTTGTCATTCACGCCATAGATAAATTGACCGCTACCGCCGTCAGTATATCGGCTAACAGCAATGCTTGGCTTGATAGTAATGCTGAATGCCTTTCGGCTAGTGCCACCTTGATAGCCTACGTTCAATACCAAAAGTGTGTCTTCCGTTACGTCTTTTTTGAAAACGAGTTTGTAGTTATTTAGTTCAACGAAATTGTTGATGCCACTAGTCGAAGCATTGGTGTCTATCGTGAATTTCAAGTCTGCAGGGTCACCATACTTACCTTGCAAAACGTTGCGTAGTGTGAAGAACAAGTCATCTGTTGGGTTCGATGAATTCGTCAAATCGTATTCAATCTTATCTGGCAGAGTTTCATCGTAGAAATTGTCTTTGTAGAAATCGCGCATATAGATGTCGATTGAGCGAACTGTCGTCGTATCATTATAATAGCCGAGTGAAACAATTAGGTGTTCTTGAATGATAAAATTGTAGTCGTGACTGGCAATTACAACGCCATTGTAGAGAACTTTGACTGTCACGCTGGCATTGGTGTCTGCACTCACTTGCGTGAATGAGAGAATGTCGTCACGTGTGCCGTTGTCATTCTTGCCAATGGTGATGTGACGTGAATTCGATGCGAATTGCAATGAATAGCCATTGTATTCGTTGGTTGCCGAAGTCAAAATCTTGTCAACCAAATCAATTTGGCTAGACTCATAGCCGTCAGCAGTGTATTTATAAAGTGTTATACCAACTCTATCCAACAACTGTACGCCCGATTGTGAGCCGTAAATTTTCTCGCCCTCGCTAACATTGTAACCAGCATTCTCAAAGTTTACGTCCTGACTGAATGTGAACTTGTAACTGCCCAAATAGCCGGCACGTGACAAGAAGTGGATTGTGTACAATTTAGGTGCTGGATAAATCCAGTTGCCTGCGCTGTCTTGTTTCAATTTTATATTGATAAGTGTTTCATCGATTTGAACGTCGAAGCAGTCTTGTACAGCGCCTGTTTCGTCATAGACAACTGTGCTCTTGGCCTTCAACGATTCGATGAACTCGCCCTTTTCGTTGGCTGGGTATCTAAACAATACTCGGCTAGAACTGTCACCAAATGTCGTGATAGTATAATCCTTGCTTATGTTCAAATTCTTATTCAAGATAAGTTCGTGGTCATTGGTTGCACTTGGCTCTTTGCCATTGTATTTGATTGAACTAATGGCGTCGAGTGTGTTGGTTGGGTAAATCTTGAATGTCATTGTCAAATCAATGCCCACTTGGTTCTTGAATCTCAATGTCACCGAACCGATTGTGCTAGTTGTAGCATTGTCAAATGTTATACCATTGTCGTCGATGTGTGCGGTGATGTCGGTGTTAGTTTGGCTATCGACTGTGACAGTCAATTTGTTAATAGCGCTAGCGCTAATATTGGTGTAATCAAATTCGGTTATTTCACTATTAGCGTCTGCTGGGTAGAAGAAACTTATACGTTTCGCATTATAGTTGTCAACGCCAGTGAGATTATCTCTAACTGCAATGAAACTGCTATTGCTAAAACTAATTTGTTTGCCATTCTCAATCAACTCGCTGGTATCGCCAACGAATGCGTAGTTTACATTCGCATTGTAGTTGGCAGATAGCGTGATGTAGAACATTGTCGCCGAAGCAAAGTAAGTGTCGCCACTCATCTTGATTTCAATCTTGAATGCAAGTCTTAATTCGCTTGCTAGTGGCACGAATGTCAATGTTGTGCCGTCCAACGAATAGATATCTGAAACATTAATGTTGTTATCTATTGCCCAATCGGACAATATGGTCGCAGTCAAACGGAAGTTGCCTGCTGTCAATAGTTCGCCATTATCTTTGCGTGATGTAATTGACAAATAGTTTGCTAGGTCAATCGCGCGGTTAAACACGAACAAAGGTGTTTCCGCTTCTGTGAATTGGCCGTTAATCGTCAATGGATTAGACACTGTGCCCAGTTCGTGACCGTTTTCGTCCTTTGCCTTGTAAATGGCAGATTTGATGTCTGCCATCAACTTGATGTACAAGTCTTGTTTGTAGCCGAAGTCGGTGTCAATGACGAAATGTAATGTTACATTGTCGGCAACTGGGTTAAAAGTGAAAGTCAAGTTCTCTTCGGTGTAATAAACGCCCATATCCTGACCATTGTATGCCACGCCGTTAATTTCCTTAATGGTATAATGCAATCCATTATCGGCAACTGTGAGCCCAGCCAAGTTGTATTCCGCATTGGTTAGACTGAATTGGTCTCCCGCCGTCACTTCTAGCGCTTTTGTGCCAGTGTTGTATTTATCGGCGAAATATTGTCTTGCATTGATTGTGAGTGCCACATTGTGCTCGTAAATGCCGATTTCACTTTCTCCCGACATCATCACGAGTTTGTATGTGAGCACGCCCGCCACAGTGGTTGGAACGAACTGTTTGAGCGTGATTGTGCGACTAGCGTCATTGGTGATGTCAATGTACGCGCTCAAAGCGGTGTCAACATTGATTTCCGCGATTGTCATAACTCCGCCATTGTAGGTAAACTCTGGCAAGTTGGCTAGTTGCGCCCCGATAGTTTCAGGCGTCCAGTTGATAACCGTGTTCTGCGCTGTTACATTAGGAATGGTATGTATATTATAATAGCCATATATATAGATATTGTCATATATAACGACGATGTAGTCGTTTTCCACATTCGATTCTGTGAAAGTAAGTGTGCTGTCCGTTATCGCAGTTTGTGTGTTGGTCGAATAGCAAATCTCGTACTGCAAATTGATTTTGTTGGCTTCCACACCGTCGATTGTCAATGCGAAAAGGCTGGCAATGTCAAGCGTTGTGTGGTCCTTGTCAACCAAAACGTTTTGCGTGTTGGTGCCGTTGTAGGTTGGTGTAAATGTCTTGTTTACGCTAGGTGCTAGATAGAAATAGTACAACAATTCACGATGGCTTACTGGTTCGCTAATTGTTAGAGCAAAGAGTGCGCTAGTGCCAGCATTGAATGTGATTGAGCCATTGTTGATTGTGATATAACTTGTCACGTCTGTCGTGTCGCGACCGGCTTGATAACTATACTTGATTTCCAAAGGTGTGGTGATTTCCGTACCGTTTTTCATTGCCTTGACACGTGTAACCTTGTTGTCAGCGTCAACGCCAAACATATTGACTGTTTGACCAGCGACCACTTGCTCGTACATAACGGTAACGAGTTGGTCGTCAATTTGGATTTCGCGTGTGCTGTGTGTTGGATATGTCGCAATCAACTGAGTAGCTGACTGAATCGTCACAGTGAAGTCTTCGCTATAACCAAAATCGGTATTCACGGTGAATGTGAGCGTCAAGTCGCCACGTGGGTCGGTTGGCTCTGGTGCGATAAATTTATTGTTGTCTTCACTCAAAAGTGCCACGTCGTTTGAACTGAAAGGTTCTTGTGCAAGGGTTATGTTGCCCACTGCCTTGACTGGTTCGCCCAATACATCATTCCATTCAAATCGGTCGTATCCGTATTCGGTATTGATAAAGTCGCGCAAATCAATTGTGTTGCCACTTGTGCCTACTCTATTTGCCTTGATGAAATTGTCTGGAAGATTTGGCTCGACGTTCACTATCACGTCGGCTTGTTGACGCACCGCCTCGCCGTCGTTGAATGCGACGATAAAGGTCAGTGTGCCGGCAACTGTCTGCTTGCCGATGTAGATGTATGTTTCTTCATTGAGTGTGCCGACGCTTATATCTGTACTGCTCAAAACATCACTTGTCTTGAACTCAATGCCATAGTTTCCGCCGTCAACCAACGTGAAGTAATCTTCAATATTGGCTGGCACCGAATCGACAATTTTGCGACCTTGTGCGTTGTAGTATGTCGCGGTTGCGTCGAATGCTACTGCCTTTTTGAGCAGTTTGATTTCTGCGCCAGTGATGAAGTCGCCAAGTCTAACCGCCGTCAATGCTTTTAGCGTGTAGTCTGCATTCTGTTCAACAATGCTATATGGATTAACAACGTCAATTTTAAGCACTGTTTTATCGTTATAACTGACATTGAGAGTGCTATCTACCCAAGCCCAGTCGCATACAAATTCAGTTGAAATGTCAAATGTTGGATACTCTTTAATAATGTAGTCCGTTAGTTCAATTTCAGTCGCGTTACTTGCCACATAGTTGGTGTATTCGCCTTCGTCGAAATGTTTTAGTGTAATGTAATCAACAATATTGTAACTCTCGCCACAATACGCTGTGAGAGTGCCGTTGTGAATAAATGATATGTCTTTTTCTTCAACCAGAAGGTTGTCGTTGACATATACCACATATTCAATATCGTCAGCAGGAATGTTGAAACTGATTGTGAATTTCACATAATTTCCGGCATAACTATTATCTACTGCGAATAAATATCTTTCACTCGTTGGAGTGATTGTGCCAGCAGGGGTGAATACTCTGCCGTCAGCCGATGTCGAAACGTTCACCGCCTTGATACCGCTAGAACCGCCGAATTGTGCAAGTCCGTCAGTTACATACACTTTCAATGGAGTGATGTCGCTTTCGTTGCCTTGGTTCATCAATACGAAGGTTGTTCCCGAGTAAATCTGTTGATAAACGTCATTCTTTGACGCATAGTCTGCGTATGTTACACTCACCGCACTATGCAAATACAATTTCAATGTCTGACTTGTTGCATAAGGCGCGTTTACTAGGATTTCTACATAATATTTTTGGCTAATTGTACCCAAAACTTGTAGTTTGTTGCCAATGAGTTGGAATTTGTTTTCACTGCCAACCTTTTCGTTAGTCACATCTTCGTTTCGCTCGTTTTTCACGACGAGATTGCTGAAAGTGAGCAAGTTTTTGTGTGAGTCGCTGTCTGCACCCACTTTAAAATCAGCATAATTGTACAATTCATATTCACTATTGAGTGGAACTTCAATGTAGCCCGAAGCCATTGCCAAGTTGTCAGGGTTGATTGTAATGTTGGTTGTGGAATTGCTGTCCAGGCGGAGTTCGATGTAAATTGTTCTTTCCACCCCACCACAACTGATTGTAAGTTTAGTAACGCCAAGGTGCGAGCCGATTGTGATGTTGTTTTTGTTGTCAACTGTCAAAATGTCCGTGTTGGAAGACTGCATTGTGTAGTTCTTAATGAGCGCATAACTTGGGCTAATGATGATATTGTAATCATTCTTTGCCAAGAAGTTTTCACCCGAACTAATGCTACTTCCGTTCAAGGTATATTCAAACTTTTTGTCCGTCACATTCCATTTTGCCAATAGAATGAGTGGGTTGCTTTCGCCGTTGTTTGCCAAAATGTTTTCGCCGTTCTGGGTCACGTCAATCTTTGACACTGCGCCCGACAAAATTACCACATTGTCCAAAAGGTAGGTTTCGTAACTATTGTCGGTGTTGGCAATGGTGCGTGGGAAGGTTTGAGCATAGCCGTCAATGGAGAGTTTGAATGAGATGTAGCAACCTTCTGGGGTGGCTTGGCGCAAGGTTACGTTGTATTTGTAG
>ULWL01084296.1_pt1 | contig 19888 bp, 37 predicted proteins | sample 1960171 | NCBI WGS metagenome assembly ULWL01 (sample SAMEA4835807, study PRJEB28245) | human gut metagenome | biome: gut microbiome; material: fecal sample | place: Denmark | collected 2008 | reverse complement strand
ATGTCTATCCTCAAGGCGCGGAAGCCTATGCGGGACGTGCTGAAAGCGGCTGGGAGACCGGTATGATGCGAGTTAAAAAGAAAAGGTGGGAGCGCATAGACACCGGCGTTTTGTACATCTGCGATGATTGTGGTGCGGAGTTTGAAGACCCCGCCATGTGTACCTACAAACATTATCCGGACGGCGAGTTCGGTGAGGAAATGACAGAATACCGATGCCCGTATTGCGGCAGTGAGTATGTGGGAAAGGCGGAAGAATAATGCTGAAATCTTTTGACGAGTTGATACAGGTGGATGTAAAGCCGTTTTGCGATTTACGCGACGCGAAAGACGAGAAGGGTAATGTTATCAAGGTCCCTTATTTGAGCTGGGCAAAGTGCGCCAAGTTGCTCCACGAAAACGGAGCATCCAGCGTGTGGTATGCCCCTCGGAGGTGCCCGGAAACAAATACATACCTTTGGCCGCAGGCAAAAATTACTACCAGTAAAGGAAGGACTACAGAATGCTGGTTTGTGTCCGTTGAAATCCACATTGACGATTTGGAGTTTTCCTACGACATGCCCCTGTTGAACGGATCCCTTGTGGTATATGAGGATACGTTGAACCAGCTTCGCATAAACAACGCGCTGGCGAGAGCTTTCGTTAAGGGCGTTGCCGTTCGCACCGGACTTGGGTTTGACCTTTGGGCAGAAGGTGACGGAGACGATGGGGAGGACGATTTGAGCCGTCACAGTATCTTTGCCATAAAGGAGAGACTGGAAAGGCTAATTACCATGAAAGAACGAAACGGGCTTGACCACAACGACCTGCTTCGGGGCCTTGGGATCAACGAAAAACAGCTTGTGCAGTTGATGGGCTATTTTGCAAAGCTGGACGCGCTTGAAAAGGCTGTGAGTAAGCTATGATACGAAACCACGACAGAAGCGGGTGGTTTGGCGCAAGCGACACCGCCACCATCATGGGTAACTGGAATACAGATACGTTTCGAAGATGGTGGCTGGTGAAGCTGGGGGTCAGGAAGGACAGGTTTATTACGCCGGCAATGCAGTGTGGCACGGCTTACGAGCACAAGATACTTGATGCGCTGCGTGTAAAGAAACGAGACAGGCAGGTACGCATTCGTTCGCTACGTTTGCGCGTGAACTATGATGGGGAAAGCAGACAACTTATTACCGAAGTGAAAACGCACAGCAAACTTGTGTTCAAGGTTACGAAAGCGTATTGGCAGCAGTGTCAGGTGGAGATGTTTGCCAGCGGATGCGGAGTGTTCCGAAAGAGAAAATTTTGCAGGATCGTGGCATACCGCGTTACAGAAGACGAATTGTTTAATTTTTTTCCTGCCAATAGACGAAAACAGGTTGACACAGCACAATGTTGATTATGACGCGGAGTGGGTCGAGGGGTGTTACCTACCTCGCCTCAGGTATTTGGCAAAATGCCTAAGCACAGGGCATTGGCCGAAGGAGGAAGAATTATGCAGCAGGTGACAGTCGATGGCGCACGGTGGCAGCAGGACAGTGATGGCGCGTGGCTGGCGCTTCGTGTGAAGTCGCCGCAGACCGCGATGGACGTGTGCGACGCCATGAAGCCTGACAAGGAGTACAACGTGACTATCAAGGGCAAAGGCCGGAGCCTGGATGCCAACGCTTATTGCTGGGTGCTGCTGGACAGGCTGGCGGCGCACTACGGCATCTCCAAGCAGGAGGTTTACCGGCAGGAGATACGGAACATCGGCGGCGTGAGCGAAGTGCTTTGCCTGCGGGAAAAGGCGGCAGAGCCGTTTTGCAGGGCATGGGAGAGGAACGGGATCGGCTGGATGGCAGAGACGTTCCCCAGCAAGCTGAAGGGCTGCGTGGCCGTGACAGTATGGTACGGCAGTAGCACCTACGACACGGAGCAGATGTCGCGGTTGATAGACGCCATCGTGCAGGACTGCAAGGCTGTTGGGATTGAGACGATGACGCCGACAGAGCTGGAAGCGCTGGTGAGCCGGTGGGGAGAGGTGATCGCATGAAACCACACACAGCCCTGCTGGACATGCAAGAAGTGCTACGGCGATTGCAGCTGGACGAAGAAGAACCCGGAGCCGGTGCCCGGATGGGACGCCACGCCAACGGTAAAATTTCACGGAAGTGGCGGCGGCAAGTACTGCATGAACAGCTACGCCATACACAGCTGCCCGGAATACGAATGGGACGGGACGGTGGTAAGCAATGGAGGACAAGCGGTGCTTCCTGTGCGGCAGGAATGACCCAAGCGATCCGTTAGAGAAGCATCATCTTCTGGGTGGTGCGAACCGAAAGAAGAGCGAGAAATACGGCCTTGTTGTGTACCTGTGCGGCAACAGGTGTCACAGGAACGGAAAGACGGCAGTACACCGCAGCGGCGAACAAATGCGTAGGCTGCGGCGGTACGGACAGCTAAAGGCCATGCAGGAGCAGGGCTGGACGGAAGAGGACTTCCGCAGAGAATTTGGGAAATCATATTTGTAAGGAGATTTGACATGGTAAATAGAACGATTTTGCAGGGACGGCTCTGTGCGGATCCTGAGATGCGGAGAACCAACAACGGTACGGCGGTGTGCAGCTTCCGCGTGGCGTGGAGTGAGACCGTGAAAGACCGGGAGACAAAGCTGTTTTTGAACTGCGTGGCATGGCAGGGCACGGCAGAGATGATCTGCAAATACTTCCGCAAGGGCAAGGAGCTGGCTGTGGAGGGCAGACTGTCTACTCGCGAATACGACGACAGGGACGGCAACCGGCGCAGTGTGACGGAGATGACCGTGGACAGGGTACACTTCTGCGGTAAGAACGAGGACGGGCACGGTATGCCACCCCGGACGGACGGCCAGAGCCAGTGCGTGGAGATGGACGAGGATGACAGCGATCTGCCTTTCTAAGGGGGTGACGTGAATGGGCAAGATGCAAAAGGAGTGAGACCTATGGGCAAGTGCTACGTGAAAGCCTACTATGATTGGATAGAGCAGACAGCGGCGCTGTCTGATGCAGAGCGAGGTCGTCTCTTTATCGCCATTTTGGAGTACGCAAGAACAGGCATCCCGCCGAAGTTGGAGGGGGCGGAAAGCATACTGTTCCCGGTGTTTCGGACGATGCTGGACAGGGACGATGAGCTTTCTGCGGAGCGGGCAAGGAACGGAACGAAAGGTGGTAAGCAAACGCAAGCAAGTTCAAGCAAAATCAAGCAAACCGAAGCAAACGCAAATGACCCCAAGCTTACTAAGACAAAGAAAGAAGACAAAGAAAAAGAAAAAGACTTATTCCCACCTGACGGTGGGAGCACGCGCGCGAAGCGCTTTACCCCACCCACACTGGCAGAGGTTCAGTCCTACGTGGCTGAACGCCATTCGGCGGTAGATCCGCAGGGCTTTATCGACTTCTACGAAGCGAAGGGCTGGATGGTTGGCAAGACCCCCATGGAAGACTGGAAAGCGGCTTGCCGAAATGCTGAGAAGTGGGAACGATGGGGACATGCCCTTGCTGCGCCGGTCGGCAAGACCGACGGCGTGCGTGATGCCTGGATGGGCAAGTACATCAGGGGGGCGAAGCCATGAACGACGGCGCATGGGAGATCGCGGCCGGCAGGCTGTGCGCCGACTGTGTGCGGGCTATGTGGCTGGAGTACATATTTGCCCCAGACCCGTATATCTGGGTACCCGGAACCTGCGACCGCTGCGGTGAGCAGAAGAAGCAGACCGCAAGGCTGCGGTACACGATGAACAAGCGAGGATTGGAGAAAAGAGGACTGGAGAATGGGATTGAAAAGTGACGATTTGGCGCGGCTTAGTCCTGCGGCGCAGAAGCAGGTCATGGAGAAGATGCGGAAACCGGGGAAATACAAGGCGCAGAAGACCAAGCGCGGCAAGCTGACCTTCGACAGCAAGAAGGAGGCGGAGCGCTACGACGCGCTGATGCTGCTGCAAAAGGCCGGGGAGATACGCGGGCTGAAATTACAGGTGCGGTACTGCTTGCAAGAGGCGTACACGACGTTTGAGGGCGATAAGGTGAAAAGTATCGACTACATCGCGGACTTCGTGTACGAGCGCAGAACAGCGCCTGACAGCTACGGCCAGCGATACTGGTTGCCGGTGGTGGAGGACGTGAAGGGGATGCGTACCCGCGAGTATGCCATGAAAGCAAAACTGTTCCGCAGTAGGTACGGGTTTGCTATCCGGGAGGTGTGACGTGGGCAAGCAGCAAGTGCAGCTATTTAACGACAATTTTCAAAACTTCAAGAAGTACAACATTCCCAAGGCGCAGCTTGTAATTGCGGACATCCCATACAACATTGGAACAAACGCTTACGCAAGCAATCCTATGTGGTACAAAGGCGGAGATAACGCTAACGGAGAAAGCCGCCTTGCCAAGAAGTCATTTTTCAACTCAGACGGGAATTTCAAAATCGCGGAGTATATGCACTTTTGCTCCCGCCTTTTGAAAAAAGAGCCGAAAGCAACAGGCGAGGCACCGGCTATGATTGTCTTTTGCGCCTTTGAGCAGATGCAGACGGTTATCAACTATGGCAAGCGGTACGGTTTTATGAAGTCCTATCCCCTGTTTTTCATCAAGAATTATTCCGCGCAGGTTCTCAAGGCAAATATGCGTATTGTCGGCGCGACAGAGTTTGCCGTGGTGCTGTATCGGGACAAACTGCCAAAATTCCGCAACACGGATATGTACGGAGAAAAAAGAATGGTTTTCAACTGGCAGGAGTGGGGGCGCGACGGGAAAGACATCCCAAAGATCCATCCAACCCAAAAGCCGGTTGTGCTGCTGAAACGGTTAATCGGCATATTCACAGACCCCGGTGATGTGGTCATTGACCCATGCGCCGGAAGCGGGTCTACGCTGCGTGCTTGTATGGAAACGGGACGGCGTGGCTACGGATTTGAGATTAGCCGGGACTTTTGCCAGAAGGCGCAGGAGCAAATGCTTGTACTGCCGGACGCAAACCAAGTGTCACTGTGGGGGAATTGAAACAAGGGCAAGCAGCATTTGAGCAGGGACGACCGCATCTTTATGCGTGGCAAGCTGCAAGGCACACGGGAGAACATGGACATGGTGGCAATGGTGCTGATGGACAAATGCGGCTGGCACGTATTCGAGGAGACATCGGACAGCCGGGACACGCAGAGCATCGCGTACCTGTATGAGTGCCTGGAGAAGCTGGCGGAGGAGATAAACGAGGGCCGCATCAAGCGGAAGCACATCAAGGACGTGCTGAAGGACGAGTGCGGCGTGGTGTTTGGAGATTGAGAGGAATGACATGACAAGAGATGAGATTGTGACCGCGCTGCGGTGCTGTGCGGCGTTTGCCTGCAATAAGTGTCCGGCGTATCGCATAAAAAGATGCGTGACCCAGTCGCAGTCCGCCGCCGCTGACCTGATCGAGAACCAGCAGCGGCACATCGAGGCACTGATGAAAGCCAACGACAGCCTGAAGGACGCTATTGCGCGGCGGGATAAGCAGATAGAGGACATGAATCAGGGCATGGCACAGCTGGCAAAGGCTGTGGCGGTGAAGGAGGAAAAATATGGAAAGACTTACTGAACGCTGGGGTGAAGATGACGTATGGGTGAAAGAACATGATTACGTTTCTGCGGCACACCGCCTCGCCGACTACGAGGACACCGGATACACACCGGAGGAGATCGCAAAGCTGCAAGGCGACCTGATTCAACGCAACGCGGAGCTGCTTAAAACACGGGAAGAACTCAAGGATCATTACGACAGCATTTCGCAGTTGGATGGTGCCAATAGTAGTTTGATGGCCGCAAACGAGAAGCTGGCGGCAGACCGGAAAGACCTCGTCAACGAGCTATGCCAATACTGCGGGAAGTACAAACAAGCACACGAGGGCGCCTGTGACGGGTGCAGATGGAGGGAAATGTGATGATTAAATACATTTGTGATATTTGCAAAAAGGAAATTGAATGCGACAGCGAAGGTAGCGAGTACAAGGTGAAGAAACTTGCACACAGTTTCCGTAAAAGCTGGTGGGTGCCCTTGATGGTGCACAATGACTGCTGGAGAGCACTGTGCAAAAGCATTGCGGAAAAGGAGGAGGAGAAGTAAATGGACGCTGTGAAATTTTTGCAAGAGCGAAACAGAATGTACGAAAGCGGCGCGGCCACGCCCGGCATTGGGCTGGAGGACGATTATGACCCGGTAATCGCGGTTAGGGTCGTAGAGGAATGGGCTGCCGCACACCCGCGCAAGACGCGGCAGAGTGTGTTTCTGGTGCAATACCCACACACAATGCTTGATAAGTTCGGTGTGATTCAGCTTTGTCCAAAGTACATTTCTGCTACTCACAGAGATAGTAATGGAGAGTGCGAAACCCCGGAAATAATGTGCGAGGATTGTCGTCGCGGGTTCTGGTTACAGGAGGTGGAGTAGTGGGCTGGTTATATGCCTTGCTCGGCGTGTACTGTATTGCTCTGCTTATTACCGCCATATACACGATGTATAAGAAGCGTAGCTGCACTGTCTTTGCAGTTTTTGTCGCGGTTTACGTAGCGGCAATAATTGCCATTGTGGTATCAGAGATATGCGGATGAGGAGGTGGAATGATGGAAAATCTGTTGCAAAACTTCGCCAGCGGGCTGTGGATCGTGTTGGGCGTGTACTGTTTCTTCGGGCTAAGGAAGTGGAACAAGCGATTCAGTGAGCTGTATGACGAACTGAAATGGGAGGTGGAGTGATGGACTGTTTTAATCATCTCTGCCCATTCCGTCAGAACACAACAAGTAGCCTTAACCGCTGCGAATGCGTAATGTGTCCGCACAGGATTGAAACGACGGTTACATACGCCGTGATCAATCGAACGCTGACGGCAGACGAAATTGCAAGGATGACCAACGACCCCAATTATGGTGTTGGGGCTGGATGTTAAGAGGTGGAGTGATGGCTGAACTAAAACCGTGCCCGTTTTGTGGCGGTGAAGCAGAATGGGATGAAAAGAACAAAGCCCCTGAGTGCTCACAGTGTAAAACGACAATTCCATCTGCCGGCGGTGTTTTTCGAAAATATTTTGATAAGAGCGGGTACCGTCAATATATGGCTGGGCTTTGGAACAGGAGGGTTGACAATGGCTGAATACATTAACAAGGAAACGCTGATGGAGTTTCCCATTCGGGCAAACCATTGTGACAAAGAACACGCCAACACGCATTTCATCAACGGTATCGAGTCGGTGATGGAGTATGCAGAGCAGCTCCCCACCGTAGACGCAGAGGTCGTGGTGCGCTGCAAGGACTGCTATCAATCAGTGGTGATCGGAAATGTCCTGCACTGCACCTATTGGGGAAAGGACACGGACGAAAACGGATATTGCCACGAGGGAGGATAAGCCAATGGCTGAATACATTGACAGAGAAAAGGCGAAGCGTCTGTTGCATATCGAATACGCATACGCCGCAGAACAACTTTTGGACGAGATCCCTGCCGCTGATGCCGCCCATGTGGTGCGGTGCAAGGACTGCAAGCACTTCAAGCACTACGGAAAGACGTCGCTACTCATAGATGGAGAGCACATCAAGGCTGGGTGGTGTTATAGACGGGTGCGGTACAACGAGGAGTACAGGATGCCGCCGGACGGTTTCTGCTCCTACGGCGAGAGAAAGGACAAGGCAGACGCAGAAGGGTGACACGATCCGGGCGCTGTTTATGACGCTGCCAGACTTATTCCCCGGTAAGGGGTGCGAAGAAAAGAAACTCCCTATACGCAAAGGCACGGTGGTGTATGTGCATCCGAAGGGGCGGTACATCGTGGCGGAGTGCGGCGGGGTGCGGGAGACATTCTTCCCGGAGGAGGTGGTAGGGTGAAAGAGCAGACGGTTGAATACTTGAGGCTATACTTTGAGTGCGGCTGGCGCATGAGCACGATTGCGCGGCATTTTGGCGTAAGCACATCCACTGTATCTCGATGTATATCCAGAGCAGAACGGCGCGAGTGCCCCTTTGCTAAAAACTGCCGTTACTGCCCGCTGAAAGAATGTGCGATAAAAGAAGAGTATGCGCCGTATGTAAACGCAGAAATTAGGTGATGTTGCACAACGAAATGCAACAACAAAAAAAGATGTGATAACGTGGGGGTGCAGGGGCAAACTCTGCATCTCCATTCTTTTTCTTTTCCCCATTCTTTTCCTGATGGGCGGGGCTTCGGCTCCGCCCGGAGGGAGAAACGCACGAAAAACGCACGAAAAACGCACGGAGAGCGAAATATGCCGCAGGCCGATGCCACCCCACATTTCGGGGAGCGGGAGGTCGCACCTCCCATGCGGTACCAAAAGTGGTGGACACTACCGTTGGCCAATGGCATAGCGCCGCCCTGAAAGTGTGTCAGTAGACAGGACTTCCCGCACCTCTTGGCAATGTGTCCCAGGGAAGACGTTATATTCAGGTGAGGCGAAAGCCGGGTACAGACGTGCCAATGACAAAGGCCAGTGGTGGGAGGCCGGTGCGTCAGACAAAACGAGGTGATAACATGGCTGCGCGTCTGACAGACCGGCAGAAAAAGAAAATACTGGCGGACTATGTGCAGACGAACAACTTTTGCGCCACAGCGAAAATCAACGGCGTGTCCGCAACGACCGTTAAGAACCTTGTGCGGGCGAATGCCGACATTGTGGAAAAGTGCGAGCAAAAAAAGGAAGAGAACACCGCAGATGTGATGGAGTACATGAACGACCACAAAGACCTTGTGTGTTCGTTTATCGGAAAGGGGCTTGAAATGCTTAACGACCCGGAAAAGCTGGCGGCGGCGAATCTCAGCCAAATCACAACGGCGATGGGCACGTTGATTGACAAGTGGGCGATGATCGGCGGCAGCCCTGCCGACACGGTGAAGGAAGACGCGCTTAGTCAGAGCCTGCGCGAGATGGCGGAGGAGTTGGAGAGCGATGGGTAAATATAGAAAAAAGCCGGTTGTTATTGAAGCATTTCAGTTAAACGAAAGAGGGCTTGTCGGAGAAGATTGGTTTTGGAATGCAGTTTCGGAAAATACAATCATTACTCATGACTTTGGCAAGTATCATCCAAGCCCAGCATGGTGCGAGATAAAGACGCTTGAAGGGACAATGATTGCTAAAGCCGGAGATTATATTATTCGGGGCGTAAATGGAGAAATTTATCCATGTAAGAGCGAGATTTTTCATGTGAGTTATGAGGCCGTCTTATGATTTCAGAAAAGCAAGCAAAAATCCTTGCTTTCCCCTATTCCAAGTATGACGCGCTGATCTGCGACGGCGCAGTTCGTTCCGGCAAGACCTCCATCATGATGTGGGCGTTCGTCCGCTGGGCGATGGAGAATTTTAGCGGTCAGCGCTTCGGCGTGTGTGGCCGCACGGTTGACAGCTGCACCAAGAACATTATCGTTCCGTTTACGGCGATGAGTTTGGCAAAGGAGCGCTATATCATTCGCTGGCGGCGTGGCGACAAGGTGATGGAAGTGCGGCGCGGAACCGTGACGAACTACTTTGAAGTGTTCGGCGGCAAGGACGAGGCCAGCTATACGCTGATCCAAGGCCGCACGCTGGCAGGCGTGCTGCTGGATGAGGTGGTATTGATGCCGCGCTCGTTCGTGGAACAGGCGCTTGCACGTTGTTCTGTGGACGGTGCAAAGCTGTGGTTTTCATGTAACCCTGGAAGTCCGCATCATTGGTTTTATCAGGAGTGGATTAAGCGACACCGCGAACGGAACACGCTGTATCTGCACTTCGAGATGACCGACAACCCCGGTTTGAGTGCAAGAACGCTTGAGCGCTACACGAATATGTATGCCGGCATCTTTTATGACCGGTATGTGCGCGGCCTTTGGGTAGCGGCGGAGGGCGTTGTCTACAAGGACTTTGCAAACAACACCGAAAAGTATTTGATCGATGATCCTTTGAAATGGGTGGAAGAACAGGAAACGAAATTCGCTGTTATTTCCATTGGCGTTGACTTCGGCGGGACAAAGTCCGCAACGAAGTTTCAGGCGACCGGAATTACAAAAGATTATCGTGTGGTCGCGCTGGAAGAGGAATACATCAAAGGCGAGATTGACCCTGACGCGTTAAATCGGAGCTTTGCTACGTTTACTCAAATGGTTACGGCAAAGTACGGATATAGCCAGACGCGGGCAGACAGCGCGGAAACGGTGCTGATTCGCGGGTTAGATCATACCGCGCAGAAAATGCACCTCGGGACGCAGGTAAAGAACGCAATGAAACTGCAAATCACAGATAGAATCAGGCTCGTGGTGCTGCTGATGAAGCAGGGGCGTTTTAAGGTTTCGCGCAACTGCCCCCATCTGATCGATGCACTGCAAACCGCGATTTATGATCCTGATAAGTTTGAGGACGAGCGCCTTGACAATGGGACGTCCGATATTGATAGTTTGGACGCATTTGAGTACAGCATTGAACCTTATTACAAAGACCTGGAACGTGCCGGTCACATGATGGGACGGTGAAAGAGTGAATATTCGCAGAGCATTGAAAGAATTGGGCTTTAATACGGTCGATAGTAAGTTTTACTCGCTGATTAATGTGTGGAAATCGTGGTATGAAGGCGATGTGAAAGACTTCCATAGCTATACGGTGTGGAATGGCATCGAAGAACTGGAATGCCACAGATATTCCGTCAACATGGGCAAGAAAGTCTGCGAGGACTGGGCGAACCTGCTGATGAATGAGCGCGTAAATATCACGCTTGAGGGGAAGAAGGAGCAGGAATTTGTAGATGCTATTCTTGCTGATAATAATTGGAAAGTCAAATCCAATGAATTACAGGAACGGAAATCCGCTGTTGGTACAGTTGCTTATGTTCCAATCATGGAGGATATGAGCGTTGACCCTGATACAGCAGAGATTGCTAACCCCGGAAGAATTCATATCAACTATGTAACCGCTGCAAATATTTACCCGCTGACGTGGGATAATGGCATTATTCGTGAGTGCGCTTTCGCATGGACAAAACGAGTTGATGATACGGAATACACCTACATTCAGGTGCATCGGCTGAGCGGCAGCGAATACGACATTGAAAACCACCTGTATGATGCGGAGGAAGTTCCATTAACCAGCGTGAGAGGATTTGAAGCAATCCCCCCTATTGTCCACACAGGAAGCGCCAATCCGCAGTTTGTCATTGACCGTCTGAACATTGCAAACTCTGATGAAGATAACCCTATGGGCGTTGCAGTGTTCGCTTCCGCCATCGACCAGCTCAAAAGCGTTGATATTACATACGATAGTTATGTGAATGAGTTTGTGCTGGGGAAAAAGCGCATCGTGGTACAGCCGGAAGCAACTAAGGACATCAATGGCAGGCCAGTCTTTGATAAGCGCGAAACGGTTTACTACGTTCTACCGGAGGATCGCGCATCTGATGGAAACATTTTGCAGCAGGTCGATATGACGCTGCGCACAGCAGAGTTTAACACCGGTATGCAAGATATGCTCAACGTATTGTCGAGCAAATGCGGCTTTGGCGAGAATCATTACAAATTCGATCAGACAAGCATTGCCACGGCTACACAGGTCATTAGCGAAAACAGCACCATGTTCCGCACAATCAAGAAGCATGAAATTCTGCTCGAGCAAGCGATCACGGAGCTGTGTCGCATCCTACTTCGCTTGGGCAATCGCTACATGGACGCCGGACTTGATGAGGAAGTCGAAATCTCCATCGACTTTGATGATAGTATCATCGAGGACAAGGGGCAGGACTTCAACCGCGATATGCAGCTTCTCAGCGCTGGCATCATGAATGACTGGGAGTTCCGCATGAAGTGGATGAACGAGGACGAGGCGACCGCAAAGGCGGCGCTACCAAAGATGCAGGACATGACGACCGAAGAAAAAACGGAGGTAGAGTAATGGGCGGCAGAGGTGGAGCTGGTGGCGGCATTGGAGCCGGAGAATCTGGGCGTGGGCGCGGTATGAGCCTTGCTCGGTTTTTGTCACAGCAGGATATTAACCGAGCAAACGCCGCGTCTGTCACTGATATGGGCGATATTATCAGACGCACATTTGAGCGCAACGCTGCTGAAATCAATGGGCTTGAGCTGTCGGACGCTGAAAAGAAGAACGCAGTAAGGCAGATGGCAACTCTCGCAACAACGGCGCTCAAAACGGCGGCAGGAGCAGTCAATCCTTATGCAAGCGGGCCTGCGCGCCTGACAACGGCGCAGAAAACAGGAAGCGCAGCAGACAGAGCGGCAAGAGCGCGCGGTGAAATGGATAGCTACATGCGGAAATTGCGTGACCAGTCCAGTAAAAACCGCAAAGCAGCAGAAAACAAGGCGTTTTCCAATGCCTTTGTAACAGCGCAAAAGTCCGGCGCGTTGGAAGTTACGGTAAACGGCAAGAAATACCGCAGAGCTAACAAGCGCAGCGGTACATGGCGTCCGGTATGATTAACTTTGAAAATCTCGACAAGTTCACATTCCCCGGCGTGGGCAAGTACGATATTCCGCAGATTGAACCGGTCAAAGCGTATCCACAAGGGGAATTTGTTCCGGGGAACTATCTTCTTTCGGCAAAGAACCCAGAAGATAAAATCGTGCATTTCTTTATTGACGATTATCAATTTGTAAGGCACTGGAACACGCCTGACAAGTACATTCCGAAACTGTCGCAGTTTGCGGCGGTGTGCGCGCCGGACTTTTCTACCTACACAGATATGCCGCTTGCGATGCAGATATACAATCATTACCGCAAGCACTGGCTGGCGGCATACTGGCAAATGCACGGCATAACGGTTTATCCCTCAATCTCATGGAGCAATGAGAGCAGTTACGATTGGTGCTTTGATGGCGAGCCTGTCGGCGGGATAGTTGCAATTAGTTCGGTAAGCACACAGCAGAACAAGGAAAGCAAGCGGCTGTTTCTGCGCGGCTACGAAGAAATGATGAAACGGCTGTCGCCGGAATGGGTTATATTTTACGGCAAAGTTCCGGAGGAATGCGATTGGAATGTGATTCGGGTGAAGCCGCACTATGATGAAATCGTGAAACGGAGGAAAGCAAATGAAATATCCGTTTCAGCCGGAAATCCTTGACGCGTTGCCGGAAGAACTGGCAGAACTGTTCCGTGCGCTTGAAATCACGCTGCTGGAAGAAATCTGCTCCCGGCTGAAGTTGCGGGACGAGCTGAACGAGGTCACGGTGCAGGACATAAAGGCGCTGCGGTCACACGGCATTGACCTCAAAGAGATTCAAAAGGCCATAAAAAAAGCAACCGGCATCAGTGAGCAGAAATTAAACAAACTGCTTGATGATGTTGTGGACCGCAATCAGCAGTATTACACCAACGTCATTGACCTTGCGCATATCACTCAGCCGGAAACACTGGTTGACGCTGCGGAAGTTGCGGCAATCAGGGCGCAGACGCTTGATACATTCCGCAACCTAACCGCATCAATGGGCTTTTTAGTGGACACTGGGCGCACAATGCTGCCCCCTGCCAAAGCATACCAATGGGCGCTGGATAACGCTACAATGGGGATCCAGAGTGGCGCGATCAACTATAATCAAGCCATCAAGGCGGCAGTAAAGCAGCTTGCAGACAGCGGGTTGAAGGTAGTTGACTATGAGAGCGGGCATCGAGATCAGATCGATGTGGCGGCGCGCAGAGCCGTGATGACTGGCGTAAATCAAATTTGCGCTAAATATACGGAGCAGTCGGCGCAGTATCTCGAAACTCCGTATTTCGAGGTTTCCGCCCATGCTGGCGCGAGAGATAAGCCGGGGCCGTCACCGTGGTCAAGCCATAAGGACTGGCAAGGCAAAGTGTATTCCACACGCAGCGGCGACATCTACCCGAGCATCTATGAGGTTTGCGGCCTTGGCGCCGTGGATGGGCTAGAAGGAGCCAACTGCCGACACCGCCGCAACGTTTGGGTTGAGGGCGTAAGTGAGCGCACATACACTGACGAACAACTTGCCTATATTGATGATGATCTCGGCTGCGAGTTTGACGGAAAGAAATACACCGCATACGAAGCAACGCAGATGCAGCGGCGCGTTGAGCGCGAGGCACGCAAACTAAAGCGCAAAAAAGCTGCTTACAAGGCCGCAGGATTGCATGAAGATGAGACTGCGGTAAACATAAGGCTGCGGCGGTTAAACGCGAAATACAAAGCGTTCAGCGTGGCGGCAGGACTGCCGGAGCAGCGGGAAAGAATGAAGGTGCTGTATTGAACTGGGAAGAAGTCAAAAAGGCAATCGATGCAATTTTGAAGCGCGGAAACGATGTGGAAATACGCCGAAAAGGCGACGGGTACATTGTCTTAGAGGTCAAGAAAACAATCAAATACAGCACTTCCGCGTAATTGGGCGCGGGAAAGGGCAATAGGAGCCAGCTTGTAAGAATTTCTTACAGGTTGGCTCTTTTATTTTAGGTAAAACCCGCGAGGTACAGCGGTTTTTATACAACGTTCGCCCCCGAAGAATTGGGGCCAAAGAAAAGGAGAACGAATAACATGGCGAAATTTACGAGAGCGGAAATCAGAAATATTCTCGGCGAGGCTTGCACCGAAGAGATCGAAAATCGCTTGGTTGCGCTGCATCTGGGCGTGGTCGACCCCCTCAAGGACGATCTCACGAAGTACAAGGCAGACGCGGAGAAGCTGCCCAGCGTCCAGAAGCAGTTGGACGATCTCAAGGCGGCAGGTGACGGCGGCTACAAGGAGAAGTACGAGAAGGAACACTCGGCCTTTGAAACCTTTAAGACCGACATCACGGCAAAGGAAAGCAAGGCGGCAAAGGAAAAGGCCGTCCGGGCTTACTTTGAGAGCAAAAACATCACCGGAGCGAATCTCGACCTTGCTATGCGCGGCTGCGGCGAAGAAATGGCCGCATTGGAGCTGGACGGCGAAAAGATCAAGGACACCAAGTCTCTTGATGCGCTCGTAGACGGCACTTACAAGGGGCTTGTCTCCAAGCAGACCGTTCGCTTCGACACTGGCGCGCGCTTTAACGGCGGCGGGAAACCGATGACAAAGGACGAGATCATGCAAATTACTGACAGAGCGGAGCGGCGCGCTGCAATCGCCGCAAATATGGATTTGTTTAGAAAGGAAGAATAAAAATGGCTGCTGATCCTAAGCTCATTAAGAAAGCTGACCTCGCGCGTGTGCGCGAAATTGAATTTACCGAAATGTTCGGCTATTCCATCAAAAAGCTGATGGAGGCCTTGGGTGTGACCCGCAAGATCGCAAAGCAGGCTGGAACTGTGCTCAAGAGCTACAAGGCCACTGGCACGCTGGAGAGCGGCGCTGTTGCTGAGGGTGAGACCATCCCCCTTAGCAAGTACAAGACCGAAGCCGTGAACTACAAGGAGATCACGCTTAAGAAGTGGCGCAAAGCCACCTCTGCCGAATCAATCACCGATCGCGGCTACGATCAGGCGGTAGAGATGACTACCGACGAAATGCTCAAGGATGTCCAGAAGGGTATCCGAAAAGACTTTTTCGACTTCCTCGCAACTGGCACGGGCGCGGCATCTGGTGCGACCTTCCAGGCAACCTTGGCACAGGCATGGGGCCAGCTGCAGGTGCTGTTTGAAGATGACGAGATCGGTGCGGTGTATTTTCTGAACCCGCTGGACGTTGCTGACTACCTCGCAAGCGCAAACATTACCTTGCAGACCGCGTTCGGCATGACTTACGTTGAGAACTTCCTCGGCCTTGGCACCGTGATTCTCAATTCCAGCGTTCCCAAGGGCAAGATTTACGCCACCGCCAAGGACAACATTGTCCTGTACTACATTCCTGTGAACGGCGCTGATCTTGGCGAGGTTTTCGATTTCACCACCGACGCCACCGGCTATATCGGTATCCATGAGGAGCCCGATTACACCAACATGACCGCATCTGACACCGTTATCAACGGCATGGTTCTTTTCGCTGAGCGTATCGACGGCGTGGTGGTCGGCTCTATCACTCCGGCGGTGGGGGGCTAACTGAACTGCTGAATGAGCCTGACCCTGACACCCCGGCTTTCTCCGACATGACAAAAGCTGAAATGCTTGCGTATGCCGATGAAAATGGGGTGGAAGGGGTCAGCAGTTCGATGAAAAAGGCTGAAATTCTCGCAGTTTTGGAAGGAGCTGGCTCACATGACATACGCTGATTACGACTATTACTCCGGAACCTATTTGGGCGCCGTGAGCGAGGGAGATTTTCCGCGTCTGGCTGTCCGGGCCAGCTCCTTCCTCGATTACTACACGCAGAACCGGGCAAAAGATAACGCTAATATGGACGCTGTAAAAATGTGCTGCTGTGCACTTGTGGATAAGTATCAGCTAATCGAAGCCGCGCAGCAGCTTGCCGCAACCAAACTGACAAACGCGGCGACCGGCGATGACGTGAAAAGCGAAACGGTAGGTGGGTACTCCCGGACGCTGGCCAGCGGCGGTGAAGCTGCTGCGTCCGCACTGAGTGCAACGGACGGTGCGAAGAAACTGCTGGCGGCGACCTGTAACGAGTATCTGGCGCATACCGGTCTTTTGTATCGGGGAAGGGGGTGCTGTGGTTGTACGCGCCCCACACTATAACGGTCTACAACGCCGTGCAGGAGACTGCCACGGCGACTTTTGAGGAAATCACAAAACTATATGTGACCATCCTGCGCGGCGTTATGCTTCAGGCCAGCAAGGCGGTCAACGTGCGTGAAAGCGGCCTTGAGGGCGCAGACGCGGTAAACCTGTACATTCCGTTCTCTGTGGAAGCGGTGGACGGCACGACAGGCAAAGCCAAAACTTACGCGCCCCCGCAGGCGTTTCTTGCGGCGTCGGACAAGTCCGGGCTGTGGACGCTGTCTGTGAGCGGTAATGGCGGGCTGACGTTCTTTGTAAAAGGAGAGTTTGTCACCGACAAAGAGGACGTGGCTATGGCACAGGACGGCTGCTACAACGTGACCAAAGTGGACGAGAAAGATTTTGGCAGCGTGGATATGCAGCATTGGGAAGTCGGAGGGGCATAAGATGTCGCTCAAGTTTTCTGTTGACATGTCCGGCATGGACGAAGTAAAGCGGCAGCTTGCAAGGGCATGTGACCGCGCTGAAAGCGTTTTATCGCAACAGGTGATGAAAGATACCATCCCCTTTGTTCCTGCGCTTACAGGCTCTCTGACGCAGAGAACACGGGTGGTTGGCAATGAGGTCATTTACCCCGGCCCATACGCCCGCTTCCTGTACTACGGTAAGGTAATGGTAGACCCGGCGACCGGCAGCACATACGCCCCAAAGGGCGGGCACAAGGTGGTCACAGACCGAAATCTTGTATTTAACACAACAATGCATCCGCAGGCACAGGCACATTGGTTTGATGCTTCCAAAGCGCAGAACATGGAGAAGTGGGTGCGGGTGGCAGATAAGGCGGTGAAGGAATTTGGAAAAGATTAAAAAGGCCGTGTCAGCGGCGGAAGAAGATCAGGTATCGCGCAAGCTGCTTGTGTGGCTGAACACATACCCGGAGCTGCCAGTCGACCTTATCCGCTTTGAGTTTCTTCCCGCCGACACTTCCGCTATGGCGATGTCGACCATTCAGGCGGCTTACATCGTGCGGAAGTATATAACCGGCGGTTATGTGGCGGAGTATCAGTTCAAGATAATCTACCGAGTGAAGCCGGGGAACAGCAACGACAAACGGCTCAAGGCTGACGAACTGCTGAACGCTATCGGGGATTGGGCAAACGGTCAAAAACCCGACATTGGCGATGACAAGCGCGTTATCAGCATGGAGCCAACCACGCGATCTTCCCTGTTTGCCATGTATGAAAACGGGGACGAAGATCACCAAATCCTTATGAAACTGAATTACGAGGTGAATGTATAATGGCAGATTTGGAATTCAACACCACCGTTGGCCAGACCATTGACCGCGAACTGCTTATTGCGTACCTGAACACCGGCACCGCATCCGCGCCTGTGTGGAGCGCTATCGGTAAGCGCGTCGAGGACAGCAGCGAGGAAATGGACTGGAGCACCGACACCAAGCAGGACATTCTGGGGCACACCTTTACCACCATGAAAAAGCCCACCATCACGCAGACCTTTGACCCCATTCCCTTGGATGCGGGCGATGCTGCGGCGGTGAAGATGTGGAACCTGTCCGTCAAAGACCAGGACGCCCAGGCACTGGCAAATCAGGACATGATGATCGGCCACTTCTACGCCACCAGCGGCGAGGCGATGTTTGCGGAGCGCTACGACGCTTGCGCTATTGCCATCACCGGCATCGGCGGCGAGGGCGGTGGCACCCTGAATATCACCAGCGAGATCACCTATGGCGGCACCCGCACTGTGGGCACTGTGAAGAAGGGCAGCAGCGGCGCTATTGAGTTTACTGCGGCCTAAATAAAGGGGCGGGCAACCGCCCCTGTTTTGGAGGGAACACATGAAGGAATTGACAATCACCACCGGCGTACAGGAATACCACCTGAATGACAAATGCACGGTGTATTTTAATCCCAGCGATCCGGCGTTTGCAGACAAGCTTTACACAGCGTTTGACGCGCTGAAAAAGAAGCAGGATGCGCGGGACGATAACGTAGAAAAAATGAGCGCCCGCGAAATGTTTGACTGGCTCCGAAATATGGACGCCGAAATGCGTGAGACTATTGACGGGGTGTTTGAGCAGCCGGTGTGTGAAGCACTGTTTGGGAATGTCAGCGTATATGCCATCGCAGACGGTGCGCCGCTGTGGATGAACCTGATGGTTGCCATCATGGACGAGCTGGACGAGGGGATTAAGCGGGAAAAGGCTTTTCACAGTGAGAAGCTTGCAAAGTATACAGCCAAGTACCACAGATGATGTACGACCTTCCGACGAGCCTTGAGGTGTGTGGAACGGAATACCCAATAGAAACGGATTTCCGCGTGATACTGGACATATTCTCGGTGCTGTCTGCTGTTGAACTAACGAGCGAAGAAAAGTGCATCGGCGTGTTGGGAATGTTTTACCCCGGTTTTTTCACTATGCCTGGGGAGCACATGGAAGAAGCGATAAAACAGTGCTTTTGGTTTATCAACGGCGGGAATGAGGAAGCGCAAAAAAAATCAACCAAGTTGATGGACTGGGAACAGGACTTTCGACTGCTCATCGCCCCCATTAACCGCATAGCGGGGCAAGAGGTGCGGGCACTGCCGTATCTGCACTGGTGGACGTTCCTTTCGTACTACGGTGAAATCGGCGATTGCTACTTCGCGCAGATCGTGCGTATACGCGATCTGAAAGCAAAAGGCAAGCTGAAAGACAAAGCCGACAGGGAGTTTTACTGCAGAAACCGAGACGCTATCGACATTAAGCGCCGGTACTCGGAGGCTGAGGAAGAAGTCATTAAGGGATGGACGTAAAGCAAAGTAGGTGATTATATGGCAAACGCGGACGGCTCCGTTATCATCAAGGCAGACATTGACGATAAGCAGGCGCAGAAAGACCTTAATGCGCTGGAAAAAAAAATAGAAGCGCTGCAGGAAAAGCTCACCAACAAGAAATCTGCGCGAGATACTTTGTTTAACCAAGCCAACAACTTAGGCGCACAGCTTGACGAAGCAAAGGCAAAACTGGCGCAGATGAAGGGCGGCGGCGAGTTCTTCACCAGTGATGCTATCAAGCAGCAGGAGGCCGCTGTAGCGTCTATGGAAAAAGAATGGAACGCCATGAATGACAAACTGGACAAGCAGAACGCCGCTATCCGCGAGGGCGAAGCGGAGCTTGACCGAATGAAAGCAAAGGCCGGTGAGTTAGGTAAGCAGCTTGGCAATACCGGCAAGAACGCAGGAAAGATACAAGAAGGGTTAGACAAAGCATCCCAGGGCATGGAGGCATTCACAAAGCGCGTAAAAATGCTGGCAAAGCGGGCGCTGGTGTTTACCATC
>ULWL01086223.1_pt1 | contig 20359 bp, 19 predicted proteins | sample 1960171 | NCBI WGS metagenome assembly ULWL01 (sample SAMEA4835807, study PRJEB28245) | human gut metagenome | biome: gut microbiome; material: fecal sample | place: Denmark | collected 2008 | reverse complement strand
ACTTTGATTTAAATGATTCGGGGTCTATAAGTTCGCTCTTTTTACCTCTATAATGAAACACGTTTGTGGTGTTGGAAATGAGTTGATAAAAATCTTTATCGGGCGAAAATATTATTGTGTGTAATTGATTGTCATATTCTTTTACGAGCCCCGCAATATAGTCGTCGGCTTCGCAGTCAGTTGTTTCAAAATTGTAAATGTTGAATAGGTCAAGTATTTCTTTAATTTTGTCTAATTGAGCGAATGGATTATCTGCTTCATCGGCGTCGGTGAAATCGGTGCGATTAGATTTGTAATCACTATCTACATTTTTGCGTTCAAGTTTATTTTCGCCGTCAAAAATCACACACAAAAAGTCGGGGGCAACCATATCTATCACCTTGCGTAAAATTCCCACGAAACAGATAACGGCTTCAACATATTCTCCGTTATCAGTTTTAATTTTGTTTGGCATTCCATAAAACGACTGGAACAAAAGAGCCGAGCCATCAACCAACAAAAATTTTTCCATACAAAAAATATATCATAAAATCAGCGAAATCTCAACCTAACAACAAAAAAAATAAGCGGTTCGCTTATTTTTTATTTTTTGCGTGTTCAACCAAAATGTCTAGCGCAAGTTTAATCGTTCTATCCACGCCGAGTTGACGTTCTTCGGCAGTTAGTTCACCCTTTTTGCCATTGGTGAAATCGGTTACTGTGCAAATAGATAATGCATTTTTTTTCAGTTTGTTCGCAATGGCGTAGAGCACAGCCGTTTCCATTTCCACCGCGTCGCATTGTGCTTTAAGTTCGCGTGCACAACTTTTGCTTGGTTCATAGAATAGGTCGCTAGTAAAAAGTGTGCCTTGGGTGAGTTCCGCGTGCTTGGTTGCCACCTTCCACATCGACTTTGAGCAGTTGGTGTTGGTCGCGTTAAGATTGGTCAAAATGTTTGAGTTGGTCAAAGCGGTCTTCGCTACAATCATATCTTTCAATTCGAGAGACTTGTTAATCGCTCCGCACGTGCCGACGCGAATAATGTTTTCCACGCCAAACTTGGTGAACAATTCGGTTGCATAAATCGCCATTGACGGCATACCCATACCATGTGGCATTACGCTGATTTTCATTCCGCGATACTTACCCGTGAAGGCGGTCATTCCGCGCACCGAATTAATCTGCACCGCGTCGTGCAAGAAAGTTTTGGCAATATGTTGACATCTTAATGGGTCGCCGGCAATTATAACATTTTTGCTAAAAGCATTTTCTTTTGCCACAATGTGTGGAGTTGCAATAATTTTTTCCATATTTAAATTATAAGGCGAAAAATTAATTTTATCAAACGAAAAACGTGCAATTTTTTGAAACTATGCAAAATTTATATCAAAATCGCATAAAAATAGTGAAATTTTGCGTAAAAAATAGCATTTTTCAAAAATTTTTGCAACAAATAAGCAAATATTCTCACAAAATTGAAAATTTAAATTTTGCACAAACAAATAAATAATTGACTAATTAAACAAATGATGATATATTCTAACTAGTTTGTATGTGGAGTCAAAAATGTTCGACAAGGAAAAAGATAAGATAATCAAGGCACTTCGTGCCAAGCATAAAATCAACAAATTCTTTATGAGCGTACAAAATAATCTTTGGATTGCGGGTGTGGTTGTGTGCATAGCGCTAGTGTTTTACATATTGGGCGATAGGCTTGCGCTGAGCGCGCTGACGACGGTAGGGTTTTGCTTAATGGGCGTTGACCTTGTTTACCTATTTTTCATCGGCAGAATTGCGCGCCGTGCCAGTGACATTGCCACCCGTCCGCAAATGGAAAATCAGTGCATAGATGACCCAATTTTGTGTCCATATTGTGAAAAAGAATTGCTAGTCTATGTTGAGCGCGGAAAACAAGACTTAATGGCGTCGAACGGAATGTTCTTCGGCGAAGACAAATATTATGGCAAATATACCTGCCCACGTTGTCACCACGACAGCGAGTTGCAGATAAGTCAAGAACTCTATCACAACGAAACCAAGCGCGCCGATAAGGACAAAGAAATCGCACAAACTCTAAACGACGAGCAAAGAAAGAAAATTGAGTTAAAACGCCTTGACGAAATAGACAAAGAGTGCAAGAAAAACAAAAAAGAGAAATAACTCTCTTTTTTTTGTTGTCATTACTAAAAAATGTGGATTATTGCTCGTCTAAAATATGTTGAATGAAATTAATCCACAATGGTTCAATTTCGTCAAGTGGTCGGTCATTGGCGAATGTGTAATCGTAGTCATATTTGTAAACGTCGTCGTCCGCGTGGTTGCCGTAAACTTTGTGTGTTAGTTCAGCGCGCGGAGTGATTAATAGCGTCTTCACCTTTCCGCCAGTAAGAGAAACGAAGCGCGAAATGTTTTCGCTCTCGCGAATGTGGATAAACATTATTTGCTCATCGCTTGTCAAAAATTGGTTATACTCGTCCAAAATGTATTTAGTAGGGTAGTCGTTAAATTCAGTTACAAGGCTTTTTAGTTCAAACAAAAACTTGCGCGCCTTGTCCGTTTTCACGCCGTCCCAGCCCGCCATTTTTGCCAGTTCGTTTATAGGTGTAATGCTTGACACGTTTCTAACTTTAAACTTGTCGCACAAAAGGTGAATGAGCGAGTCTTTTCCGCAACCGCCCACGCCATTTATCACGAAACAAACCTTTTTCATCTTCGCCCCCAAAATATCTATTTCTATTATACCACACTCGCGTGAATTATCCAACCGAAGAGCGCGGTTTTAAATATAAAAATATGTTATGGTTCTAATAACCTATGCAAATGGTTGCCGTAAGTTAGATTATAATATCGATAGTGCAATAAAAAACACTGCAACTCTTGTTACAGCGTTTTTCTAACATTATTCATTGTCATCGCTTACAACATTATCCACATCATTATGACTTTCTTGTGGATTTGTTTCAGCCGTATCTACGCTTTGTTCAACTGTTTCGCTAGGCTCGTCGTCTTCGTGGTCAACCACGGCAACGCTTACAACCTTGCCTTCATCGCCAAGTCGCATAATGCGAACGCCCTGTCCGCCACGACCGACCTTATTGCAATCCACTGCGTGAACGCGGATTGTAACGCCCGTGTTGGTAATGAGCAAGACGTCTTTGTCTTCATCGACTGGGCGAATTGCCACAGCCAAGCCGGTTTTCGCATTGAACGTGCCCGCCTTGATACCTTTACCGCCACGCGCTTGCGTACGGTATTCGCTGGCGTCAGTACGCTTTGCAAAAGCATTTTCGGTCACGGTCAAAATGTCCATACCGTCCTTGATGACCATCATATCGATGATGTGTTCGTTGTCGTCCAGTTTAATGCACTTAATACCCTGACTGTTACGTCCCACTTCTTTAATGTCACGTTCGTTACATCTTAGGCAACGGCCGTTGTCGCTCGCCACCATAATGTCGTCGTCGCCAGTAGAAAGTTTGACGCTGACGAGATAGTCGCCTTCATTGAGTTTGACTGCAAGTTTACCGTTTTTGCGGATTGAGTCAAATTCGCTAAGGTTAGTTTTCTTTACATAACCAAATGATGTTGCCATTACAAGACAGCCTTCGCCTTCTGGTCGGCGGATTACTGCGCTGACTTTTTCGTCCGGTTCGAGTTGCAAAAGGTTGACCATAGCGCGACCCTTTGCTTGTCTGTTCGCTTCCGGAATGAGATATGCTTTCAAATCATACACTTTGCCTTTGTTGGTGAAGAAAAGCAAATTGTCGTGACTGTTGCAAGAGAATAAATCGATAACAGCATCTTCTTCCTTGGTCTTGTGGCTAGAAACACCACGTCCACCGCGGTTTTGACTGCGATATTCAGCCAATGGCATACGTTTGATGTAGCCTTGTGCGGTCATAGAGATGACTACTTCGTGTTTCTCAATCAAATCGCCGATGTCGATGTCGTCATAGTCAAGGCTGATTTCAGTCTTACGTGGGGTGGCATAGTTTTCCTTGATTTCAAGGATTTCTTTGCGCACGATTTGCAAAATCTTGCCTTCGCTAGACAAAATATCTTTAAACTCGGCAATCTGTTTGTCAAGTTCGTCAAGTTCTTCGGTGAGTTTCTCCACTTCCAAACCAGTGAGTTTGCTAAGGCGCATATCCAAAATGGCGTTGGCTTGCTTGTCACTTAGGTTAAATTCCGTCATCAGTCGGTTCATCGCGTCATTGCGGTCGGCACTGATTTTGATGGTGTGAACCACGTCGTCAATGTTTTGAACGGCAATCACCAAACCTTCGAGTATGTGCGCCTTTTCTTCCGCTTTTTCAAGGTCGAAACGAGTACGTCTTTCGATGACTTGTTCTTGGAACTTGATGTAGGCTCGCAAGATGTCGGTGATAGGCATAACCTTTGGCTGACCGTCGTCAAGCGCAAGCATTATAATACCGTTGCTGGTCTGCAACTGGCTCATTTTGAAAAGTGTGTTCAATACAACTTGTGGATTGGCGTCGCGTTTGAGTTCAATTACAATGCGCATACCTTCACGGTCGGATTCGTCGTTTATGTTGGAAATGCCTTCAATACGCTTGTCTTTCACAAGGTCGGCAATCTGGGTGATTAGGCGCGCTTTGTTGACCTGATATGGAATCTCGGTGGCAACAATGCGATAACGCTTGCCGTCGTCGAATTCTTCAATCTCAGTCTTGGCGCGGATTACATAACCGCCACGACCGGTGCGATAGGCTTCGTTGATGGCGCTCTTGCCCATAAGAATGCCACCGGTTGGGAAGTCTGGTGCTGGCAAAATGCGAATAATCTCGTCAATCGAGATGTCTGGGTTGTCAATCATTGCAACAACCGCGTCAATCACTTCGCCAAGGTTGTGAGGTGGAATGTTGGTCGCCATACCAACGGCAATGCCGTCGCTACCATTGACCAACAAGTTTGGAAAACGGCTAGGCAATACGGTAGGTTCCATATGCTGACCATCAAAATTAGGTACAAAATCTACTGTGTTTTTATCAATATCGCGTAAAAGTTCGTTACTGATTTTGCTCAGTCTAGATTCAGTATAACGATAGGCAGCGGCGTCGTCGCCATCGACCGAACCAAAGTTGCCGTGTCCGTCAATGAGTGGTTCATTGATAGAGAAGTCTTGCGCCAAACGCACGAGTGCGTCATAAACAGAAGCGTCGCCGTGTGGGTGATAGTGACCCAACACGTCACCGACAGTGGTTGCACATTTTTTGAATGGTTTGTCACTGAAAAGGTTTTCTTCCGCCATACAATACAAGATTCTGCGGTGAACAGGCTTCAAGCCGTCGCGCACATCAGGAATGGCACGGCTGACATTGACCGCCATTGCATAGTTGATAAAACTGGTGCGGAGTTCGTGGTCAACTTCGGTGTCTATGTAGTGCGTGTTATCTACTTTTACGAATTTTTCGTCTTTCATATCATCTCCTAAATGTCCAAATTAGTAGCCAACTTGGCATTCTCTTCGATAAATTTTCTTCTCAGTTCAGGACGCTCGCCCATAAGCATATCGAATGTTTGGTCTGCTTCGACCGCGTCTTCCACCTTGACTTGCAAGAAGGTGCGGTTCTCTGGGTTCATAGTCGTTTCCCAAAGTTGTTCAGGGTCCATTTCACCAAGACCTTTGTAACGAGAAATGGCATTAGGTTTGCCGTTGACTTCCACATCGTGTTCTTTGTCTTCTTCACTATAAAAATAGTAGTCTTTCTTGCCACGGGTTACCTTGTAGAGTGGTGGTTGTGCGATGTAAACGTGTCCTTGCTCAACGAGTGGACGCATATAACGGAAGAAGAAGGTGAGAAGCAGTATTCTAATGTGACTGCCATCGACATCGGCATCGGTCATACAAACGATTTTGTCATAACGCAACTTCTTCAAGTCGCACTCTTGACCGATTCCGCAACCAAAGGCGGTAATCATACTCTTGATTTCTTCGTTTTCCAGTGCTCTGCCGAGTCGTGTCTTTTCCACGTTCAAAATCTTGCCACGCAATGGCAAAATGGCTTGGAATCTGCGGTCACGTCCCATTTTGGCTGAACCGCCTGCCGAGTTGCCTTCGACGATGAATATCTCACATACGCTAGGGTCACGCACGCTACAATCGGCAAGTTTGCCAGGGAGTGTAGTCGATTCAAGTGCGGTCTTTCGGCGAGTGTTCTCACGTGCAAGGCGAGCGGCTTCACGTGCCTTGGCACTCAAAACGCTCTTCTGCACCAAAGTGCGCGCTTCGGTTGGGTGCTCTTCGAGATACATAGAGAAGTCTTCCATTGCTCGCTCTACATATCCACGCATTTCAGCATTGCCGAGTTTGGTCTTGGTTTGACCTTCAAATTGCGGATTCATAAGTTTGACGCTAATGACGGCGGTGATGCCTTCACGAACGTCGTCGCCTGTAAGTTTGTCTTTGTCGTCCTTGATTATACCGTTTTTGAGCGCATAGTCATTGATAATCTTGGTGAGTGAGTTTTTGAAACCGACAAGGTGACTACCACCTTCAATGGTGTTGATGTTGTTGCAATAGGTGTGCATATTCTCGGTGTAGTTGTCGGTGTATTGGAAGCAAATTTCCACTTCGTAAGTGTCGCCAATCTTGTTGATGTAGATTGGGCTAGGGAAGACGCATTCCTTTGCTTTGGTCAAGTCTTCCACGAACTCCACAATACCGCCATCAAAACGGAAGGTGTCGCTAACCGGTTCGCTTTCGCGCTCGTCGGCGATGGTGAGAGTAAGACCTTTGTTTAAGAAGGCGATTTCTCTAAAACGCGACTTCAAAAGTTCATAATTAAACACTGTTGTGTCAAAAATCAAAGCATCTGGGTGGAAAGTGACCGTTGTGCCTGTGTGGTCAGCCTTGCCAACGACTGCGAGTCGGTCGGTAGGAACGCCACGGTGATATTCTTGGAAATAATGGTTGCCGTTTTGATAGACCTCCACTTGCAAAGTTTCGCTGAGCGCGTTTACGCAAGACAAACCCACGCCGTGCAAACCACCACTAATCTTGTAGCCTTCGCCACCAAACTTACCGCCTGCGTGTAGTTTGGTCAAAACGACTTCTACCGCGCTGATTTTCTCAGTAGGGTGAATGCCTGTTGGAATGCCACGGCCGTTGTCTTCGACGCGTACCCAGTCATTAGGTAGCAAAGTGACAGTGATTTTGTTGCAATAGCCCGCTAACGCTTCGTCGATTGAGTTATCTACAATCTCGGTGATTAGGTGGTGCAAACCTTGGCTGTCAGTCGAGCCGATATACATACCAGGACGCTTGCGGACAGGTTCAAGACCTTCCAACACCTGTATGTCATTTTCGTCATATTTGACACTAGTAGTTAATTCTTTTTCAGTCATAAAACTTCCTTTATTTTTACTAATTTAATTGTACCATATCGGCAAAAAAAAGTCGAACGAATAACTCAAAAAAACACAAAAAATAGGCAGATTTTGCCTATTTTTGATTGTATTGCGTGTTTAAGGTTTTCTACGACTTTTCTACAATGTAAAATAAATAACGATTGCATTCAAAATTTGCGTTTTGCCTATTGCACAAGTTTGGCACGAGCGCTGACAGCACTCATATCCACCTTGCCGGCATAGTTGATTTTGAAATGTTTCATAATGCTAGGAATGGACTTATCGGCTAGGCTAGCGATAATGGCGTCAATTTCGTCATTAGATAGCATCTGTGGCAAGTATTTGGCCAAGATTTCCTTTTGAGCGTTGATTTCAGTCACTTGTTCAAGGTTGTGGGCGCGAGTGTAGTTCTCGGCTTCTTCGGTGAGTTCTTTAATTGTCTTTTGCAAAATGGCAATAGTGTCTTCGTCCTTTATTTCTTGGTTCTTTGCCTTTTTGTCAATGCTCAAAAGCAAATATTTGTTCATCACAATGCTGTAAATTGAGCGAGCGGTGGAATTGTGCTCTTTCATTGCAGTCATATTGTCTTTCTTGATTTCGTCAATAATCATATAATCTCCTTAAAATGCTTCGTCAAGTGAAGCGTCATTAACCTTTTTCATTTCCACGTCGTCGCCCGTCTTGGCAACAATTGGCTCTGGTGCTGGGGTTTCGGCTTCATAGAAGCGAACGAATTGTCCCGCCCATTTCAAATCAATCTTTGCGAGAGCACCATTTCTGTGCTTGGCAATGTCGAGCAAGCAATCTGTGTCCGCGCCCGCTTGAATGTCGTCTGGCTTTGGCTCTTTTCGGCTAAGGAACATAACGATGTCGGCATCTTGCTCGATTGCGCCCGATTCACGCAAGTCGCTGAGCATTAGGCTGTTTTTGTTGTCACGCTTATCTACTTCACGGCTGACCTGTGAGAGCGCCAAGATTGGCACGTCCAACTCCTTGGCTGCAATCTTCAACGCACGGCTGATTTCCGCCACTTCGTTGGCACGGCTGTCGCTGGCGCGCGTCTTTGGGTTGGTCATCAGTTGCAAATAGTCAATCATAATAAGGTCAAGTTTGCCACCATTTTCGCGCTTCAAACGTCTACACTTATTTAATATGTCGGCAGCGGTGGTTAGTGAACTGTCATCAACATAAATCTTTGCTTTGTTGATTTTATCTCGTGTTTCAAATACGCAATCCCAACCGTTCGCGTTGGTGTCACCCGTCTGCACTTGTTCCATAGGCACATAACCAATGCTGGCAATGGCACGGGCTGCAATCTGGCTGGCAGGCATTTCCAATGAGAAAATGGCAACCGTCGCGCCATTCATTGCGGCGTTGTTGCACATATTGAGCGCTAGGGCAGATTTACCGACAGATGGACGTGCGGCGAGCAAAATTAGGTCGCCACGTTGGAAGCCTTTTGTTACGCCGTCCAGACGGGGAAAGCCGGTTTTGAGTCCGCGGAAAGCGTTTTTGTCCACGCTCAACTTTTCCATTCTGCTGATGACTGTGTTGATGGCTTCGCCCATATGCACAAGGCTGGAATGTTGTTCGCTGGCAGAGATGTCCATAATCTCTTTTTGCGCTTTTTGTAGGCTGTCTTCGGCAGATTGCGACTCAAATGCCTCGGTGATTACCATTTGGCTGATTTCAATCAATTTACGCAAGATGGAATCATTCTTGACAATCTGCACATAATGCATACTATTCGCCGCGCTAGGTACAATGTTGGTTAGGCTGACAATGTAATCCACTCCGCCCACTTCGTCAAGGTTACCGTCTTGCTCCAAGGCGCGCGTAATAGTGATGTAGTCGATAGGAATATTTTTGCGATAGTCGTCCAGCATTGCAGAAAAAATCTTTTTGTGCGCGTTGGTGTAGAAATCTTCTGGTTTAAGGTTGTCAAAAATACCGATTTGAGAATCGGTGCTAAGGAAGACACAACCCAAAACCGATTGTTCGGCTTCAAGATTGTGTGGCAAAATTTTTGGCTTTTGTGTAGGCATAGTTGCTCCTTTTATTTAAACACATCTTTTTTAGGTGGCAATTTTTCTTGTTTGGCTTCGCGCTTGTTGGCGATGAGTTCCACAATGAACACGGCGAGCCCCATTAATACCACATAGATGAAAATCTCCACCGCGTCACTGACATACTTTTCCAGAACAAAATAACCAAGAATGTAGAGCAGTGGCAAAACGCACAAAAGTGTCAGCGCGAAACGTTTGGCACGCTTTTTCAACACTTTTTTCTGTTCATAGTTCATTCTTGGTTTTTCTTTCATAGTTACATTATAACTATTTTAGGGATTAATGTAAAGTGTAAAATTAATTCTTTTTAGATTTATATCTCAAATCGCCGTCGAGAATTGTCTTGCGAATGCGAATGTTTTTAGGGGTTACTTCCACGAGTTCGTCGTCGCCGATAAATTCTAGGGCAAATTCAAGGCTCATTGGCGCAACTGGGGTTAGGCGCAATGCTTCATCGCTGGCACTCGTACGCATATTGGTGAGTTGTTTCTTCTTGCAGACGTTGACAACGATGTCGTCGCCCTTTGGGTTAGAACCCACGACCATACCTTCGTAAACGTGTTCGCCCGCGGTAACGAATAATGGACCACGACCTTGTGCGTTGAATAGACCGTAAGTAATGGCTTCACCCGTTTCATAAGCGATGAGTGAACCGCAATTTCTGCGCTCGATTTCACCCTTGTATGGCTGATATTCAAAGAAGATTGAGTTCATAACGCCTTCACCACGAGTGTCAGTCAAGAATTGTGACTTGTAACCGAACAAACCACGGCTTGGAATCAAGAATTCAAGGCGCATACGACTGCCGATTGGGTGCATACTTACAAGGTCGGCTTTTCTCACGCCCATTGTCTGCATAACAGTGCCCACGCTCTCGGCTGGCACATCAAGTATTAGACGGTCAATAGGTTCGCACTTCACGCCGTTTATTTCTTTATATATTACGCGAGGCATACTTACTTGGAATTCATAACCCTCACGGCGCATATTTTCGATGAGTACGGCAAGGTGCATTTCACCACGTCCGCAAACATTGAAGCATTCAGTTGTTTCGCCGTCTGTCACTTTCAAGGACAAATCGCGAATGGCTTCTTTGTATAGTCTTTCACGCAAATGACGGCTAGTGACAAATTTACCTTCTTTGCCGGCGAATGGACTGTCGTTGACCATAAAGGTCATACTAACGCTTGGTTCGCTGATTTTGACGAATGGCAAAGCCGATAGACTGTCATTCACGCTGATAGTATCACCGATTTGAATGTCAGGAATGCCCGCGATGCAGACAATGTCACCGCTAGTTGCCACCTCTTTGGCTTCACGTTTAAGTCCTTCAAAGGTGAAAATGTTTTGCACTTTTCCGCGCAAAACACGGCTGGCGTCGTGGTGGTTCTTGACAACGATTGCTTGGTTAATCTTTATTGTACCGGTTTCAATCTTGCCGACAGCAAGTTTACCGAGATAGTCGTTCTGTTCGGTGGCGCTGACGAGCATTTGGAAAGGTGCGTTGTCGTCAGTCTTTGGTGGGTCGATGTGGCTGATAATTGTTTCAAAGAGTGGGGTCATATCCGTGCCAACTTCGTTAGGACTAAGACTGCTAGTGCCGTTACGTGCCGAGCAATAAACGATTGGGCTGTTGAGTTGTTCAACAGTGCCGTCAAGGTCAAGCAACAATTCCAATACTTCATCACCGACTTCATTGAGTCGTGCGTCTGGACGGTCAATCTTGTTGACAACGATGATGATTTTTAGGTTGAGCGCGAGCGCCTTTTCCAATACGAAACGTGTTTGAGGCATTGGGCCTTCAAAGGCGTCCACGACCAGCAAAACACCGTCCACCATTTTGAGTGAACGTTCTACTTCACCGCCGAAGTCAGCGTGTCCTGGGGTGTCAACGATGTTGATTTTGGTGTTTTTGTAATATGCCGAACAGTTCTTCGCCATAATAGTAATGCCACGTTCGCGTTCGAGCGCGTTGTTGTCCATCACGCGATCTTGCACTTCTTGGTTATCTCTAAACACGCCACCTTGTTTGAGCAAAGCATTGACAAGACTGGTCTTGCCGTGGTCAACGTGCGCAATGATTGCAATATTTCTAATATCCATAAAAATTCTCCGTAATCTATGTTATATTTCTAACAAAATATGTCAAATATAATAGCACATTTAATCAAAATGTACACTACTTTTTTTCAAGTTTTTTCAAAAATCCTTTATTTTAGGGCTTTCTTCAAAAATAACACATTGTATATTGTGGTGAGTAAAAATAATTACACAATATATAGGCATAAAAAATTTGCAAAAAATAATGTGTCAAATTGATTGATAAATTTTTGTCAATTTGCTAATCTTAAATTAGCCAAAAGGCAGATATAAAGGAGAATTTTCAATGAACAAGACCGAATTTTTTAAGGTTATGGGCGACAAGGCTAACGGCTCAGCAGCACAAGCAAAAATCTATTATGATGCTTTTGTAGAAACTGTAACTGAGGCTTTGAAGAAAGGCGACACTGTTGCTCTTATGGGCTTCGGCACTTTCGAACTCAAAAAGAAAGCAGCACGTACTGGTATCAACCCATTGACTAAGGAAAAAATCAAAATCAAAGCAAGCAAGACACCAGCTTTGAAGTTCAGCTCCGCATACAAAGCAGAATTCAACACAAAGAAATAGGCTTTGTACACGCCAGCAAAAGTTGGCAAATAAATGGCACATCAGTGCCATTTTTTTTGTGCAAAAGTGCGGTCGAGTGTATCAAAATTGCACAAATTAATATGAAAAAGTGTGTAAAATGATTTGTATTTTTTTCTTTGTTTGTTATACTAATTTTGTAATAACAAAACGGAGGAAGTATGAAATTTTTAGAAGCGGTTTCATTATGGGGTGGAGTTGCTGGCGTAATCGTTGCCATTTTTGCAATAGTGATTTTGTTTTTGACACGTCGCAATATCATCAACATTTTGGAAAAAGACCAAATTCTTTTCGACAAGAATTATGAAATGAGAAAGAATGCCATTGAGAATAGTCTTAACGTTGTGGACTATCTCGTAGATTATGGCACGAATGTTTTGACCAGCAAAACATTTATTCAAAAGGCGCGCACAGCATATAACGATCTTATGGTTATGGTGCATAATGCTAAACTTATTGACGCTTTTTACGCACTTTGCCTAGACGATACTCGCGAGTCTGTTTCTGCCATTGACGTCGCAGCATATAAATCAATGTGCCGTAAAGAAATTGGATTCAAAGCAATGCCAGTTTCCTACATTGGTGGCAAGAATTTCAGTGATAAAGCCATCAGCAAACTAAAACGCGAACAGCAAAAAGAAAACAAAGAGGTTTAATAATATCTAATTAGTAAAAAATTGTTTCATTATGGAGAGTGAATATGAGTAAGTACAAAGTAGCCCAAATCGGTTGCGGAAAAATGAGCGTTTACACAATGCGTTATTGCTTTGAAAAGGGCAGTAAAATCGTTTCAGCATTCGACATCAACCCTAAAATCATCGGTCAGGACATCGGCAAGGTTATCGGCGATGGCAAGAATTATAAAGTAGCCATTCAAGATATCAAAGATTTGAAATCTAGCCTTATGGAGAACAAGCCAGATGTAGCAATCGTCACCACAATGAGCCTAATTAATGACGTCAGCGATATTTTGACCATTTGCGCAGAATGTGGCGTCAACGCTATCACCACTTGTGAAGAAGCATTTTACCCACAAAATTCCAATCCAAAGGTGTTTGCCAAGATTGACCGCCTTGCCAAGAAGAATGGTTGCACAATCTGTGGCAGTGGCTATCAAGACGTGTTCTGGGGCAACCTTATTACCACACTCGCCGGCGCTACTCACACTATCAAACGTATCGTGGGCAAGAGCAGTTACAATGTTGAAGATTACGGCATCGCACTCGCCAAAGCACACGGCGCTGGTCTGAGCCTAAAAGACTTTGACAAGAAAATCGCTTCTGCTGACCGTATGAGCGAGAAGAAACGACAAACACTTATCGCAGACGGCAAATTTATGCCAAGTTATATGTGGAATGTGAACGGCTGGCTCGCTAGCCAACTCGGTTTGCACGTTACTAGCCAAGTGCAAGCCTGCGTGCCACAGACTCACACCGCTGACTTGAAATCTTCTACACTCAAAATGACCATTAAGAAGGGCGACGCCACTGGTATGAGCGCGGTCGTTACCACTCAAACCAAGGAAGGCATTGAAATCGTGAGTGAATGCATTGGCAAAGTTTATGCCAAGACCGACTTCGACTGTAATGAATGGAAGATTGAAGGTGAACCTGACACCACAGTCATCATCAATCGCCCAAGCACAGTAGAACTCACTTGCGCCACCACCGTAAACCGCATTCCAGACGTTATCAAAGCGCCTAACGGTTATACAACCACTGAAAAGATGCCTCGCGCAACTTACAAACTAAAATCTTTGTAACATTCATTTTTGGCACTTCGCCAAAATAAACTAAATATATGACGAAATTAAAAAACATAACCTTAATCTTTATGATATGCCTTGTATGCCTATGCTTCTGTGGCTGTGCGAAGATAGGTTATGTTTTTGTTGATAATGGTGACGGCAGTTTTAATCAAAATTTGAGCGTCGTTTTGGACGATGAATATTTGACAGAAAATGGGGTAAACGCCAGCGAAGTAAAAAATGACGTGCAGACCGACTTCAACGATTACGGTCAAAGGCTGTGGAATGCTTATCGCGTGGAATATATCAAGGTGTTCTCGCAGAACCCGACCGCCAGCGACCTGACTTGGCAGAGCGAATGGCAAGAAAACGAATTTTTGGGTACTATCTATTACAAAAATTCCACCGTCATCAACCTTCTGTACAATGACGGCACAAGCGAGCCGGACATTTGGATTGCCTACAAAGATTGGCTCACCACCAAAAAAACCATTGCTCGTGAAACAATCTTTTCCAACCTTGAACAACAATCCTTTTTCCAAGAATACAAGACTAAATATGAATCCGTATTTGATTTGACGAAAGTGACTTATGTCTATCAATACATTTCCAACAACTCTCGACTCCATAGCGATGCCGACGCAATCATTCGACTTGACCGCCAACACTATTTGCACACTTGGATAATTGACGGTGACAAGGCGAACGAGCCAATCAACTTTTATTATGTCAAAGCCAATTACGGCAACTGGTACATTCTAGCATTCGGCATAACGCTTTTCGTGGGCGTTATATACGCGCTCATCGTACTCATCGTTGCCAAGCAAAAGTCAATCAACCGACGCATTAACGAACTAAAAAATCTACAAACCTAGCACGCTTGTAGATTTTTTTTGTTTACTTTATGAATTTAAGAGTAGTAAAATGCCAAAACAAATGTCAAACTAAATTTTGCCAGTGCGTAAGGTGGCAATCTCGGCTTTTAATTCGGCAATTTCGTCTTGGGCGCGTGCGAATGCCGAGTACAAAGTTTGGTAGTTGCTAAACATCTTGCACGCCTTTGGGTCGATGTCGCCAATCAGCCGAATAATGCCATTAAACAGAGCGTCAATTTCCGCTTTGCCCACGATTATTGGTTTTGGCATTTGTATGATTTCGTATTCGCGATGAAAGACTCGCTTGCTGGGTTTAAGCGAATAGAGTAGTGAATTGTTTTTCAATGTGTTTTGCATAGTTTAATGCTGTCCAAATTTCGTCGGGCTAGTCATAATTTTGCAAAATTCGGCATAAAAAACAATATGGAAATATATATTAATTCTTCATACGATGTGAGTGTCAATGTTTCGGGCGCGCAGTTGAGACTCGTGGCGGGTGAGCGCGCAAAACTCGACCTTGACGGTGAGCGCAGTTGTCTAATAGGTGTTGTGCCGATTAACGAACACGGCGGAAACTATTTCTTGCCCTATTGTTTCGACCTAAACCTTGACGCCGAGCCGGTGGTTGAATGCGAGTTTTGCTTTGTGCAGAAGTCGGGAAGCGCGATTAATTTGCACCTAATGCCGAAATGCTTGAACAACTCAAATCTCTTTACCTCATTCACTTTTAACTCAATGCGCTACACACTCACACAAAACAATTTTGACAACACTGTTATCTTACGAAATGATAACCAAACGACCGAACTTGCGGTCGATTTTGTCGTTAAAAATGTGAATTTCTATTCCAAAACCTTTTCCGGCAAAACTTATTTCTTTTTGGAACTCACAGCGGGTGCGCGTGCCTATTTGGTGTTTGCCACTGACCCCTGCCAGCCGATTTTTGCGGGCGAGTTGCAGTCGTATGAATGGCAGGAAAATTTGCTAACCTTGGTTGAGCGTTTTGACGGTGAACTCTGCCAAATTAGAATGCAAAAATTCTATTTTGACACCGACTGCAAACGAGTGGATTGCAAGGTGGGTTATGCCTACAACCGCCCCGCTGAAAACAAGGTGAGTGTGCTTGCGCCCTATCTATTTTTGGAGTGCGTGGTGGCGGGCAATGTGCCGTATGCAAAGAGCCTTTTGGAAGGCGACCTAAAAGACCGCTTGACCGCAGACATGATGAAAAGTTTTTTCCCCGAGTTTGACAATTTCTACCAAGCGAATGACACAAACTCTCTGTCGCCATTCCGCATTACAATTACAAAAAAAGGACACCCAGTGGGTATCCTAGATTTTGAAATGAATGGCTTGAAGATTGCCAACATTAAATTCGTTTAGGCTTGGTGGAGTCATCTTTTATCTTGATTCTGTCCATTAGGTCGCTTATCCAGTTATATAACGGACTAGCCACCAAGATTGTTACGATTAGGAAGAGCCAGTTTTCAAGGCTTAGACTACAATAGCCGAAGAAGTCTGGAATGACGCACGCTACAATAGTCATTGTCACTGTGCTACAAATGTACAAGATTGTTTTGTATGCGTTGAAAGGTTTGCAGAACCTAAACAATGCAATTGCACCGAATGCACTTACCGCTATTGAGCCCATTGTTTGCAAGGCAACGTCAGCCAGCCCGACGCAAGACTGATACACATAGAATGCTATCACGCATAGCGCCATTACAAGCCCCGCCGGGAAGGAGTTCTTCATCACGTTTGCCAAGAACTTGCCTTCTATTATTCGGTTGTTTGGTTGCAAGGCTAGGAAGAAAGACGGAATGCCGATGATGAATGTTTCCATTAGGAAGAATTGAATTGGACTGAATGGGTAGTTTTTGCGTGCGATGAGCACGAATATTGACATCAAGATTGTGAAAATCGTCTTCATTAGGAACAAACTGGACGATTTTTGAATGTTGTTTACCACGCGTCTGCCTTCTGCCACGACGTTAGGCATTGACGAAAAGTCGCTGTCGAGTAGCACCATATGCGACACACTGCGCGCCGCGTCACTGCCCGCTGCCATTGCGATAGAGCAGTCGGCTTCTTTTAGTGCCAAAATGTCGTTGACGCCGTCACCCGTCATTGCCACCGTCTTACCGCTGACCTTCAACGCCTTGATAAGAATGGCTTTTTGCTCTGGGCTGACACGTCCAAATACGGTGTATTTGGTGGCTGCGCGCACTACTTCTTCCTTGCTCAAATTCTGCAAAGAGATGTATTTTTCGCTGTTCGCCACACCGCAACGGCGAGCGATTTCGCTAACAGTAATAGGGTTGTCGCCCGAAATGATTTTGATATCTACATTGTTTTCTCTAAACCATTTGATAGTTTCCGGTGCGTCCTTACGAATGTTGTCCTCCAACACGATTACTGCCAATGGGTCGCCCGTTGCTGTATCGAATGAATCACATTTTACCAGCACCAAAACGCGTAGTCCGCGCTTTGAATAGTCTTCCACCATTTTTTTGAGCGCTGAGTCTGGTTTTGTGAGAACATATTCCATTGCGCCGAGTTTAAATTTGCCGTATTTTTTGAGTATTACGCCACTAAACTTCTTTTCGCTGGAAAAAGGAATATGTTTTTCGACGCCGAGTTTATTCTTTTGACTGAAACGCTCTTTCAATGCTTGTGCCGTCATATTCATCGGTTCGTCCGAATTTATGAGCGCGGTCATAATCTGCTCTGGCGTGATTTCGCTTTGCTTTTTCTTGATTTCTACAAAATCGCTTACCTTCATACTGCCGTCGGTCAATGTGCCGGTTTTGTCCAAGCACAAAACGTTGGCGCGGGCAAGCATTTCAATGCAATAGAGTTCTTGCACGAGCGTGCGACGTTTCGCCAAGCGAATGACGCCAACCGCCAATGCCATTGAAGTGAGCAAGAACATACCCGCTGGAATCATTGCAATGATTGAACCCGCCGTTTTGGTGATGGTCTTGTATTTGTCACCATCAAAGAATGCAAAATTGTTGTAATACATTAATATCGCGAATGGAATGATTAACACGCCCACCACGCGAATGATTGTTTTGAGCGAGTAGAGCAGTTCGCTCTTTGGCTTGCTATACTTCTTTGCGCGGTCGGAGAGTTGCTCGATATAGTTTTCCTTGCCGATGTTCTCCACACGTGCATAGCAAGCACCGCTAGAAATGAAACTGCCCGCAAGTAGTAGGTCGTTTTTCTTTTTCTTAACAGGCAAACTTTCACCCGTGAGCAATGCCTCATTCACTTCCACATTGCCGTCAATGATGTAACAGTCCGCCGGAATCTGTGTGCCAATCGCTAGATAAACCACGTCGTCCAAGACAATGTCCGTTTTTGGAATGGAAATCGTTGCGCCCTCGCGCACCACTTTGGCATACACGCTGTTGTTGAGCACGAGTTTGTCAATGGTGATTTTGGCTTTGATTTCTTGCACGATACCAATGACTGTGTTGAGGGTAACCACCAACATAAAGGTGATATCTTCCCACGCGCCGACCCAAATGAGTGCGGCGGCAACGAATGCACATAGAATGTTAAAATAGGTGAACAAGTTGGAAAAGATGATTCCCACGACAGTCTTTTTGTTTTTGGTAACAGTTTGGTTGACGAGCCCGTTAAACATTCGCTCATCAACTTGTGCGTTGGTCAAGCCTTTTTGCCTAGTAGGATTGTAACGAACAAAACCGTCTTTCATATCCGCCTTGGTTTGTGGCTTCACACGCTTCGGTCGGTTGACAGCCTTAGGTTGATTTTCTTCAACGATGTCCTTGATTTTGTCATCGGTAAAACTATCAAATTCCTTAGCCTGTTCGATAATGTCTTTTTTCTCTTTAATTTTTTTTGCCATAATTCTCTCTTTGTTAAATTTATACAAGTTTATTTTATATCAAAACAAAAATAAAATCAAATAATAATTAATATATATTATTTCAAGATAAAAAAAATAGTAGCAATCATCAACTATTTTTCATAAAAATAATTAGGTGATAAATATGAAATTTGAAAATATAAAATTACGCGCCGATGCGCCCTACCCAGAACTAAAAAATTGTGTGCCAAACGCACAATGTGTTACCATTCTTCGTAACCTTGCAAACGATAGGGTGGGAGAGTTTACTGCCATTACACAATATACATATCAGCATGTCGTTTCAAGCAAAATGAGTGAAGAGATAAGCAAAATTTTGGAAGAGATTTCTATCGTGGAAATGCACCATTTGGAACTTCTCTGTTCGGCGATGATGTGTTTTGGCGCGAAGCCGGAATTTAAGGACGGCAAAGGGCAGTGGTTCTCGGCAAATTACGCCAATTATTCGCCACGACTAATAGATATGCTCCGCGCCAATATCAAGAGCGAATCGCAAGCCATATACAATTATACTTGCGCTGCAGATAAGGTAAACAACGAATCTTTAAGGCAACTTTTCTTACGCATCGCCGAAGATGAAAAATGCCATTTGCAGACCTTTGAAGAACTCTACAAGCAAGTAGAATTTTTTGGTAAATAATTAATTTAAATTAATCTTAATTATTAAATATTTTTAAATTTAATTTGCAAAATAATGTCACGTTAAAAAAATATGAAACGTTAAAAATTTACTTAAAAATCATTAAAAAATGCAGAAAATTACTGCATTTTTTATTATTTTTCAATTTTTTTACAATTATTTATCAAAATTATTTAATTTAAATTTAAATAATAAAATGTAATTTCGATTAAAATAATTTTTTCATTATTATTTTTTATAATTGTTAATAATTTATTATTCACAGAAAAGCATTAATTCTTTAAGTTTGCCATACTTGGTGGCGGTGTCGATTACGGTGTTGTTTATGCGACTGCCTTTCTTGATTATGATGATGTCATTTATGCCATAGATGTCGCGAGTGCAAATTTTGCCAACGATGAAACTGATTCCGCGACTTTGGTTTTCCACATAAACCGGCGCGACCGGTTTGAGTTCGATTTCGGGCTCAGCCACCACCAAATTTTCGCTTGGCTTTGGCTCAACTTTTTTTGCCTTTGGTTTGTGCAATATGTTTTTGAAACGCGACAGTTTGACCTTGCTGTTTTCACTCAAAAACACAATGCTATTTTGGCTCGCGCTTGCTAAACGACTGACGTCAATTTTGTTGTCACCAAATTCAAATTCTTTGACCACACCGCGAAGATTGTTGAGAGCAATGTCTGTCAGTTTGCCGACGAACTCTCCGTCTATTGTGAACGCTTTTGCGCCTATTACGTTGTGCAAATATTTTTCCATTTCTGGCTGGGTCACCACGTGTGACTTGTTTTTAATGGTGATTGCGTTCTTGCCCACATTGTAAATGGCGGTTGGCTTAACATACATCTCGACTTCATTCTCTTTGTCTAGGATTTTGATATAGTTGAGGGTTTTGAGTTTTTCATCGAATATTAGGTCGCACGCTTCGCCCAATATTTCACCCTCATATAGCGCCAGCACTGGCTTGGATAGAAAATCTGTTACATTAAACATATATATACCTCATTTTGTTTTATGTTTCAAGTCGTATGTTTAGAACTAGGTCGCCTAGAAATTGGTAAATATTTTAGCCAATACGTTTGATTTTTTTCGGCAATATA